>SDBV01003940.1_pt1 | contig 21548 bp, 16 predicted proteins | sample 2277081 | NCBI WGS metagenome assembly SDBV01 (sample SAMN10402039, study PRJNA504765) | marine sediment metagenome | isolation source: marine sediment core GS10_PC15, 223 cmbsf | place: Arctic Ocean: Southern Knipovich Ridge | collected 2010 | reverse complement strand
CCACTACGTGTCCGGTGTGTGAGGTCTCTTTTTATCGGGAAGATCTGCTGTCCGGCAGCGGGAGATTGATTGCCGGGGAGGTAACCGATGAAATGCGTCGTCTCTACCAGCCGTCGAAAAAATTCGGCGCCGTCTTTCCGTTGATCTATCCGGTGCTGGTATGTCCCAACTGCTATTACGCCGCTTATGCCAAAGACTTTACCGAAGTAGCCACCGACGCCGAAGCGACGGCGAAGCTCACCAATGACAAAAGCAAGAGGCTGTCGAGTGCCGATTCACTCTTCGGCAGCCTGAATTTTACAGACCCGAGAGGTCTCGAGGAAGGTGCAGCTAGCTATCTATTCGCCCTCATGTGCTACGATCACGTCACAAAGAGACGATCTCCTTCGATAAAGCAGGCAATGTCGGCCCTGAGAGGCGCCTGGGTGTGTGATGATTTGCATCGAAAAAAACCGAACGAGAACTTCGATTACCTCAGCAAACTGTTCTTTCGCAAGGCGCGATTTCTCTATCACGTGGTTCTGGAACGTGAGCAAACCGGCGAAGAGTCGATGAGTGCCGTCGCGCATCTCGGTCCGGACCTCGATAAAAACTATGGCTATGAGGGTGTGCTGTACATAACGGGCACGCTGGAGTACAAATACGGGCCGAAAAAAGACATCAAGAGGCGGGTGTTCAATCTGGACAAAGCCAGGAAAATCGTAGCGCGCGTCCACGGTATGGGACGGGCTTCACGAAACATTCCTTCCGCCATGCTGGACAAAGCCAAGGATCTCTATAGAATGATGACCGACGAGATCAAGGAAAACCGGGGAGACGATGCGGAGGATTGAGAAATATAAGGCTGACTCTGGCTTATGACGGAACAGATTTTTCTGGTTGGCAGATTCAGAAATCCGGAAGAACTGTACAGGGAGTTATTCAGGGAGCTCTGGAACGTATACTGTCAGCCCCTGTAGGATTGACCGCAGCCGGGCGAACCGATGCGGGAGTACATGCCACGGGTCAGGTTGCCAATTTCTATACTTCCCAAGATACTATTCCCGCCAGTCGATTCGCCGACGCCATCAATTCCTGCCTTCCCCACGATGTCAGGATTCTTGAGAGCCGCGCGGTACCCGCAGGATTCAGCTCTCGCAAATCAGCCAAACGTCGTATCTACAGGTACTACCTGACAAGCGGGCCTGTCGGGTTTCCACACATGCGGCGCTATTGTTACCAGGTTCGAAGACACCTCGATGTGCGGCGCCTGAACCGGATGGCCGCGGTGATTCTTGGAGAGCACGACTTCTCCGCCTTCGCCGCGTCCCGCGACGCGAATGTCTCGAAGAGGCGCAGGATAGCCACATCCTGCTTCTATCCCGCCGGTCAGCGTCTGGTGTACGAGATCGCCGCTGATGCCTTCCTGTGGAAAATGGTGCGCAGTATCGTGGGTACCATTATCGAGCTGGCGGGTGAGGACGGCGATGAAAAGGCAATGGAAGATATACTCGTATCCCGTGACCGGAAGCGCGTCGGACAAACGGCGCCGTCAAGAGGGTTGTTTCTAGAGAGAGTGGAGTATGACTGTGAAACAATCTGCGGCAGCTGAATACTGGGAACTCCTGAACAGAACCGAGGACTATATCCGCGCGGGATTCAGGAGACCCCACCCGCCGTTTCCCGGTGACCGTCAGCCCGCGCCGCCAGACACTCTCAGCTCTATAGCCGGGCAAATCGCCGGCTGCCGAAATTGCCGGTTACATCGATCGCGGCGCAAAACGGTACCCGGCGCCGGCAGTCCCAGACCGGTCGTGCTCGTCGTCGGCGAAGCCCCGGGTGGGGAGGAGGACAGAACCGGCGAACCTTTTGTGGGCAATGCCGGCAGGTACCTGGATAAGTGGCTGGGTGCGGTGAAAATAGGCAGCGATGGCGTCTCGCTCAGTCGCAAGGCCAACATTTATATTACGAACCTTCTCAAATGCCGTCCCCCGGGCAACCGCGACCCCGAACCCGATGAGCTCGACGCCTGCTGGGGTTTTCTGGAGCGTCAAATAGCGTTGTTGCGGCCGAAGGCTATTCTCACAGTGAGTCGATTCGCCGCTCAGCGTCTGACGGGCCAATCCCTGGGCATAGGAGAGTTGCGAGGGAAAGTCTACCGGTACAAGAGTATTGCTCTGGTGCCTACCTACCACCCAAGCGCCGTGCTCCGCAATCCGTCCTTGAGGGCCCCTGTCTGGGAAGATTTAAAGCACTTGCGATCGGTCATAGATGATGGCTGAGTATGCGGACGTAGTCTTCAATATTCCCGTCGACAGGTCCTTTCTCTACCGGCTTCCTGCCGATCTGTCCATGGGCTCCTACCCCGATCGAATGGGCTTTAGGGTGATAGCCCCTCTGGGAAAAAGGAAGTTGATGGGGTACGTCGTTTCCACCCGGTCAGAGAAACCGGAGACGGATTACGAGATACGGGACATAGAACGCGTGATAGACGCCAAGTCTCCCATCGACTCCCATACCATGGATCTTGCGCGCTGGATTCGACGTATCTACATGTGCTCCCTTGGTGAAGCGTTGAGCACTATCATTCCGAGTGGCAGGAGGGAAATCGACAGTTCTGAAGTTTTTTTCGAGGAGGGTGAGACAGGTCGTCCTGATTTAACCCTGTCCGAGCAGCAGAAAAATGCGATAGATGCCATCCTTTCAAGGCGGCAGGACAGCTTCTACCTGTTCGGGGTTACCGGTTCCGGAAAAACCGAAGTTTTTTTGCGCGTTGCCGAGGCTTTGTTGGAGGAAGGACGGAGCGTTATATACCTGGTGCCGGAAATATCGCTGGTGCACCAGGTGGTCGAATTGTGCGCACGCCGGTTCGGCGAGGCCGTTACTGTGCTGCATTCCGGCATGACACCCTCGCAGAGACTGAAGAGCTGGTTCCGAGCTCTGGGCGGCGAGGCGAAAATCGCTATCGGTGCCAGGAGCGCCGTATTCGCCCCTATGCGAAATCTGGGGTTGATAGTGATAGACGAGGAGCACGAGACTTCCTATAAATCCAGCTCGACACCACGATACCACGCCAGGCAGGTGGCCTATTACAGAAGCCGGAAGGAGCGGTCGCTGCTCGTCATGGGCAGCGCAACGCCTTCTTTCGAAGCCTACCACCAAATGGCCGAAGGGAGGCTGCGCCGCCTGGACTTGCCTCACAGGCTCAGCGGCGGCGCGATGCCGGAAGTCGAGATCATCGACATGAGGCGTGAAAGGGGTATTCTGTCCAAAGCTCTTAGAACGGCAATGGGCAGCGTGTTGGCCGCGAACCGCCAGGCCATCCTTTTTCTCAATCGAAGGGGCTTCGCGCATCTTTTCTACTGTCGCAGTTGTGGATTCGAGCTGAAGTGTCGGCATTGCTCCGTGACGTTGACGTATCACAAAAAGCGCAACATCATGATCTGTCACTACTGCGGTTACCGATTGGCGCCTGTTGAGGTGTGTCCCGGCTGCGGATCTCTCGATATCGGGTACACCGGCTTCGGTACGGAGCGAATCGAGGAGGAAGTCAGAGGCCTTTTCCCCGGTGCAAGGGTGCGCCGGATCGACACAGATACGGTCAGGAGCAAGCAGCAGATGCGCCGGAGCCTTATAGCCTTCAGAAATCGAGAGATCGATATCCTGATGGGAACCCAGATGGTGGCCAAGGGCTTGAATTTCCCCGGCGTCAGATTGGTCGGCGTTGTGTCCGCCGATGTAGGACTGCAGTTGCCTGATTTCAGAGCCTTTGAACGTACCTTCGCTCTGATCGTTCAGGTTTCCGGTCGAGCCGGAAGGGCGATGCCCGATGGAAAGGTTATCGTGCAGACATTCAGGCCCGATAATCCGGTTATACAGAAGGCAGCGCAGCGTAAAATAGAGGAATTCTACTCCGAAGAGTTGGCTGCCCGAAAGAAGCTCAGGTTTCCACCGTTCGTGCGTATGATCCGCGTTGTAATTCGCAGTCGGAAGAAGCAGCGTTGTCTCGAGCTGACCCGGGATATCCGGGCCCTGCTCAGCCGGGCGGCCGCGGCGGAAATCGAGGTTCTCGGCCCTGTTGAGTGTCCCCTTGCCCTGATAGCCGGGAATCACCGTTACCATGTGATTTTCCGGGGCCGCGAGTTTCGGCTCTTGCACGATCATGTGCAAAGCGTTCTCTCGCGCCTGACGATTCCGGGCCGGACCTACCTGGAAGTGGATGTGGATCCGCTGTCGCTGCTCTGAGATTTATTGACGAGGCCGCTTTCCGGCTGCTATAATGAGCCCGGTGCGAATGAAAGTGCGATGAGGGCCGGTTGCAGCGGAAGCCTGATTTCCCGGTCTCTATTAAACGACTTCTATTGTCGAAGACGCCCGTGGCACCAAAGCCTTGTTCGAAGGCTCAGCTCAGCAGGAAGTTTGATTGCTACATAGATACAGCCGAACCGACAAACTCACGAAGAAAGCTACTATATATACGCTCCCGGAGCACCACATGCGAACGCAGGATGTCGATCCCGATGCTCTGCAAATCGTTCAGAGGCTGACCAAATTCGGCTTCAAGGCCTATATCGTCGGTGGAGCTGTAAGGGATATTCTGCTTGCGAGAAAGCCTAAAGATTTCGATATCGCCACCGACGCCAGGCCGAATCGTATACGAAAGTTGTTCCGCAGTTCCCGTATCATCGGCCGCCGATTCAGGCTGGTTCACATCGCCTGTGGGCGTCAGAAGATCATCGAGGTAAGCACCTTTCGGTCGAGTTTCTCCGAACCGGCGGACAGCAACATCTACGGTACTTTGGCGGAAGATGCCTTCCGGCGTGATTTCCGCTTCAACGCACTCTTCTACTGCCCTTTGAAGCAGCACGTTATAGACTACGTGGATGGAATGGCGGACATCAGAAAAAAATGCGTGCGGTCCCTCGTTTCTCCGTTCAAGTCATTCCGCGAAGACCCGGTCAGGATGATTCGGGCCGTTAAATACGCCGCTCTTCTCGAATGCCGTATCCCGTTAATGACCCGCGTGGCCATCAGGAAACTGCGCTTCAATATTCAGAGCTGTTCGAAAGAACGGCTGACCGAAGAGATGTACAAGATATTTCAGTCCGGGGGTGCTCGGGGAATCCTGGCCGAGGCCTGTCGCCTGAAACTAATCGAGGTTCTGCTGCCGGGCCTGGAGCGATTCTTCAAACCTGCCGGCAGGAGCGGCGAGGGCGCCCCGGTTTTTGACAGGCTGGCGAAACTCGATGAATTCGTGGAGCAGGATAACCCGCCGAGCCGGGGCGACATCATCGCCATCTTGCTCCTGGATCTGGCCCGAGAAAACCGCCACTGGAAGTCGGAAGCCTCCGCGGTGGTGCGAGAGGAGCTGCGCCGCAGCGTTTTGCCCCTCGTGCCATCGGTTCGTGACATGATCCGGGCGACCCAACTGATCAAGCAGTCTTTGCGCCGGCGACCAGACGGCAGGCCACCGGATCTCCGCTCTTTCTTCTAGCAGGCCGGATACAGGCAACGCTTCCAGCCGCGCTTGATCCGCGTCGTGCGACCATCGAAATAGGACATGAGCACGTTCTATGCCGACTGTCAGCGCAAGGTTTCGATCCTCAGCAGCAGCGAGTCTACTTTGTCTGAATATTTCCTCGGGTTCTGATCTCGGGCCTGCGCGAGATACGTGGATGCCTGATCGAAATTGTTGTCGGCGAAGGCATTGACTCCCAGGGCATAGTTTGTCAGCGAGGTTTCGGCGCCGAGAGCCAGAGCGGCTTTGTAGTAGCCTTCCGCCTGGATGTATTCGCGATTGGCATAGCTTATCAACCCCAGATAGTAATATGGTATATAGTTTTGCGGCTCCAAGGCGAGGGCCTCTTTGAAGTTCTGAACGGCCTCTTCGTAATCCTCGAGTGTGTAGCGATTGATCCCCTCGGACACTAGATCGTAGAAAGTTTTGATGGAATTGATAAACGACCTGAAATCTCTCACCATGTGCTTCTCATCGTGCCAGGCGAGGATATTGCGCATGACGTCGAGAGAATTTTCCTTGAGGGATTTAGCGGGCGCGAGGATGCTGAGTGAGTCCCACAGGATACGGTTGTACTCATTGAAATCTGATTCCATCAAGAACGCAACGGCACCCCAGGCCATAGGGTAGAAGGTCTCGAATTGGACCTGTAGAGATTCGTTGCTTCTCGCCAAAAGGCTGACCAGCGGTGGGGCAGGCCCGTCGTCCCCTCGAATAATCGCTTTCAGGGAGTCCAGCCAGGCGTAGTTGGGCCTGTATTTGAACTGCTGAGTCTTGTCATTCCACAAGCAGTTCTCCAGGTAGGTTGCTATACCCTCGCGAAGCCAGATGGGAGGATTGGGGATGGCTGCCTTGAAAAACTGTATGAAGCCCTGATGGAGCAGCGACGCGTTGTATTCTTTTTCATCTTCCTTAATAAAGCCGACGAGCTCGCTCTTGGACGGGTCGGAGTAGTGGATATAGACGAAATTGTCGCGCGTATGCCCTAGAATTTTGTCGAGGTAGGCATCGAACCCGGTTTTGTCTTCGAAGATGGTGACCTTCAGTCCGGTCGGCGAATCGGAAGCACCGAAATGTAGAATACTGTTGAAGACATCCATGGCGGCTTCCATTTTAACGGCCACCTGCTGTGCGTATTGCCGGCTTACGTCCGAATTGACCTTGTAGTGCTCTGAAACATAGTTATAGAAGGTGGTTTGTCCGAACGTCAGGAACGCGAGCAACAAGAAGGCGATGATTAGGGCCAGTTTTTTCATGGTTCCTCCTGGCGCAGCTTTCAGTGCGGGCGGCTTCCGTCACGCGGCCTGAGTAGCATGCGGGCGAAGGCTGCACGCCCCGCCGCCGGCGCACGCTGCCGTTTTTATGCGCCGCAGCGCCTGTGCTGCGCGTGCTTGTATAGACCTTTTACAGGATATCATAGTTCTTCGCCACCAACCTGTCAAATAAAAAAAAGGGGCCGGAATTTGAGCTGAGGCCGTCTGTGCAAGCCGCCTGTCATGCGATGGAATCTATGGTGATGTTTACTTCGCGAAGTGCGATACCGGCGAATTTCTCGATGTTCTCGAGGATATGAAGCTGAAGGTTGTGCAACAGGCCGGACAGCTCCGTGCGGAATGGAACTTGAAGCAACACTTCTATACCGTAGTCGCCGGCATGGGCATGTATGATCACCTTGGTTACTTTGAGGGACGGATCGTAGTCGTCCACGCAGTGCAGGACCATCTGAGTCAGGGCTTCCTCCGAGATGGAAACCTTGCCTCTGTCCATGTAGACCGGACGGACGACGGATTTCTCGAAAACATCGTGCTTTTTCAAAAGGCCGAATCGTCGTTTGAACAATATTCTGACAGAATTGAAGAAAATCTTCCCGTGGCTTCGTTTGACCTCGATCGCGGGCACGGGAATAATGTGTTTGCCCTCCTTTTGACGCGACCTTCGGGCCCGTTCGATCTCCTGTGTGGTCGCGACGTCTTCTATGCGGATAAGCCGCGAAGGCGCGGGTAGGTCGAGTTTTTTTGCAATACGATGAACCATTCGGTCTGACGTGCCCAGGATGAGCGCGCGTTTGAACTTCTGCTGAGACAGGGACGCCATCACACCGGACAGATGGCCGGGATCGTCGAACAGAGCCGCTTTCACGGCAGAGTAAGCCCCCGCTGCCTGCTTTGCTGATTTTCCCGCCAGGATTTTTTGGTCTCTGATTAAAAGACCGTCGTCGACTATCAGCTCGACGCCGTATCTCCTGGCAAGCAACTGTGCCCGAAAGCTCTTGCCCGTTCCGGCTTTTCCTACCAGAGCGTAGACTTTTACTCCTCTGAGAAGCCAGATGCAGTGGCGATAAAAGCTCTTAATTCCAGCCATGGGCTTATTTATTGAGAGGAATCAGCGTATCATGCCTCTTTGGGTCCGGCAATGGTGTAGATGCCTCTGATGTCGTCATAGCTGCAGCTTTCGAGATACCCGGAAATGGCGGCATCGTAGGAAGCTGTGTGAGCAAAGGCCTTTTTTGCCAGTTCGAAACGAGTCGCGAGAGTAGTGCTCCCTTCCGCCCCGCCCATTTCCTCCAGCACCTCGTCGTAGTCAGCCGGGTCGGTAACCACCGCAACGCGATGATAGTTCTTGGCTCCTGCTCTGATCATGCAGGGACCGCCGATGTCGATATTGGCCCGAGCCATTTCGGCTGTTGCGTCAGGAGCGGCGATAATCTCGCGGAACGGGTACAGATTGACTACGACCATGTCAATGGCCACCGCTTTGACCCGTGCCATGTCGTCTGCGTGAGCTGGATTGTAGGTTTCGCTCAGGAGACCTAGATAGATCTTGTAGTCGAGCGTTTTCACCAATCCGCCCTGCATTTCCGGCTGACCGGTATAAGCCGAAACCGGCAGCAGGCGGCCGGCAGCGGACCGGTCGGCGCCCAGTATTTCCTTGATGCGCGCGTAGGTGCCGCCCGTAGAGTAAATGCGCAGGGGATCGCAGGCAGCCATCAAACCGGGAACGAGGCGCTCCAGCCCTCGCTTGTCCGACACACTGATCAGGACATTGTTGATTTTTACGCTGTCATCTATAACAGCGACTATGTTGACGGCCATACCCAACCCTTCGTTTTTTTTGCAAGCGGGCTATTCCCAAACCCAATCCCCCCAGCTTCCGCTTTCATAGACGTTTCGCCAAAGGCCGGAACCGATGGTACGGAAGAACGCTTTGTCCCCGTCTACGAATATCTCTTCCACCCAACCATAGTATAGCTCGTGGGCCGTAAATTCCGTCAGACGGGACAAACTGCCGACCAAGCCGTTTTCCATTTCGAAGAAACCGAATCCGACGGTTCCTACGAGCACATTTTCGGCGGAACCGGTGGCCGGGAGAACACTGAAAAAGGTGAAGGGCACGTCTTCATCGCTGATGGTGTGGGCGGAAGACATGGTCCAGTTGTCGCCGTCAGGGGAAGAAAAGATGACTCCCCCCTGGGTGGATATATAGTAGAGGTTAAAAGGCGCCCCGACCCAGCGCACTCCCATGTAACCTCCGTGGGTTTCGGGGTTGTTGGCCGTCTTCTCGGTGAATTGCCCCGTGACTTGCGTGCCGGTGAAGGTAAACACTTTGCTGCGCGTTATGGCCCAGAACTGCCCGTTGTCGGTGTCGTAAGTCACGTTCTTGATGGGTTCTGACTGATCCTGCAGAGCGGGCGCGAAGGTCGAACCGTCGTTCGAATAATACAGGCTGTAGGATCCCGAGTCCAAAGTGATGACGAAGAGTTGCTCCTGCGCTTCGCCGGTGGTAAGCTGCTCCAGCCGTATTATCTGCTTGCCCGCGACATCGGTGTCATCAACATCGTGCCACAAGGGGCTTCGCTTGGGGGCCCCTACGAACAGGGCATAGGATTCGTCCTGCATCAGGAACCCGGCATACAGACCGTCAGAAGTCGTGGGCGTTGGGCCATGGGTAATAGTCATGGCGGTGCAGTAGCTTGCGTTGTCGGGGAGCTCCATCTCGTCCCACTGCTCGATGTTGTCATAGTGTTGGCGGGTGAACATCGTTCCCCCGGCGGCTATGTAGTAGTAATCGGCGGACTTGCCCATGCCCGTGATGGCCAGCGTGTTGTCGAGCGAGTTGTCGATTTGTTCGCTTTCACTCTCGATATAGTAGAATATGGGGAACTCGTTCTCCGTGCACGAGAGCGACAAGAGACCGGCAAGCAGGGTGAGGGCAAAAAAACGTATAAATATCTGCTTCATCGTAATCCCTTAGAAATGATAGAACAGGCTGGGCGTGATTTCAAGAAAATTGCCCATTCTGGCCTGGGCCGGCGACTGATGGAGGTCGGCGTACTGGAAATCCAGCCACCAGACGACGTTCAACCCGAAAGACCAGTTGAGATCGTAGCGCCAGTAGGCGCCGAATCCCGGCTTGAAGATCAGATCGAGATGCGACCAGTCTCGATACCGTATAATGTTTACCCCGAACCCGGCGTACAGGGGAAACTCGAAGCGTGACACAGAGATGACGTATGCCACCTTGAAGGTGAAGGGAAGCATGAGCAGGGTGTGCTCGTTAGGGCTGAAGCAGAAGGACCCGCCGATTTCCAACCCGATCCGCCAATACGGGCTCAGGTAAGCATTCCACTGAAGGTTGCCCACTCCGCCGAGAGTCAGGTTTGTGGCATGGTAGGGACCGGAAAACTCCTGAAAGAAGAGCGGTATGAACAACCCGGCGTTAATGGACAGAGACTGATCGCCAAGGGCGTGGGCCGGGAACGCGGAGGCCGTGATACTCTCGCCTTCCTCCTCCTCTTCTTCGTTTTTTTCCGTGTCGTTGTCCTGAAATCGAGTCGCCTGCAACGATTCCGAACCCAAGCGGGAGGGAGCCAACCGCGGGGCGGAGTCACCGGGAGCAAAAATATCAGATTCCGTGAATCCGAGAAAAGCCGACAGGAATAGCAGCGAGGTCAAAGCAAGGATGAAGCGCAATCATGTCTCCTTAATACACAACGGGGAACACGCATCGAAGATAGAGGCATAATAATGCATAACGGACAAGAATGCAACAGCAGTGCCGCGGGCTACCAAGGCCGCGTCGCGCGTAGCGGCGGAGCGGACACGGCCCAGGGGTCGTGTCGCTTTCGATGGGCACCATGGCACGCATTCTCGTTTGCGATCGGCTGCACACCGCCCCGCTTGCGCATGAAAATAGACTTATGAGCCCGACCAGGCGGGCCTCACAACCGAATCGGAATATGAACGGGGTTGATCGTCCGGATACAAAATACTATACTAATGTTAAGTACTTTTTTCTGGAGGCCCCTGATGCAGCCTGTCCCTTTCGTTCCACTCCACTTTCGGTCCTATTTCTCGCTCCTGCGCGGTTGTCTCTCCCCGGAGAAGATATGCCGCTATGCAAGGCGAGCCGGGTACCCGGCGGTGGGCATCGCGGACGTCAACAATTTCTACGGGCTGGTCCGTTTCCTTCAGGCTGCCCGCGAGGAAGGCATTAAGCCTGTAGCCGGGGTATCCGTGCTCACGGGAAACCGCCACCGTTTCACCGCTTATGTACGCGACCGTGCGGGTTATCGCCGTATCAACGGCATTCTCACGCGGCTTCTGAAAACACGCTCTTCCGCCTCGGCCGATTGTATCAATAGTCAGCCACCTTCGGTCGATACGTCGGATTACGATCCCGTGGCCGATCTCCTGGAGAATGGGTGGCAGGGACTCGTTATAGCTACGGACGACGAGCCGGTATTGCGGTCTCTGGCGGAACACAGCCGTCGAGACCTGCTGGTCAAGCTGACTTTCGAAAGACCTATCCGCGTTCTGGCCCGCCTGGCCAAAACCATTCAATTGCCCGTACTGGCAGTAAATGACGCCGCGGTTCCGAACAACCGGGACAGTGGTTTGTACGATCTCCTGCGAGCCATCGATGGGTGCCGTACGATCGACAGGCTGCCTTCCGTGGATCGTTTCACTCCGGCACATCGCGTCGCCACCCGGAAGGAGATGGAGCGGTATTTTTCAGCTCTGCCGGAGGCCCTGACGAACACCTGCGATCTGGCGCTGGCTACGAGTGCGGAAAATCTTCTCAGCCGAAAGCCCCTGTTGCCAACTTTTAGAGGGATGTCTCGAGAAGAGGCCTATCGGCACCTGGAGCGCCTCTGCTTCGAGGGCGTGAAGAAGAGATACGGCAGAATGGGGGGACAGATCGAACGTCGCTTACGCCACGAGCTCAACATAATACGACGGAAGCATTTCTCCGGGTATTTTCTCGTGGTCCGCGACATTATCTCCCGATGCCCCCGAACCTGCGGCAGGGGAAGCTCCGCTGCAAGTATCGTGTCCTACCTCCTGGGGATATCCCATGTCGACCCCTTACGGTACGATTTGTTTTTCGAGAGGTTCCTCAATCCGGATCGTAGCGATCCCCCAGACATCGATGTGGATTTCCCCTGGGATGAACGAGATGAGGTATTCAGGTACGTATTTGCGTCCTACCGGGGACAGGCCGCAATGGTGGCCACCCATGTGACTTTCGGACCCCGATCCAGCATACGGGAAACGGCTAAGGCCATGGGGGTTCAGGAGGATGAAATTCGTCGGATGGTGGACCTCTGGCGATTGGGTCGGCAGTCGGAACTGCCGGCGTACATTTTGCGGGGCGCGCGTAGAATCGCGGGATTCCCGCGGTACCTCGGCACGCACTGCGGAGGGGTTGTCATCACTCCGGGGCCCATTCTGTGCCATTCTCATCTTCAGCCGTCCTTGCAAGGTTTTCCGGTAATAGCCTGGGAGAAAGACGCCGCCGAAGACGCGGGGCTGGTAAAGATCGACCTGCTGGGAAATCGTTCCCTCGCTGTGCTGAGAGACACCCTCGAGTTGGTGGAGAAGAGGCACGGCAGGCGAATCGCGTGGGAGTCTTTTTCCCCGCTCGGGCACGGGCAGACACGCAGGATGATCGAGGAGGGGGACACGGTGGGCATCTTTTACATCGAATCTCCGGCAACCAGGCAGCTGCTGCGAAAGATGCGGATGGCTGATTTCGACCATCTCATCGTTGCCACGTCCATCATCCGTCCGGCTGCGAACGATCACATTAAAGAATATGTGAGACGACTGAGGGGTGGCCCGTACGGTTCTCTCCACCCGGCCTATGACAGGGTCTTAAAAGAAACTTTCGGGATCATGGTGTATCAGGAAGACATTTCCCGTGTTGCCATGGCAGTGGCCGGCATGTCTCCCGCCGTGGCGGACAGGCTGAGGAAATTATTGTCACGCAAGAATCGGGAGTGCTTCATCGGCCCTTACAGGCGATGTTTTTTCAAAGGCGGACGGCGTCGAGCAGTGCCGCGGGCGACACTGCAGACGATATGGGACAACATGCTAACCTACCGCGGGTACGCCTTCTGCAAGGCCCATAGTGCATCCTTCGCCCTTGTTAGTTATAAACTCGCCTATCTCAAGCTCACCTATCCGCAGGAGTTCATGGCTTCGGTTATCAACAACGAGGGAGGCTTTTATTCCTGTCAGACCTACCTCGACGAAGCCCGCCGCATGGGTTTTCCACCGTTGGGGCCGGACGTGAATAAGAGCCTGTTTCTCTCTGCGCCGGAGCAGAGCGCCATAAGGTTAGGGTTGGGCCGCATCAGGAAGCTGCCCCGGGATTTCATTGCCCGGGTCCTGGAGGAGAGAGGTCACGGAGGGAAATTCGGTGGCCTTCTGGATTTTGTCGATCGTTGTTCCCCGAAAGCATCAGGTATGCGCGCTCTAATCCGTTCCGGTGCCATGGACGCCCTGGAACCGCGTATGACCCGGCCGTCATTATACTGGCTCTACTCTCAGGTCGGAACCCGGCAGAACCTGCTTCTCGCCCCTCGGGTTCCCGCGTACCTGCCCGCTTACCCCATTCACAGAAGGGTCCTGGACGAGGTTCGGACTCTCGGCGTCGTCATCTCCGATCATCCTCTCAATGTTTTCCAGCCCAACATTTTACGATTTCTCTCGAAAAGAAAAGGAGGAACCAACGGTGAGCTACTTGTGACTTCTCGCGATTTTCCCCGGTATGTCAACCGGCGGGTCTCTCTGGCGGGAATACAGGTGGCGGGCAAAGAGGTGCTGACCAGGAAGCAAGAGCAGATGGCCTTTGTGAGTTTCGAAGACCAACATGGTATCTTCGAAACCGTGTTTTTACCCCCCGTTTTCCGCAAGTTTCACTGCTTTCTCGATCGCATCGGCGTGTACATCATACACGGAAAGATCGAAGACGAATTGGGGGCTGTTATGCTGAATGTGGACAGGCTCGACCCTGTTTGCCCGCCCGAATGAGATGAAGAGCCGCAATCAACGAACGCCCCTAGTGCATTGCCACTCCAATGCCCGCCGCCGCCGCAAGAAGCACACCGATTTGAAGCAGCACGATAATGCTGTACGCCACGTCTCTCTCACGGATGAAAGCGACAGCGACTGCCGCGAGGCACGCGAAAGTGCCCCCGGCGAGGAAGATGACGGACGCGAAGCTCATTATGTCCCCATGCAGCAGGTCGGCCATCCAGTCCCAGCCTTGCGGTAGATGGAGCTTGGCGTTCAGCTCCTCGGCGCTTAGATGCCAGTTGTCGGCGACAGCTTCGATGGGCACCGACAGAGGTATGAGGTGCGACAGGTAGACTATATAGCTCAAACCCAGGATAACAAGCCCGCAGATCGACACCCAGGCCAACACGGCCGCATAGACACGCTGGGGCTTGTCCGTCTTCGCTATCGATTGCATGTCAACTCCATATCCCCAAACCCTGCAGAAGCGCTCTCAAACCGGCAATGAACAGAATTCCAGTCACCAGCCACTTCACGGATTTGGTCTTGGCCTTTGCGAGCACGCGCACACCGATGCGCGTTCCCAACATCATCCCCGCAATAGAGGGCACCGCGATCAACGGCAAAACAGCCCCCCGGCTCAGGTAAACCCACGCCGCAGCAGTGTCGTTGATCGACAGCACGAACACACTCGTGGCTACAGACAGCTTCAGCGGCGCCCCGAGCACCAGGTTGAAAACGGGTACATTCGCCCAGCCCGCGCCGAGCCCGAACATGCCCGCCAGAAATCCGATTCCGATGAACAGCGCCAATCCCACCGGGGTGCGGTGGATTTGCCATTGGATGTCGCACGCCTGAGATGCCTCGTGATACACCCCGTAGATGCGTAAAGCCCGGGCCAGCGGGTCTTGTTTCAGAACCTCGGGATACTCCGATTTTTTTGCGCTCACCATAATGGCGACGATCAGGATGATTGCGACCCCCAGAGCTGTCTGTACGATGTGGGTCGGGAGGGCCAGACCCACGACCGCCCCGAAGATTGAACAGATCGACCCGATCAACGCCATGGGCAGGGCCAGCCGCAGGTTGGCCAGGCCCATCCTGAGCAGGCCCGGCCCGGCAGAGAGAGCTCCGGAAAGAGCCACCATGAGCCCGACGCCACGAACGAGATCCAGATGGAATGGAAAGAAGCTGCTGACGATGGGAACGAAGAGCACGCCGCCCCCGACCCCCGCGACGACCGCAATGATGCCAAGCGCAAAAGTGAAAGCGAACAGAATGATCAGCCAAATCCACCAGGCCCACTGAGAAGGCGGTGACACATCCGACGTTTCCGCCAGGATTGGCAGTGCGCCGCAGAAAAGTATCATTGCTACCGTCAGACAGGGCAGCAAAAAGCGTATCGACATTATGCTATGATTCCTCAAAGTCTTGTTTTTTGGCGAAGATTTTTGCCACAGAAGCCACAGAGAAGCAAGATTTTTGGCTATTTTTGAAAGCTCTCTCTGTGATCTCTGTGCGCTCTGTCTGTGCGCCGAAACGGGCTATCTTTATTTGGTTGCGATTTTCGGCTGCGATATGTGATCCATTCCTGAAACATTTGGCTTCTCTGATCTAAGATAGGACCGGCGGATGCCGCGGACACACAGCTCGGCACGGCTTATCGGGCGAACTATGCTGCGCCATACTATTACGGCTCGTAGGGGATGTCAACGGGCGGGCGGCGGGCAATTCACCCTGCCGACGCCGGAGCCACCGGGACTAGGCATCCGACTGCGCGCCGCGGGCTGGGCGCCGTCGCTGTCCATTACGCGCGGCTCGACCTTGCCATTCCTTGACATCGGCAGGTGTATTTTTTATTTTAGAAGCGCCTATCATCGATCCTGACAATCATGAATCAAAATAATCATGAATCAAATCAATCAGCGGAGGCGAACAATGGCGACTGTAGAGGATAAAATAGTACGGCTCAGGCACTCGACCGCTCACGTCATGGCCGAGGCCGTGCTCAAGCTTTTCCCGCAGGCCAAGATTGCCATCGGGCCCGCCATTGACAACGGCTTCTACTACGATTTCGGGCTGCCCAGAGCTTTGAAGCCAGAGGATCTAGACGAAATCGAGGCCGAAATGAGGGCCATCGTAAAGGGCCGTCACGATTTCAAGCGATCGACGGTTACGAAGAGCGAAGCCAGGCGGCTGTTTCACGATCAGCCTTACAAGTTGGAGTTGATAGAAGAGCTGCCCGAGAGCGAGGAAATTTCGATATATACGCAGCATACATTTACCGATCTCTGCCGTGGGCCGCATGTCGACACCACCGGGGAAATCCCGCCTGAGGCGTACAAGCTGCTTTCCATCGCGGGCGCCTATTGGCGCGGCAGCGAGAAAAACCCCATGCTGCAGCGAATTTACGGTACTGTGTGGCAATCCCCCGAAGAGCTTCAGGAGTATCTCAGGAAGCTGGAGGAAATCGAGAAACGCGATCACCGTAAAATCGGCAGGGAGCTCGATCTTTTTTCCTTCCACGATGAAGCGGGCGCAGGTCTGGTCTATTGGCACCCCAAGGGAGCGCGTGTCCGGATGATCATCGAGGATTTCTGGCGGCAGCAGCACCTGGCCGGGGGATATGAGATCCTCTACACTCCCCACATCGGCAAAGCCTGGCTCTGGCAGACTTCCGGACATCTGGATTTCTACAACGAAAGCATGTATTCCCCGATGGAGATCGACGAAGTCGATTACTACATCAAGCCCATGAATTGCCCCTTCCACATCCTGATCTACAAGAATGGTCTCAGGTCGTACCGCGATCTGCCCTATCGGTGGGCGGAGCTGGGCACGGTATATCGATACGAACGGTCCGGGGTTCTGCATGGATTGTTCAGGGTGAGGGGGTTTACTCAGGACGATGCCCACATAATATGTACGCCCGAACAAGTCGAGGCTGAAATATTGGAAGTGCTGCGGTTTTCTTTGCGGATGTGGGCCGCCTTCGGTTTTACGGATATAAAAGCCTACCTGGCCACCCAACCCGAGAAGAGCGTCGGCGACAAAGCGATGTGGGACAAGGCCATAGTCTCGCTAAAAAAAGCCATCGACAGGGAAGGTCTTCCATACGAGCTCGACGAAGGCGGCGGCGCTTTCTACGGCCCCAAGATCGATCTCAAAATCAAGGACGCCCTCGGCCGCGAGTGGCAGATGACTACTATCCAATTCGATTTCAATTTGCCGGAACGATTCGATATGACCTTCGTGAGCCAGGACGGGTCGGAAAAGAGACCGTTCATGGTGCACAGAGCCCTTCTGGGATCCCTCGAGAGGTTCTTCGGGGTGCTGATCGAGCATTATGGCGGCGCTTTCCCCGTATGGCTCGCACCCGTGCAGGCCATGGTAATACCCGTCGCCTCATCGTTCGACGCCTACGCGGGCCAGGTAGCCGGAGAGTTGACCGAACATGGCCTAAGGGCGGAGGCGGATTTGAGCGACAACAGAATGAATGCCAAGATCAGAAGCGCTCAGAATCAGAAGATACCGTACATGTTGATCGTCGGCGGCAGGGAGGAGTCAAGCAGCACGGTATCCCTGCGGACCCGCAAAGGCGAACAGCAGCAGGCGCTGCCGCTGGACAAGTTCGTCGGCCTGGTCCAAGAAAAGGTAAGCGAAAAGGGAGACGTGTAACCGATCTTGCCCGCATGGCCGCGATATGGCAAGCTTTATAACTATCCGTGCTGTAAGCATTTATTTTCCGGCTTAATCTGGCGGCAACCCGGCAAGCCCGCCCTACATTGATACGTGGAACATTTGTGGCAGACTTCACAAGAGCCTGCGGAAGGAATACGATCACATGAAGGGGATTGATTTCTTTAGGGCGGCGTATCCGCTGCGGGAAGTGATTAACGAGTTGAGTGCGTAGAAATTCCCTTTTGGAATTTGACAAAAATGTAGTATCATTTATAATATCACGGTGTTAGATGTCGACAAGAGAAAAGAGATTAGTAACATGGAAATACCAGACGCCAAAATTTGAACCTATTGATACCGTGGAAGCTGTTTTGAAGCATTATTGGGGGAAATGGTCTAATGTTGGATCTCACATGATGATACACGATGAAAGGCTGAACAATCACCCTGAATTCCATGGTGTTCTAAATATTCCGATAAAGGGAGGCAAACAAGTAAGAGGATATTATCTTCGAGATATTGTGGATGCGTTGGAATTTAGAGGAGATATAGATATATGAAAAACCTGGAATATTTTATGCGCCTGAACTATGTCATCGAAATACAGCAAATCCCTGAGGCCGAAGGAGGCGGATATGAGGCGTGCATACCTCTTTTAGGGCGAAAGGCGTGCCGCGGAGATGGAGAGACAATAGAAGAAGCGATAGAGGATTTGCTAGGTGTGAAAAAATATATTTTGGAAGCTCGAATTAGCCAAAACAAGCCAATCCCTGAACCGCAATCTGTTGAAGCCGCATTTCCGAGCGGGAGATTACTTCTGAGAATACCGCCGTCTCTCCATAAAGAAATTGCATTGGATGCAAAGGCAAGTGGGGAGAGTATCAATCGAAACATCCAAAGGAAGCTTGAATCGGCTTTTGCTTATAAAGAGCTTAAAGCCGAAATTTCTCGGCTTTCAAATAAAATCGAAGCGCTATCTCAAACGGTTGAGACTACAAATCTTTTTCCAACTTATATAGAAACAACGGCGGACAACTCATTACCGAAAAGACTTCAGAATCCGGTTTATCAATTTGCAGAAAATAAGCCACTGGGGAGTACAGTGCTTATTAATATGTAACGATATGACTTTTCCGATGATGATGAAATGGTTTTTGTTTCCCAGGGCTCAGAGATGCTAAGGATTCCAGGGGGAAATAAGTGAAAGAAATTCTTGAGCTTATTGTTTCGCAGATTAGAGTATATCCAATGGATGTAGTTGGTTTTAGCAGCCTGAAAAGACATTCGTCTATCGATCAGATTCGAGATAGATATAGCTTTGAAATTGTTCCACAGGTACCAGAAGGATTTCCAATAGAGCCAAAAGCAATTGGCTTTAGAAATGGAGAATTTGAGTATAATAAAAAAAAATATCTAATCAGCAATACTCAGATAGAGGAACGTCGGATCTTGATAACTGTTAGTGCGAATTCGAATGTTGCAGTTGCTTATTATGATGATTTGATTGAAATGCTCACGTCCCTTGATCTCCGCTCCCCAATCCCCGAATATGTTCCCTTGCTCGCGGCTCAAGAAACAACTATTATCGTAAAGCTTGATTTCTCGATGCGAAACATTTTTGAATCCTCCCTTATTGGGAGTTTTGATAATCTTCTCAAGAAAAAAATGCAGGAAGAAAACACACATCTACTTGTGTATCCAAACTCCATTAAATTTAAATTTAAGTATTTGGATATTCCCAATAAGCTGAAAAAAAATCGAATCTCCCTTTCGGACAAAGAATTTATTCTAGAAGTTAGAGACCGCACGGATCCGGAAGACCAAATTTTCTTTTCTTTTTCGCCGACAGATTCAGAAACTCATCTTAGCATTTTGTTGGAACTAGAAAAGCTCATTGTCGGTTCAGGCAAGTAGCTTTTCTCTATTGCTTCCATAAGTCTCGGCAATTATTCCATACTTTTCCTACCAATTTAATTCATTGTGGCAACGATCAGCGCTGCAATGCCCCGCCGCCTGCGACTATTATCCCGATCATGAGTATGGTATTGCCGACCCCGGTTATTTTTCGTGCATAATCTCGACGCCATCCCAGTTTTCAGGCGGCGGATTGGTGTTGAAATCGACGCAGCGTTCCTCCAGCAGCTGCGCGGCATAGTCGTCGGTCAGGATTTTTTGAACGTCTTCGAAGCACTTGACGGCTTTGTTGAACTCGCGGTCGAAATAGAGGTCCATGCCCGTGTTGTGGGCGTCCCAGGCTTCCTTCTCGCTGCCGAGCAGTTCCTTTTTCACGGTATATATCGCTACGCCCTTGGTTTTACCTTTGACGGCCACCCTGTCAAGCATGCGCCAGGGCACATCGTCTTTGATGCGCGTGTGCAGGCTCTCGGTGATGATGAGGCCTTGCTTGTACATTTTAGTAAGCCCCTCGCACCGGGACGCCAGGTTTACCATGTCCCCGATTACGGTGTAGTCCATTTTTTTTTCGGACCCGATGTTGCCCACCGTAACAACACCGTAGTTGATGCCCACACCGATTTTAAACGGCGGCTTGCCGAGCTCCTTCTGAATGGCGTTGAACTCGATCAGCCCCTCGGTCATCTCGATTCCCGCAAGGACAGATTGTAGAGCGTCGTCTTCGTGCTTCACGGGAGCGCCGAAAAAGGCCATAATGGCGTCGCCGATATACTTGTCTACGACACCGTTCCGGTTCATGACTATGTCGACCATTATGGAGAAATAACGGTTCAGCGAGTTGACTAGGTCATCCGGCATCATACTTTCCGAGATCGTGGTGAAGCTGCGAATATCGGAAAACAGAACCGAAAGTACGCGGTTCTCGCCTATCAACATACCCTCCGGGTTTCTAAAAAAGGACTCGATTACGTCTTTGGGTACGTACTTTTGGAAGATATTTCGGATTTTCTTTTCTTTCTTTTGGGCCAGAACGGCCTTGAACGCGTAGCTCTTTATCTGATTGTAGGCTTTTTCCAGCTCCCCGACCATGATGTTAAAAGTGTGCGCCAGATGGCCGATCTCGTCGTGGTACTCGACCAGTACCCTTTCGGTGAGATCGTTGGAGGTGATTATGCCCCTCATGGTGCTTACGACCTTTATGAGGGGCCGGGTCAGGTATCGGGCAAAAATAAGCAGCATGAGCAGTGCGGCAGCCAGTGACACGCCGAGTATGATGGCTGTCTGCTGGGTAATCTGGTTCACCTCGCGGTAAAAAGTCTCCCTGTCCTCCGTAACCAGTACAAACCAACCGAAAGGGTCGAATGAGAACCCTTTGGCTACGCGGTCTATGCCGGCGATTTTCACGGACACGAGCTCCGCCTTTTGCTCTTCTATCAAGGTTTGAATACTGGCCTTCTCTTCCTCGAGCAGCTCTATCCGTTCCGTGGCCATGGATACGCGCATTTCATCGTCGAAAGCCACGATCAGCTCTGTTTCGCTGCGGATAATGCTGTTGGCGTAGTCCTCGACGGCTCTCTGCGTAGCCAATACATACTCCTTCCTTTCGGTGAAGTTGTTTTCCACCAGAAGTGACCATTGGCTTCCCGCGTATTTCTCCAGCTCCGATGCCTTGAACCCGAGGAATTCCTGGGCGATTCGCGTGATACCCGTTGTGGCTGAGAAGTAGGAAGACGTCCCGGCCAGCGCCAGAGTCGTGAGGATCAACGGCAGGACGACCAGGATAATTTTTGCACGTATGCTCATACGAACACCCCCGCAGCAAGTATATCCTCTGTAACAAGTGTGTCAATATTAAGTCAACGAATCCGCGGGGCAATCTGCCGCATGCCACCGGGCCTGTCCCGGCGGTCCGCACACGCCCTTACCGTTTACGGGCCTTGTGTGCATCGAGCCACGGGCTTCGGAGTACGAATTACGCACGTAGATGGGCAGCAGTTCTCAATATGACCGTAGCGGGCAGTCAGGTGCTTCATTTTTCTAGCGATTCGCAGGCCAATATTGGGCGAATCGGCGAAGCGTCGATGGCCGGGATGCCGTACCACCGCCACTGCGGACGCCCGAAAATGCGGGGTTTTATCAATGTTAGGCGGCAGTTC
>SDBV01003939.1_pt1 | contig 21559 bp, 13 predicted proteins | sample 2277081 | NCBI WGS metagenome assembly SDBV01 (sample SAMN10402039, study PRJNA504765) | marine sediment metagenome | isolation source: marine sediment core GS10_PC15, 223 cmbsf | place: Arctic Ocean: Southern Knipovich Ridge | collected 2010 | reverse complement strand
AGAGTTTGATTGGATACTTCTTCTGAGCTCGTCCAGCGCAAGCGCCGATGATGTTTCTCACGGTTGCGTCGGGTTTGAAGAAGAACTGTCTATCAACGGTACGTTGCGTTTCGCAGTATGCGGCATCGGACTTGAGCCATCTTGGTCGTTTCGCCATGGGGCCTCCTTTACCCCTGTTAATCGGACGTTTGAGCCGGCGGTTTCCCAAAATCGTCAAAAACGGGTAAAATTTCTTCGAAACTCGGGGAAATAATGACTGGGACTCTTGTTAAGACTCTTGTTAAGGGGCCTATGCGCAGCAATGGAGGACATAGATGTTTTGTACACGGACGTTGTTTGCAGCATTGTTTTCGCTTGCATTTGTCTGGGGTTGTTCGAGCGACTCCGGCAACGGAGCGGACGGCGGTACCGACGGCGGCACCGGCAACAGCACCCAGATAGCGGATCAGGAGTTCGGAGCTTTCGAAGAGTGGGCGACGCCGATCGCGGACTACATCGAGCTTGGCGACGGGACGCAATACGCCTCCGTATACAACAAGTCAATCACGGATCTGATTGTGTTCGACGGCCGCATGTGGCTGGGCTACGGCGACGCCACCTACAACCTGGGTGGATTTACTCCCATTGAGTTTAGATATTTCCAGTCCAGCGACGACCCCGCGCAGCTGTCGGCGATTGTGAATGGAGACGGCGAGGGTGAGGTCCAGCAGACCCCCGAACAAACCGGCGAAGAGCAGATTGACCGGTACCGCATCTGCGACGGCGAGCTGTTGCAGCCGGGCATCGACTCCATCGACGCGGATGAACTGTGGACACAGGCAAACACCGATCCTCCTGCGGTTGAGGGCAACGTATACAGCCTGAACGACGTCACCTGGGACAAGTACCGGAGCATTCCCGGCGGTGAGCATGTTCACGACTTAATGTTCTGGAATGGTGCGCTGTATTCGGTGGGCTCCGGCGCGGATAACCGGATAGAGTTCGAGGCGGGAGAGATCTTTCGGTACCTGTGGAAATCCGAGGACGGCGGCGAGGTCTTCGAGACCGTTCAGCGCGTGGGACATCCCGATCCCGGCAACGGCGACACGCGCTTTGTGCACCTGCTCCCGGTGACGAACATGCTCTACGTGTTCGGCTACGAGAGCGACTGGACACAGGAGACAACGCATATCAACAACTCCGTGTATTCCGGTGGAGACGCGATCGCGGATATTCCAGACGGCAATCACCTGGCAGATGTGTTCCCGTGGGGCACGGCGGCCCTGCCGGACGGCACCGGCCTGGTCTACGGAATCGATATCGGTGTTTCACCAGCGCGACATACGATCTCCCACGTGGCGGGAGATGGTTCGGCGGAGCGGCTCGCCTCGTTCAACGGCTACAGGATCCTGGACATCGACTATCACGTGGAGACAGATGAGCTTGTCTACCTGGCATGCGAGGGAGACGAGTATGGCGGGGACCCGCCGGAGGTTTACAACCTGCATGTGCTCGTGGCAGACGCAGCGACCCCGGGCGAGACGGTCGATGTGCTGCAACACAGCGTGGTGGACTCGCCGGGAGCCCTTGCCTACTGGGACGGTGCGCTGTTTCTGGGAACCAACAACGGCCACGTGTTGAAGGCCGGGCAGACAAACTAGTGCATCGTGGGGGAGTACAGTGGAACATCAAGGAGGCTTTTCATGATCGTACGTGCATTAGTGCTTCTCGCGGCTCTTTTGGCGATCGTGTCTTCGGCCTGCGGGGGCGGAGACGGAACCGCGGATAACGGAACCGACGGTGACTCGGACACCGACGGTGACTCGGACACCGACAGTGACTCGGACACCGACAGTGACTCGGACACCGACAGTGATTCGGATTCCGACGGCGATCCGAGCTGCCCGCCCCTGGGTCCGCCCACCGAGAACATCATCGACGTCCTGCCGTCCGATGTGGGAGCCCTGCAGGGAATCGTTGCCGGCGCGAGCACCGGAGATACTATTTTACTGGCTAACGGAACCTACGACCTTAACGGGGCGTATCTCTGGTTCGGCACCCCGGGGGTCACCCTGCGCTCGCAGAGCCAGAACCCCGATGCCGTGATCATCGACGGGAACTACTCGACCACCGAGATCATAACCGTCGCCGCTTCGGATGTCACTATCGCCGAGGTTACCCTGCAGCGCGCCTACACCCACCCGATTCACGTGACCTCGTCCGATCTCGGCGATACTACCAACACCCTCATCTACAGGATCAACATCATCGACCCGCGGGAGCAGGCCATCAAGATCAACCCTCACTCGACAACCGCGGGATTCTACTCGGACTACGGCGAGATCGCGTGCTCCAGCATCATCCTCACGGACGCCGGCCGGCCAAACGTGAACACCTCCGCCTCCGACGGGTGCTACACCGGAGGCGTTGACGCTCATCAGGCACGCGGGTGGCTGATCCGCGACAACCACATTGAGGGATTCTGGTGCTCCACCGGAACCGCCGAACACGCCGTCCACATGTGGAGGGGATGCCGCGATACGGTTGTGGAGCGCAACGTGTTGATAAACAACACGCGGGCTATCGGTTTCGGCCTGTCGAACAGCGGAACCGCAAGACTCTACGCGGATGATCCCTGCCCCGAAGCGGGTGGAGCGTACATCGGCCACTACGACGGCATCGTTCGCAACAACATCATCTTCGCGGATCGCACCGAGTTGTTCGATTCCGCCGCCGGGTTCGACTGCGGCGTCTGCCTCTGGTCCGCATGCGGGGCAAAGGCGGTTCACAACACCGTCGCGTCAACGGGAGCAAACTTCTCTTCTTTGGAGTGGCGGTTTACGGGCAGTACGAGCGTGGAGATCACCAATAACATAGCGACCCATGATCTGAGGGAGAGAGACGGAGCCTCGGCCACACAGACAGGCAATCTTCAGGGCGCATCACTCACGCTGTTCGAGGATATCGGATCCTGGGATCTCCACCTGCAAAGCTCGGCAGCCGATGCCATCGACATGGGCGCTGCGGTCGAGGACGGCCTTTGCGACGACGACATGGACGGCGATCCCAGAGATGATCAACCGGACGTGGGGGCGGACGAGTTCACGGGATCTTGAAGCACTAACCCATCAGACTAACGATTCTTTGCAGAACTGGTCCAGGTCTCGGTGGCGGTCATGGAGAGGGTCTTGTTGCCGGTGCTGATCGGCATCCCACCAGGCACAATGGGCCAGGGTATGAGCAATGGTGAAGCGAGCACGGATATTGTACCGGTCACCGTTCCCCCATCGCCGTACACACCACAGTGCTCGGAACGCCGTCCGGGCCGATGAAGACGTCGCCTTCAATGTCGGCGTTGTCGAGGTCGATTCTGCAGCTCGTCGTGGTGTTTGTCGCCACCCTCGCGGTCTTATGCACGTTGGCTCCGCCGTAAGGTCCCACAGACGAATCGTAACTGTCGATGAATGAACTCGTCGCTGGACGAGCCGTATGTGGCATTTCGTCAGTATTCGATCTTCAGTCCCAGACTCGGAAGGATCGGGAGACCGTGGAAATAGACTTTTTGAGAATAGTCGTAGGAGTACGCGTATCCCTCCACGTTCTTGTGATTGTACACGTTCTGGATGTCGATATACACTCCGAACTTGATGTGTTTGAACTGCCAGTTCTTGTCGACCCGCACATCGAGCTGGTGGAACATGGGCAACCGCGTGGAGTTGGTCTCCCCGTACATGGGCCAGTAGATATCGGAATCGGCGTCGTACACGGTACCGACCACCGGTGTGTTCGGGTTGCCCGTTACCAGCCTGAACCGCACTCCGGCCTCCCATCCCCTCCCGAGAACGACGCTCGCCACCACGGTCAAGATGTGTGTCTGATCGTAGTCGAACAGGCGCTCGTCCCAACCCGGATGATCGATACGCTTGCTCTTCATCAGGGTGTACGCGACCCAGCCGAAGAACCGATCCGTGGGCTGATGCTTGATCATGAGTTCCAGGCCATAGACCGAGCCATCCCCATCGTTGTTGTAACGCTCCGGAACCAATTCGCCATCTCGCTCGACGACCTCGTTTGATGCGACGACCAGATCGAAAATATCCTTGTAGAAACCTTCCAGCCCTATCTCGATGTTCTCGGTGATGTTCTGCTCAACGCCGACGCTGTAGTGGACCGCACCTATCAGATCCAGGTTCGGGTTTCCGTATTCGTCATCGCTTTGAGAAGTGTCGGGGGCCTGGTGAAAAAGCCCCACACCGCCTTTCAGGGTGGTCCAATCGAAAAGCTGGTAGCGCGCCACGAACCGGGGATCGAGACCGACCTTCTCCAGGGTGCTGAAGTAGTCCACTCGCAAACCGTAGATCATGCGCAGCCGGTCGATAGCGGTCATCTCAAGCTCCCCGTACCATGCGGGACGATAAATCCAGTCCTCGCCGCTGGTCTCCATGGTCTCGCTGTTGGCGGTGATCGGGTCCATGTGCTCACCCTCGGAGGGGATACTCATGGGCGCGCGGACGGACCACCTCGCCCAGTCGATCTCCATGTCGAGGCCCGTTCGGAGAATGAAGTACGGTCCGGTGTTCCAGGCGATCTCGTCCCGAAGGAAGATGGGGACCTGCTTTGACTCGAACTTGAAATCCTCGCCGAACTTGCTGTCGTTGCCCCAGAGCCCGGATCCGATATTGAATTCGTTTGTCAGATCCGAGGAAAAATGATGATCCCATCGAATCTGGAGTTGATGAAAATACGTGCGGAACTGCATGCCCCCGCCGAAGTTGGGGTTTCCCATCACGTCGTCCCCGAACAGAAATATCATCTTGTCGTCGGATCCGAAGAGGAACAGCCTCAAGTTGTCATCGTCGTCCGGGTGATAGTCGGCCACCAGCTGGTAGTCGTAGTATCTCGGCGCCACCGTGAACTGCATACCTCCGTCCTTTGGGAGCACCGCGTTGAGGATCCCGTCGATGTAGCTCCGGCGGCCGGAGACCGCCACCGACCAGTCCTCTCCCAGGGGTGTCTCCACCAGGGCGCTGATATCCCAGATGTCGGCGTCGAGGGAGGCGTGGATGCGATCGGTCGCGGGCGCCCGTGGATAGACATCGACAATTCCACCGGTGGCGCCGCCGTAACGTACCGAGTAGTTGCCCGGATAGAAATCTATGCGCTCCAGGAGCTCCGAGTTGATGACCGAGGTGAGGCCACCGAAGTGGTACAACATGGGCACCGGCATCTGATCGAAGAAGTACCGCGAATCCCTCGGGGAGCTCCCGCGGACGATTAATTCACCGCTCAGACCAGGGGCTCTCGCCATCCCGGGCATGTTCTGCACCGATCTCATGGCGTCGCCGCCCGTGCCGGGAATACGCGTGATCTCCCGCCTGGTGATCTCCCTCCGCGTCACCTCCCTGGGCGGTCGTCTTCCCCTCACCACCGTCTCGTACATGGCGGCCTCGACCTCCAACCGGTACAAGACCTCGCGGTCTTCGTCCTCAACCAGATCCTCGGTCACGGTGAGTGGTTTGAACCCGGAGGCCAATATTTCCACGCTGTAGTCGCCTGGGGCAATCTCCCCGAAATCGAAGAATCCATCGTCGTCGGTCGTGATCGTGACGTCTTTGTCCTCGACCTCGCCTGGGATCGCTAATATTACGGACGCGTCGGGGATCGCCACGCCGTCCATGTCGTTGACTCGACCGGACAGTCGGGCCACAGGAGGGGAAAGCTCTTCGGCTTCGGGTTCCTTTGCCGTAATGAAGAAGGTGTAGCGATAGAACACTTGTGACGGAATAGCTTCCCCGTCGCGTGTGGCGGGCTTGAACACGAAACGGTATATCGCCTCCGTCGCCGCTTCGTCAAAACCGTGGCCGACCGGCTCGTCGATCTCCACACCGGTCACTACACCGTTCTCATCAATATCGATCCTCGCGAGAACCTCAGCCTCGAGCCCGGCCTCGAACGCCTCGGCCGGATAGTCAGCCTGCGCGTATTCCAGAAGGGACGGGGGGGTGAGCACCGGTTCCTCGGGGTTGGCCTCTTCTTCTCCGGATGCTTCTTCGCCCGCCCCCTGGGAGAACGCAGGCGCACCGGCAATCAAGGTAATAAGCGAAATCAGAACGGCTGGAGAATATCGCATCAAGGCGTTTGATTAACACGTCGGTTCGAGGGAAATCAATCTATGCCGTGTCTGGACAGAATCACATGCTGGTGTACCTCCCGCGTGTCCACGTATCCGTCGCGCCCCTCCGTGAGCAATACGAGCGCCGGGTAGATATACGACGGATTTCGTTCCACCGCTTCGATCATGTCCATGACCAGCGGATGATTTCTGGAGATCCTGTACTCGCTGCGGCCGTCTCCCCTTTTCACCTCGGCCCAGGGACGACGTTGCGCATCGGCCATTCTCACCTTGATTTCAAACGGCCTCGCTTCACCCGCGAGCGAGAATCCTCCAGAGCGCACCTCCGCCGAAACCGCCTCAAGGAATCTTCCCTCGGGCGGCTCCAGATGTGCCGCTCTCACCGGTTTTCCCGGTCCTCCGCTCAGGGCATGTCCTATTTTCTTTTTCAGATCCCGCAAGCGCGACTTGATGGTCTCGAAAATCCCGAAGCGCCCGTAACGTGTAGGCGGAGGAAAAAGCTCTACCCCGATCTCGTCTTCGAGGAACGCCCGCTGCGCCGCATCAATCCGCAGCACCTTACGTCCCTCCAGGTCATAGCGTTGCAAAGATTCGCTCGGATGGATTGCAAATAGCCGGGCATCGACCGATTTCCTTGCGACAGCCTCGAGATCGAGGGGCGCTGCGCCCACCATCCGAAATGCCGCCACGTTCTTCAACAGCTTCTGCTCGCGAGTGTGCTTGTAGCGATCGAACAGGAGTTCGAGGGCCCTGGTCTTCTCCTTATCCCCCAGCTGCGTAAAATGACGTGTCAACCTGGCGTAAAGACGACGGGATGCTCTTCTGAGAGTGGCCCAGCTCGCCGAAAAGTCATCGGTTTTTTCGTCGATGATCGCATGGAAAACCATGCCGTTGACGGGAGACCTGACCTTCTCCTCCTCGCGAATTCCGTTCTTCAACTGAACGATTCGGGTGAGATCGCTCTTGTACGGAAGACCTACCGTGCCGTGGAGACGAGCGTTTCTGATATCCACGTCCAGGAGATGTTGCTCGATTCTCGGCCCGTGGTTGATCCGCTCACCGTTTAGCCAGATCGGGACTATCGAGTACTTACAGGCCTCCACGATGAGCCTCTTCTCCAATTTCAGCTTACGCCCCCTACCCCGGACAACGATGCGGGAATCCTCCTGGCGTGAGGCGTCGAAGTTCCTGGCCCCCTTGCTCGGAGAGAACTCCAGGCCCCTCGTCCTCCCGTCCACCCGGCCGCTGAACGAAACCCTCGCCTTTTCCACCGAGAACGCGGCCAGCAACCTGAAACCGTCGCCCTTCTCCAGTTCCACCAGCGCATTGTGGCGATTCGCGGCTGATCGGTCTTCGTCGAAGATGGCTATCAGGCGCTTCAGGGACGCCATCGAAAAATCTCTTCCGTCATGGGTCAATTTGAAATGACGCGATGTTATCTCGATGTCTATTAATAACGGCCGGCATGACGCCACGTACTTGATCAGCTCGACCGCATAGTCACCAACGGTCTTGAAACGCTGCCGCGTCAACTTGCGGATCTCCGCATCCACATCGATACGTAGAAGATCCTTATTCATGGCCCGGTCCTCAGCATGTCCAGGGCGGCCTTCTCGCGGATCGATTCGCGCTCCGGTCGCAACAGCTCACTCCTCGCCAGGATCATATCCAGGAGGAGAAAGGCCGCCAGTGCGGGATCCACAGTCCACAAGGCCGTCCGTCGCCGCACGTCCTCGTCCGTTGGCGAGACCGCGATAAACCAGGGCGGCCACCGAGATCCGGATTTCAACCTCAAGCCGCGAAGATCCACGTCCCGACTGATATTGCCCAGGAGTCCTCGACAGGCGACCACGGTCCGCTCGGGCATACTCGCCAGCCCGATGAGGCGATCGACCTCGTCAATCAAACGGCCCGACTGTTGCAAATCAGCGGGCAGGTCCTCTACGCGGGTGGGCTTGAGCGCCGCAACCTCGTCCAGATCAACGATCCCGTGCAACCGGGATATGATCTCTCCGAAGGCCGGATCCCTACCGGCCAGAATCCGTGCCTTGCGCTCCATCGCGCGACGCACCAGGGACGGAGTGCCTGACGAGTGCCAGAGTCTTCCTTTCCTCCCCAACGATATCGCCTCGTCGAGGGACATCTTCTTTTGCTTGCCCAGCACGGGTAACAACCGCCGCGATGATAGGCCGCTCCCCCGCAACCACACCTCCGGCTGCACGAGCGCGCTGTTCAGCATTCTGGCCGCTATCTTTCTCATGGCCTCCACGCCTCCCGGAGCGTTGATTTTTTTTGCCCCTCGCCCAGCCAAGAGCAACAAAAAGGCAATGGTTCCCGCGAGACCTGCCACAGTGGCGGCTATGAGCGCCACCACCCTTGCCCAGTTGTTCTCCGTGCCCGCGCCCCGGTTACCGGTCATGTCCTTGCGGAACGAAACGTCCGGGGTCGACCCACTTTTCTTCGCGGGGGCGGCCACCGTCACCGGATCCGTGTAGGAACCCGTGGCGTCCGCGGTCACCCATGTGCCGTCGTGGTACTCGATCCAGGCGTGCATGCCGGATATGGCCTTTCCATTTTCGCCGACAACGCCGATGGCGAGACGGGACGGGACGCCGGCGCGTCGGAGCATCACTATCGCAAGGGTGTTCTTTACGTCGCAGTCCCCCCTCGACAGGGTGGTTACGAACTTAATCCATCCGGTCCTGGGCGAGGTCCCAAGGAATTTTCTATAAGCCTGCGCGGTGGGCGTCGAACGATCATAGGCGATAGTCGGCTGGACGAAACGAGTGATCGTTTCCACCCTGCGCTCGGTATCGATCTGGGCCGCCGCGCTTGTGGTGATCGCGCTGTACGCCGTCGGCAGCCTCATCCTCGAAGGGACGTGCAGGAGATCATTCCACCGGGATGGATCGAGGGTCTCGGTACCCGGCCCGGTTCGGTAACGGAGCTTCCCCGCCACCAGGCTGGACAGGGACAGCACCGGCTCTCCTTTCCCGGTAACCATCAGGGGTCCTATCTTTTTACCATCCAGTAAAACACTGTTCGGCTCCACGCGATGCCCGGTGGGCACCGGAATTGCCATTATCCCCGGCCCCGCGTATATGCTCGTCTCCACGTCATAGCACCCGGCTGCGCAACGATATGGCGGTGCTAGCTTGCCCGGTACCGGAGGACCCGTCGTGATCCCTCTTCCGGCGTCCAGTGACTCCGCGGTGGCCATCTTGAAGAGCGTATCCTCCGGTGGTGAGTATTCCAGCACCAACCGGGACCCTTTATAGAGGGGCTCCACCATTGGACCGTCGAAACCGTCGCCCGTACCGAGCGTGGACGCGGCATCCGAGTGCGGCACCAAAACCGCCTTTGACGAATCCCCGGGCGCGACCGCCGTGGCCATGGATATTGGCTCGACGCCTTTGCTCCGAGGGAACCAGTAACCCGAAATCACCGAGGCCAGGACGAGGATGATGATGATCAGCATTCCCGCGATGGGGATAAAGCGACCGCCCAGCCGAAGATCTTCGAAGGCCCCGATGAACCAATCCCTCATACGCTCGCGGAACGGTCGCGGCGAGAGACTGTCCAGGTACCTGCCCACGAGCTCCCGCATCCTCCTGCGGGCGATCCTCCGGACCCGCGCAAGGGCTCGATCGTCCACAACCGCCCTTCGATCCAACGTCACCGAAAGATTGTTGCCGTTGAGAACATAGACCGGTGCGAGTCCCTCCGGATGAGACGCGTCGTCCAGGGATCTGGCGCCGTAGCGGAGCTCATCCAGGGTGATCCCTCGCCACACCAGCAACCCCCGCGCATAGAGCTCGATCTTGGGCCGATGCCCCAGTCCCACTACTCCCTCCACCGACCCATTCTTGAAAGCCATCCAGCAAGGCCCATCGATGTTGAACGGCCTGTCGACACGAACACCGTTGAAGTAGACGGGAAGATGGGAAGCATCGAGATTGTTACGGCGCAGGTACCGGCAATACCTGTCGAGTGCGTTCTCGATGTCCAGGAGCACTTTGGGACCCTCATCGTCATTGATCGTGCACTCGAGACGGATTCGCGTCCCGGCGGATCCAATGTTCGGCGCAAGCCGCCGATCGTGCTTGAGATCCCCGTCGAAGGCCCTGGCCCAGGCCTCTCCGTCGGAGGTCATGGATTCGATGATGATGCTCTGTGGATCGAAGAGGAGGACGGACCAGAAACCGACTCCGTACCGGCCGGCGCTCCTTGTCTCACCCTCCTTGCTGGATGCGTATAGGGTGAAGAGGTAGTCCCGTGCGTCGACGAAGCTCATCCCGTTTCCGTCGTCCGCGAATTCGAGCGCCAGCTCGTTGCCGTCCATCGAAGCGGTTACGTTGATACTCGTCGCGCCCGCATCTCTCGAATTTTGCGCCAGCTCGCGCAGAAAGACCAGGCGGTCTTCCCCGTATCGAAGGCCCTCCTCGAGCGCTCGTGATCGAAAATCGTCAAAATTCACAATACGAGGATACCGCACCCTGAATTCCAACGAAAATCCACATTTCTTTTATTGCTCAATGGCGACGCCTGAATTTCCGCGCGCGAATCATGGACAGCAATACCAACAACCCGAACCCGCCCGCCGTGTATGCGGCGTACTCGACGAGGTCTTCGCGCCCGCAGTGATGAAAGTAGATTCCCGTGGCGCCCGCAGCGATACCGAACAGCGTGAAGATCAATTGATGGGTGGCGCTGTACAGGAGGTCCGCCGCCGGGGAGATACCCTCCACCCGAAAGCTGATCTTTCCCGCAAGGGAGCGACTGACGACCTTCTCCAGGAGTGTTGGCAGCGACAGAAACGCGAGTATCTTTTCCCTGGTCACGTCGAACAGCATCTGTGACCAGTTGCGATCCTTGCCGAGGACGAACTCCTCCAGATATGGCCGGATGGTATCGGCCGGGTTCATATGTGGATCCAGGTGGGTACACAGGCCGGTGAGAAGCAATGCGGCCCGCTCCAGCAATACCCACTCCCGCGGCATGTGGAACGCGTCCGAGAGCTCCCTCAAGCCCACGTTCATCTGCTTGAGGTCGGCAAGCTGCTCCAGTCCCTTGCTGGTATCGATCTTGACCGACGAGAAAGAGAAGCTCTCCAACCGGATCTCGTCCTGGAATTTTCGATGGAAGAACTCTATGACCCGTGCCGCCGCCTCCGATTGATCCGATCCAACTCTCAGGAAACCCATGTCACGAAGGGATCGAAGGAGCTGCTCCTCGTCGCCCTTGATGATCGCCTCGAGAAATGAGCTGATGCCCTGGCGCATGGCGGGATGCAAGTGTCCAACTGCCCCGAAGTCCAACAGGACCAGCTTGCCGTCGGTTTGCACCAGCACGTTTCCCGGGTGGGGATCCGCGTGATAAAGCCCGTCCACGAAAATCATCTGACAGTAGACCGTCAACAGGTTCTTGGTGATCTTCGACGGATCCAGGCCCTGCCTGGTGAGCTCTTCCAAATCCGTGATCTTGGTCCCATCAACATACTCCATGGTGAGCACCCTCGACGTGGATAGATCCTTGTACACCCTGGGAAAAACAACCGTGTCGTTTCCCTGGAAGTTCGCCGCGATGGCCTCTATGTGCTTCGCTTCCTTCTCGAAATCGAGCTCGTCGAGAATCATCGCTTTTATCTCGCGGTAGTAGTTGTTAAGGCCACGGGTCTTGAAAAAGAACCTGACGATGCCGAGGATTCTCTTGATGGTCTTGAGATCGGCCCTCGCCATGGACTCGACGCCGATGTGCTGCACCTTCACCGCCACCCTGTGACCTTCATGGGTGGTGGCCTCGTGAACCTGACCGAGAGATGCAGAGGCTTCGGGCTCCACCTTGAAAAAGGCGAAGACCTCCGTGGGATCGCCGCCGAGCTCCTCCCTGATGCGCCGCTCGATCTGGGCGTACGGTCGGGACGGCACTGCATCCTGTAGGTTCTCCAACCCGGCTCGGAACTCCTCGGGCAGGAAGTTGGTCATGATGCTGAAAAGCTGGCCCACCTTGATGAACAGGCCCTGCAGCTTGAGGATGGTCTCCTCGAGCCGCCGCGCGTTGCGTCGATGGGCATCCTCGATGCGATCTTCCCGGTATCGATCCCCGAAGATCCGGGTCGCTATGCCAAGCCGCAAGTACGAGCCCAGCACCAGGAACGTCGTCAAATACGCCTTCAGAAAACGAAAGGTCGCCCTGGTCGGAGCCGATTTGTCTAAATGCGTCCGTTCCATGGCCCAAATCCCCTTGTGAAGGCTTCGGCTCCCCTAGCGCTGTGACGTCTTGAGCTACGGTTGCCTTACGAGAAGCACCGTGATGTTGTCGTGACCGCCGGCGCGGTTCCCCGCCTCGATCAGCTCGTGACAAACGACCTGCAAGTCCTGGTGATACCGCTGAACGATCTCGACCATCATGGAGTCGGATATCTCGCCGTTCAACCCGTCCGAGCACATCAGGAAAATGTCTCCGGGGTTCGGCACGTCGAAGAAGGTGTCCACCTTTACCGACTCTTTCATCCCCAGAGCTCTTACGATCACGTTCTTATGCGGGAAGGCTTCAATCTCCTCGGGCGAGAGCTTCTTCATCTTGATGTAATCGTTGAGCAGTGAATGGTCTTCCGATAGCTGCTCGATCTCGCCTTCCCTGATACGGTAGATCCTGCTGTCTCCCACGTGGGCGAGATAGAAGCCCTCCTCCACGCAATAGATCGCCGTGATGGTAGTGCCCATTCCCTTGTATTTGTCCTTGCGCTTGGCAACCTCGTGGATACGAAGATTGGCCAGCTTTATCCCGGTGATCAGGCGGTTCTCCTCGTACCTCCTCGACCTGTCCATCTTGTACGGCCAGGTGAGCTCCGGATCCTCCCTCGTTTCCTTGTAAAAAGTCTTGAGAGTCTCCACGGCCATCTGGCTCGCCACTTCACCGGAGGCATGACCTCCCATGCCGTCACACACGATGAACAAATTCTCGCTCTCGATTATCGAAAACGTATCCTCGTTATGATTGCGTTTCATCCCGACGTTCGTCTCGCCGGCTACCTGTACTGGAATCTTCACGTGTTCCTCGCCTTTTGTTACTACTGCCCGGGCACCGGCGCAGGCACCTCACCCACGCCGGGTTGAACCGGTGGCACAGCACCGGGTTGAGTCGTAACCGGAGGCGTCGTCGGCACTGTGGGCATACCCGGAACCGACGGTAGGGTGGCCGGCGCGCCGGGGATCTGCGGAATTTGCAACTGCTCCATGACCACCCATCCGACCACGAGCATCGTGATTAACGCTCCCACTCCGATTATGATCCAGAGCCATAACTTGCCCCCCTTTTTCACCGGAAGACTCATATCGTCCGCTATGTCGCCCATTCCATCGGCCAAATCTCCTCCGACGGCATCCGACGCCATGTCACCTGCCAGATCTCCGGCCGCTCCGGTGGCCACATCTCCCAACGCTCCGGTGGCCTCTGTAACACCGACCGTTCCAGGAACCGCGTCCCCAAGAACATCGCCGGCGCTATCTACCGCCGCCATTCCCAGCATGGTGGCCTTGTAGGCATCGTCGCCGGGCGCGTCAGAGGCAGGAGCATTACTCGGCGCCTGGTCGTCGGGTGTCGCCGGTGCCGCCGGTGCCGCGGGCGCTGCCGGTGTTGCCGGTGCCGCGGGCTTCGGTGGCTTCATGGCCGGCATGCCAAACACTGTCTTGTTGTCGGCTTGACCGCCTGCTGCGACCGGCTTGACCATCGGCGCTGCAACCGGCTTGACCATCGGCGCTACGGCCGGCTTGGCCGGCGACTCTACGGCCGGCTTGGTCGGCGCGGGTTTCTTCTCTGTAGATTTCATAGGCATATCTCCGCTGCTCTTGACGCCGGCGGTTCCACCGGGCGCAACAGGCGCTCCTTCGGTCTTGTCCTTTGCCCCGGGCATTCCAAAAACAGTCTTGGCCATGTAGAAAACTCCTTGCCAACCCGCCGATTGGCTTTCAAACGAGTGTCAAAGTATGCGTAAAACCAAAGACAAAATCTACTGTGAACATGGATTTGGATCAACAGAATCATTTTTTTCGTCGATCTTTCGATTCACTCGGCGAAAATACCGCCAGACGGCGAAGGAAACCAACAGTGTGCCATATTCGATCCAGGGCACCCACCCGGGAGCTTCCCACACTCCCCGCAACAGCCATCCGTCAATCGGAAGATACGCCAAAAACAGAGTACCGGAGAAGACAGGCCACGGCCAGGTACCCCTCAAGGCGGCGAATGGAAGAACCCAGAGGAGATACCAGGGGTGCACGACGGGGCTCACGATAACGAACGTCGCCATGATCCAGAGGGCCGCGCGCTCCACATCGAAATGAGACATATAGGTCTTGGCAATCACCGCAAGAAGAATCGCCGCCGATATTGCCTTTGCCACGAACAGGGATATGTCCTCCAGGGAAAACGCACCCGGCCTCGAAGGATCGAAGACACCGTCCTTGTGAAGGGAAAAGAAGGTTCCCTGAAGCACTCGAGCCGGAACATCCATGAAGGACAGGTGCACCATTTCTTCTGGCCGCGATATACTTGCAATTCCCCCGACGATTTGCCCTACCGCGGCCTTCATTACCGCAAACATCCCGGCGTTTCCTTCCCACCGTCTGAACATGGCATCCGTCGACTCCCAAATGTGAGTTCCCGCATTGAGGATGGGAGCGAAGAACGCCACAAGCAAGACGGGAACGGCTATCCACAGCCATCGATTGCGGCGCCCCATCGCCGGGAGGAGCATCACCGGAACGAGCTTCGTCGCGCACGCGACGGCCAGGAAAAAGGAGGACGCGAGGGTTCTGATTCGCGGACTCGCCAATCCGAAAAGGTAGACAGCCAAAAGCAGGGGGAGAAGGGCAAAGGGCTCCAAGTGACCGGACATGCCCGTCTCGATACAGGCCAGGGGGTTGAATCCGTACACCAACCCGGCCGCCGCCGCAGTCCCCGCGTCCGGGACCTTCTGCCGGCCCCTCCTTCGCCACCAGGCCCCGCCGGCCAGGAGCATGACCAGGAATGTCACCCCTGTATCGGCAAATGCACTGGCGAGCTTGAAGGTGATCAAAGACGGCGCGAGCCGGCCCAGGCAAAGAAACACCGCCTGCGCGGCAGGCGGGTACGGGGTTCGCAGATCTCGGTTGTTAATATGTTTCCAACCATCATCACGAAGGAAGACCAGCTCCGGATCCGCAGGGGCATGATCGTAGGGGTTGTATCCCGCGTCCGTGACCTTTCCATCCCATGCGTAACGATACACATCGTCGCTGAAGACCGGAGGCGCCGCCACGAGCATGAGACGCATACAAAGGGAGATTGCCAACACCGGCCAGATCTTGATGGGAACACCGACTCTTGTGACGAGCACCATGAGGGCGATGTACGGAATGTGGGCGACCATTGCGAGCGCTGCTAGATGCCGGACCGGTGTTCCCGGGTCGAAGGAGAGGAAGACGAGAGCTGCGATACAACCCACCTGGCATGTCGCCAGGGCGATAGTTCCGGAAACGACACCACGACCGGAAGGAGACATCTTTGGGTAAAAAGCCGGACTACTGTGACTTGATATTCATCATTCGGAGAATGTCGCGCGCCACTGCGGATGCGGGTCCCTTCTCGCCCTGAAGCGCCAGGAGAAAGCCGCGCTCATTGAGCCCCGCGAGGACCTTGGCGGCCAGCTCGCGATACTTCTCGTCGCTGCGAACGTCTTGCGCCAGACGGGTTCGAACGTCCAGAGCAGTGAGTCCGCCCGGAGAAGTGTTCCATCCGTTTTTCAGTCGTTGCATGAGGTGCTTCCACGGCCAGAGGATCTCCTCCTTGGCGCCCTCGGTGCGTTCTGAAATTGCCTTTGCCACCTCCAACCGCTTGTAAACCCGCTTTGTCTCAAAGAGCTTCCCTGTCAGGTACACGGGATGGCTCTCGAACCACTCCCGAATCACGAGGCGCGCTTCTTGACCTTCGAGGATCTCCAGGATCCTGTCGAGCCTGTCCAGGTTGCCGCCAAGGAGGATGGCCAGCACCGCCGCGCGCTGACGTCGCTCGTCCGCGTGGTCGAGGAGCTTGTTCAACCTGGGCTCCAGTGCCTTGTCGGCAGCCTCACCGACGACGATGGCCACGGACCTGAGCAGCTCACCGTGACCCTCTCCTTCGAGGATCACCATCATCGCCTCGGTCGCCTTCGCGGACGGGTTATGCCAGAGCCCTTGGATGAGGTTGGCCCGGGCGACGGGATCGATGGCCTCGTCCGCAACCTTCTCGACGATCTGGTCCATCACTTCTTCGTCCGACGTGTACGCCAGGGAGTTTGCCGCCTCCTGCCTGAGCTCCGGATCGTCGTCCGGATCGAGCACGATGGTCATCAGGGTCTCGCCCACTTTCGGGTCACCCAGGTAACTGGTGGCGATGATGGAGTTCCTGCGTTCCTGAAGGCGTCCCTCCATCTGCCAGTCGCGACTTTCGATCAGCTTGGAGAACTTCTCCTCCTTGCGCTCCTCCTTGGTCATGACCATCATATCGAGGAAATCGTCCACCACCCCGTCGCACTTGAGGCGCCCCAGGGCCATTGATGCCGCCTGGGAATAGAAGCCCTCGTCCTTCGTGAGGAAGGGCTCGATAAGCGTGCAGAATCGTTTATCGCCGGAGCGACCCATGGAATCCATGAGGGGGCCGATGTCGACCTTGACCCGCTGGGCGCTCTCGGGAGTGTTGGAGTAAGGCTCGTTTGCCTTGTAGATTTTCATCAGGTAGTCGCTCGCACCTTCGGGCTGAATCGTGCCGAACCAGGTGGTCACACCGTTGGCGATCTTGCGCGCCATGTCGTCCTGGCGATACCGGGTAGCCGCGTCCGGAATCCTCTCCTCGCTGACCGGCTCCCACTGGGTCTTCGCGTACATCTTATCCGCAATGCGCTTGTCCCCGAGTTCCTCGAGGATCCACAGAGCCTGGTTTCGAATCTGGTCGGCCTCCAACCTGGCCTTGTCGTCCGATCCCGGAAACTTCTCATCCGTGATTTTCAGCAGGAGATCGCACAGACGGGGATCGCGGAGCTTCTTGATCTTGCCGATAATCTTGTACTTGATGGAAGCGTCATCGGTGCTGTTGTACATGACCTCCAGGCCGGGCGCGCCGACGGACTGGGTCACCGCAGAGAGGATGGAATCCAACAGCGCCGGCGTGGTCTTGATCTTGGCGAGCAACGCCTTGCCCGCTCTCTCGTCCGCCGTCCGGCCGAGGGAAACCGCAGCGGCCTCCGCCACCTTGTCGTTGGGATCCTTGATCAACTCGAGCAACGCCGGAATCGGGTTCTTGTCCTCGCGGAAACCGAGCTCCATGGCGGCGTACATCTTGAGCATGGCATCGTCCGATTTGGCAAGATCGATAAGCTTGTCGGTAGAACCCACCCGAGCGATGAGATCCGGATCGTAATTAGGGATGTTTTTGGAATTAACGATCTGCTTGCTGACGCCCTCCAGCAAAACCGGGAATCCGCGGTCGTCGCCGAGCATACACATGGCCCATGCGTGCTTGTACCTTCGCAGTTCCTCCGTCTTCTGCATCTGTTGGAAGATCGCCTCGGTGCCTTCCTTGGCCTGTGAACCGCCGATCTTCGCGAGGGCCATGGAGGCCTCCTCACCGATGACGCCACCCTTCTGCACCGCCTTGATTAGCAGGCCCACGGCCTTAACGTCCTTCTCAATTCCGATGTTGTAAATGATGTCGGCCAGAATGTCTTTCCGGTCGCAGTTCTTCAGAATATCTCTGAGCGCCGCCTGAAAACCGGCATCGTCGCCTTCCTTGACGAGCTTCGTGGCGGCCTCCACCTTGTCCTGCCAGTTGTCGTAATCGACCTTGTCCACGTACCAGAGAATCCCCACCGCCCCACCGAGCAGAACCATGATAAGAAAAGCGATCAACATGCCGCGGTTACCGCGACTCATTTTTTCGTCGGGACCACCAACGTCGTAATCGTCCAGGCCCATTTGTGGCACCTCCGGAACCTGGGGCTCCACCGGTGCTTTATGTGCAACTGGCACCTCTGGAACCTGGGCCTCCACCGGCGCTTGATCTGCAACTGGCGCCTCTGGAACCTGGGCCTCCACCGGCGCTTGATCTGCAACTGGTGCCTCCGGCACCTGGGGCGCCGCCTGAAATTGATCTTCAGTTGGTGCCTCCGGAACCTGGGCCTCTACCGGTGCTTGATCTGCAACTGGCGCCTTCGGAACCTGGGCCTCCCCATCCATTTGATCTTCATTAGAGTCGTGACGATTGTCATCATTCATCGCTCGCTCCTCCTGCATTCGGATTTTGGGTAATCTAGCTCGGTTTCAGCCCTGGAATCAATCGTTGATTTTCATTATCGTTAAAATCATTGGCTGAAGTTCGATGGATCCACTCGATTTTGAATCGACATTGATGGTTACCTTTTGCCTCTGGTAATTGTCAATTAAGTCGATGGGTTGTGTATTGACCGCGCCTATTTTTCCTGTTACCTTTCACCATTCCAAAAGGCGAGGAGCACCATGACCAAATCGGAGTTGATAGACGCTGTCGCGAGTAAGACCAACGTCACCAAGAGTCGAGCGGAGTTGGTCGTCAATTGCATTTTCGATTCGATGACCACCGCCCTCAAGAACGGCGAAGGCGTAGAGATACGAGGATTCGGCAGTTTCACCGTAAGGCAGTACAAGCCGTACAACGGAAGAAATCCCCGCACCGGCGAACCCGTCCACGTCGCGTCCAAGCGGCTGCCCTTCTTCAAGGTCGGCAAGGAGTTGAAGGAGATGGTCAACTCCATTGTCACCGGCAGCTTGGACAGCGAGAAAACCTGATCGCCTCGTTCTTTTCGCCGTTATCCTCATCGTGATCATCCGGTTCGAAAATCGATGAAAGAAGAAGATCTCAAGCGGTTGCTCGATGGCCTGCCCGCCTCACCCGGCGTGTACCTGATGCGAGGCCACCAGGGAAAGATTGTCTACGTCGGAAAAGCGGTGAACCTGCGCGCCCGCGTCCGCCAGTACTTTACCCCCGGAACCACCGACGCCCGTCATTTCGTCCGCAACCTCAGGCAGAAGTTGACCTCCATCGAGGTGGTTCTGACCACGTCGGAGAAGGAGGCCCTGCTCCTGGAGTGCAACCTGATCCAGCGTCATTCGCCCCGCTACAACCTGCGGCTGATGGATGACAAGAATTTCCTGTGCCTCAAACTCGACCTCGACGACGAGTGGCCCGCCCTCGAGATGATCCGCAGACCGAAGAAGGACGGCGCGATCTACTACGGCCCGTTCCCCTCGGCCCGTTCGGCTCGTGAAACGCTGAAGGTCATCAACCGGTATTTCAGGCTCCGCTCCTGCTCCAAACGGGCGTTCGCGAATCGGGTGAGGCCGTGCCTCCAGCACCAGATCCACAGGTGCCGGGGGCCGTGCGTGCTAGAGGTCGATCACGATGAGTACTTGGAGCAGCTCAGATATGTTCGGCTTTTCATGGAGGGCAAGAAGGACGATCTCATCGAACAGCTGCGCGACCGGATGGCGACAGCGGCTGATGAGATGGCGTACGAGCGCGCAGTGATGCATCGGGATCAGATCGCCGCCGTGGAACAAACCCTCGCCCCGCAGCGGATCACGGATTTCAAGGACATCGACCAGGATCTGGTCGGGTTTTACCGGGAGGGGGATCAAGTGCAGGTGGCTGTACTCGAAGTCTTGAGGGGACGACTCGCCGAAAAACGCGGTTTCTTCTTCAAGGGCCTCGAGTTTCCCGACCACGAGATTCTCTCGTCCTTCCTGGTGCAGCGATACGCGCACGCCATGCGCATTCCCCACGAGGTCATCGTGTCCCGCCCGCTGCCGGATACGGCCGCTCTGTGCGAACTGCTGACCGAGCAACGAGGCGGATCGGTCCGCGTCATTCACCCCCGGCGGGGGGCGCGGACCGATCAGATCAAGATGGCCGACCTCAATGCCAGGCAGGAGTTCGAGACCCATACCCGGGACAGGGAAGACATCCGCGAGCGCCTCGAAACGGTGCGGCGGAAGCTTCGGCTCGCGGCCCTGCCTGAACGAATCGAATGCGTCGACATCGCCCACCTGGGCGGGCGCGACACCGTGGGTGCGTTAAGCGCGGTGATCGACGGAAAAATTGACGTAAAGAGCGGCAGGATCTTTCGCTTAAAGACCGCAGCGGGCGGGGACGACTACAGGGCCATGGGAGAGGTGCTCACCAGGCGATTCGCCCGGGCGGCAAAATCCGAGCCGGGATGGGAAGCGCCGGATCTACTGGTGGTGGACGGCGGTCGTGGGCAGCTTTCGATCGCCCGGGCCGTTCTCGAGGAGCTCGGGCTTCCCGAGCAGGAGGTCGTCGCTCTCGCCAAGGAGCAGGATCGCACCGGCGAGCCCACGGGTGATCGGTTGTTCCTTGTCGGGCGGAAGAACCCCATCCCGCTGCGCGCGCAGACATCGTCACTGCACCTCCTGGCCATGGCCCGGGACGAGGCGCACCGCTTGGCGAACCGATATCAACGCAAGATCCGCTCGAAACGAACACTCAGATCGGCTCTCGACGACATACCCGGCGTGGGACCGAAGACCCGGCGGGCGCTGTTGAAAGCGTTCGGCAGCGTGAAGGGCGTCCGCTTGGCGTCGGTGGAAGAGCTGGTCACGGTAAAGGGCGTGGGATCCGGGCTCGCGAAGATCATCGCCGACACGTTGTCGCAAAATGGCGGATGAACGACAAACGATATCTTACCAGGTCTTAGGCTCAAAGCCCGTTGAGTTGAGGAAGGTGACATCCTCGCTCGAGGGGGCGATGACAAAAAAGCCGCTTTTTTCGGCGAAGGCGGCCACGTTTTCGGAGACCGTCATGCCCGCCACGGCGCCCAAGATCGTATGATTCTTGTATTCCGGAAAGAGCCCACGAAACTTTCCGATGCGCTCGATGTGCTCCTTGACGTCCTCGGTTTCCAGCTTTGACTTCACTTCAACCACCACTACCTCATCGCCGTTGCAAGCGAGCAGGTCTATCTCCACGGCCTCGCCGTCCCTCGAGACCTCTATATTGGGAAAGGTGCGGTGAACGTCGATACCGCGCTCGCGAAGAAGACGAACCAGACCGGGCTTGACCATCTCCTGTACGAATACTCCGATCCTGTTTCCCAGGGCGCCAAGCTCACCGCGTCGCAGTGGCTGAAACTGGTGCGAATGCACTGGGGTGTAGAGAACAACTGCCACAACACGTGGGACGTAGCCTTTGAGGAAAACGATCGTCGCTGGATTGTCACTGACCCTAAAGGCGCGATGAATGTGATGCTTCTTCGGCCTGATCGCATTCTAGCCAGAGACATACCCGGTCCTCGATGACCGAAGAAGATCGCGAGCGCAAGCCCGCTGATTTGCTTCGCTTTGTCCCGAACCGGCGTCAATCGACTGCCGGAGAGATCTC
>SDBV01003938.1_pt1 | contig 21559 bp, 18 predicted proteins | sample 2277081 | NCBI WGS metagenome assembly SDBV01 (sample SAMN10402039, study PRJNA504765) | marine sediment metagenome | isolation source: marine sediment core GS10_PC15, 223 cmbsf | place: Arctic Ocean: Southern Knipovich Ridge | collected 2010 | reverse complement strand
TTGGGCCAAGTAATTGTTGAATAGCTTTCATGTAATATTTTTACTATAAAAATAAGTTATTGTCAAGTATTTATGGACTATATTTGTGAACTATTTATGCTGATATTACGAGCTCTGAAGTTACAGTTCTATAGCTTGTAATTGAAATGCTTTTAGTTCAGATAAAAGTATTTGTAGGAAATAAGCGCAAATTGTAAAATATAGTTATTTAATTTATCTTATTATTATGCCAAATAAACCAGATAGACCAATTCATACATACATTTTCCAAAAAAGTGGAAAACCATTTCTAAAACAAATAAAATTACCCACTGAAAAAGAACAATTAGAACTATAAATTACTAGAAGATTTATTAAACAAATAAATAAAGACAATAAAATAATTATAGAATATCAAATATCTAAAACTGAACCAGGTGACGCCCTGCTTAAGACTAATAATAATGAAGATATTTTTTTACAAATTGCAGAAGTAGTTGATTTAAATAGAATAAAAACTACACAAAAAAGAAATAAATATGGAAAACTTGTTTTTTCTAACAAACATATTCAGCAATTATTTCAAGATATTCAAATTGCGATAATTGATTATGGAGGCGCTAGAGATCTACCATCACCATCTTCAAAATTAGGTAATACTTTTATTCAAGAGTTAACCAATTTATTATTATCACTTAAGGATGTTGTAAAATCACTTCCAAAAAATCAATTAAAAGGGAAAGAACTTTTTATAAATATGAATACAATTAAAATATCTCTAAATATACGTTTATTAAGAAATATTGCATCAACAAAAAATAATCCCGCCAAATGGTTGCGGACTGGAACTCATCAAATTCGTCAAGATGATAAATTAAATAGATTTATTGAAGTTATTAAACAAAAAATAAATCATTATTCAAAAATTGTTAATTCTTTTTGGCTTTTAACTTATTCATTAGATACATTTTGTGATCAAAATGAATTAACCTTAATTGCTAATCATCTAAAAGATCATGTTCATCCTTTCGATTTTATATTTTTATTCTTTCCTCAAAGAGAATTAATAGAATTATTCCCTAATTTTAATAGTAAAAATAAAATATATTCATCAAAACCAGGTAAATTATTATCTAGATTTTTACCAGAAGATGCGATACCTAAATGGGATGATCCACGATGGAAAGATGCAGATAATGAATAATAGTTATAATTTTATCACAATTTTTTAAGATAATTTATTAATTAAGAAATATTTTTTATTTTTAACTTGCGCTTACTTCCTACAACTTAGCAGTCTGTTGCAAAACTCTTTTTATAGCCATTCTATTTCTCTAAATCTAATTTAAAAAATAACTTGGTTATTTCACCTTATTTAATAATCCTCCTTCTTTAATAACATATACTATCAAATTCATCCTGTTTAAAAGGCAACCTACTAACTATACATCAAACTAAAGAACCGCCTCAAATTAAATGATGAACAAATCATATTCCACTGCGTTTTCACTTTCTCTTTTCCTCTTACAAGGAATCGCTTAAATCTTCTATGCTCCACAATTATACCAAAAACAGGTTCAACAATTCCAAGACGCTTATTATAAATATCTTTTTAGTTTTGTCCACACTCTCTTTTAAAAATGAATCTATCTTATTTAAGCTGTTTTTATAATTCTTTTTAAGTCTTTCTATATTTCTTCTCTCTTTATCTTTATTAGAAAAAGTTTCACTTTTTCCATTCTAATTGAACGCTGCATTAAATTGGCTATTATTTTTTCTCATTCTGCAAATTGCAACTTGACACGTATCAGGTTACATTATAAATTATTCATAAAATAAAATCCTTCAAACATAAAGGATTAGAGCAACTATTTATTTCTGAAAGTAAAAAAGGTATTCAGCCAGAACATGCAGGTAAATTATTAAGAATATTAGATAGGCTGGATGCTTCTTTAAATCCAAATGATACGAATTTACCGGGTTATAAATTACATAAATTATCAGGTAAACTTTCAGATATATGGGCTGTATCAGTTAGCGGGAATTGGAGAGTAACAATTAAGTTTGAAGGAGAAGATCCAACTGTTGTTAACTATGAAGATTATCATTAGGAGTTATTAATATGGATAAAAAGAGAAAACCAACGCATCCGGGTGAAGTTTTACTTGAAGATGTTATCAAGCCGTTAGGACTTACAATAACAGAAGCTTCCAAAGATTTAGGAATAACCAGGAAGACATTATCACTATTTGTAAATTGTAAATCTTCTCTTAGTACGGAAATGGCTATAAGAATTAGCAAAGCTACTAATACTACTCCTGAAAGCTGGATGCAGATGCAATTAAAACTTGATCTGTGGTATGCTAAAAGTAATAAGCAATATAATGTAATCAAATTTCCACATAAGAAAGTAAGTTAAGGTTGGAAAACTGTATACAACTGTTCATTTGCCTTGTGCCCTATGGGTGCCTAAGTCGCAATGAATGAGCAACCTAGGAAGCCCTCACCTCAACCCGACCTCTAATCAATAAAAATCTAATTTTATATTTAATATTAAATCTAAATATGATAAAATAATAATTAGTGGTCAGGCTGCTCATATTTGAAAGTCACTGTCTGCAATGCACTTTAATTCATAATTTTTAGTGCTTATTATATTTAATTGGAGTATTATTATGCATTTTAATATAGTTTTAAATAAAGCAGAAGAAGGTGGTTACAATGTAACAATTCCAGCCCTTGATGGTTGTTTTACACAAGGAGATACTGAAGAAGAAGCAATATCAAATGCAAAAGAAGCAATAATATGCTATTTAGAAGGTTTAGAAAAACTAAACCAGTTAAAATCAGATCCCAATACAAAAATGAGAGAAATTGAGGTTCATATTTGAGCAAAACTTTCTCAAGTAAGCAAGTAATAAAAGCTTTTATAATCCTTTTAATAAGATTTATAAGGAAGGCAGGAAGACAGGAAAAATATATAAATTTTTAATTTCTTTTACCTTTTATTATTTATAAGTCTTCAAAATAATTTATATTTATTAAAATGTAATAATTTACATGCTTTGAAATAAATAAAAAAATTCCTGTTTTCCTGCCTTCCTTATAAAAATTTTAAAAAACAAGGTTACTTATTATATAAAAGGTTGTGGGAAAGCTTCAATCTGCGTCCTAAAAAAACCTGTTCTTGAAATCGCACCCAAAACAACATACTTTCTTGTATATTTAAGTATTTACCGGTATTATTACTATGTATCTCAAATGCGAGGAACGTCAAGGTGCAATTATGAAACAAAAATACATAGGCCGGATAATAACAAAAAATAAATATTTTGTATTTCCATTTATATTTAATGTCAAAAAACAATTAGTCCCTGTCGAATTAACAAGTATATTATTAGAGAATAATGATATCGTTGAATATACATATAATAACAAAAACAGCTCTGCAATAGTGTCAAAAATTCTTGCTCATGACGGCAGTGCAATTGCTGAGTTATTCAAAATAATAGAAAGAAATAGAATAACACTGCCTTACCCGGAAAAAGTAATTAAAGAGACAGAAAAAATCCTGAAAAATCCGGGCATAGATAATGAGGACCTTAAAGATCTAACAAATTTACCGTTTATTACAATCGATAACGAAGACTCAAGAGATCTGGACCAGGCATTATATATCAGCAGGGATTCTAAATCCTATAAAATCTATTATGCGCTTGCAGATGCTGGTTTTTATATTAAGCCTGGAATGGCCCTGTTTAAGGAAGCTCTTGCGAGGGGAAGTACTTTTTATTTGCCGGGTTTTTCTGTACCTATGCTGCCTCCGGAGTTATCAGAAGGTATTTTATCATTAAATCCGGATGTGATTAGAAGAGCCTTTGTTTTTATAATGGACATGGATGAGGAAGGGAAAGTCCAATCTTCTAAATGTATACAAGCGAGGATCCACAGCAGGGCAAAGCTCTCATATAATGGCGTGCAGGAATTTTATGATAATCCTCATAAATCACCATTATTAAATAAAGAATATACTTCAAGCCTAAAGCTTCTTAAAACAGTAGGTGAAATAAGAATAAATGCTGCACGTAAAAATAACAGGGTTCATTTCAATAGGGTGGAATCGTATATTTCATGCTCCAAAGATGATTTTATATTCAACCTTGATAAACGTAATGACTGTAGTAGATATAATGAGCAAATCTCTTTAATGTGCAATATGGTTGGCGCTAGATTCATGGTTTCAGGTAACGATCCGAATATTCAGGGAATATACAGAATCCACGAAAGTCCGGACAATGAAGAACTGGAGGAATTGTCCAATACAATTAAGCTTATTTTAAAGGGTCATAATATTGATGATAAAAAATATTTCTGGAATAGGAAAAGTGAAACTCTTGCAGATTATATAGACGGGCTTCATAAAATTAAAATTAATGGCAGACTTTTAGAAGCATTGGAGCGGCAGGTTTTAATATCAATGCGCAGATCGATGTTTGCAAAAAAGGCTGGAGAACATTTTGCGCTTGCAACAAATCCATACAGCAGGTTTTCTTCACCAATGCGTGAAATTGTTGGAATATTTATTCATAAAGAGGCACTGGAGAAAATTAATGAAAAATACAGTAATTCGATAGAAGAAGATAATATACTAAGAGAAAAAGTAATTCTTGCAGGAAACAGAGCAAAAGAAAAACAGAAAACCATAGAGCGTCAGATATTAAAAGCAGCGGTTGACAGATTGTTTTCATCACAGCTTAAAATTCCAATAGAAAAAAGATTAAAATATAAAGCAACTATTCTCGGCATTAAAAAAACACGTTTGTATGTTAGACTGGATTCACCTTTTATAGAATTAAAGGTTTATACAGAAGATTTGCAGCAGGAAATTGAGCTTATTTATAAAAATAATTTGCTAATTAATAAAAAAAGCGGGAAAGTAGAATATAAACCAGGTGATGAAATTACACTGTTTGTACAATCATATAGAAAAGATCGCTGGCGGCTTATCACCCGGAACTAAATTAATTAAAATGTTTAAAGAAAGTAATAGTAAATCAAATAACTTTCAAATTGACAGCCAAACTGGATCGGTTTGCACGATCACTGTTTACATTTTTTGCTATTTGTATAAAATACTTGCATGAATCAACTCGCAGAAGAATTAAATTCTATACTTTCAGATACAATAATAAGTAACCTTCTATCAGAATTAGGAAAAAATCTATACTTCCCAAAAGGTCTGGTAGCCCAGACAGAGGAAGCAAAAGAACATGCTCATAATTTTAATGCAACAGTGGGTATGGCTTTCGATAATAATGAGGTAATGTTTCTTCCGGTGATTAAAAACTACTTGCCTGAATTAGAACCTGAAGAGATATTTCCATACTCATCCCCTGCGGGTGATATACTTTTAAGAAAAATATGGAAGAAAGAAATACTAAAGAAGAATCCGGATATAAAAAATGATATTTCTCTGCCTGTAGTCACATCGGGAATTACACACGGCCTATTTACTATTTCCGAACTTTTTGTAGATAAGGGAGATACTATAATCCTGCCAGATATGAACTGGGGAAACTATAAACTTATTTTTGAAACTAAAAAACAATGCCGTTTTAAATACTTTCCGTTTTATTCTAACAACTCAGAATTTAATACTGCCGGATTTAAAGATGTCCTTGTTCAAAACAAGAATCTTGAAAAACTTATTATTCTTCTAAACTTTCCTAACAATCCAACAGGCTATTCCCCAACAGAAACTGAGATTGAAGATATAATCCTGACTTTAAAAGAACATGCTGATACTGGACAAAATATACTGGTTATTACAGATGATTCGTATTTTGGACTTTTTTATGAAAACAATATTTACAATCAATCTATTTTTGCAAGACTCTCAAATGGCCATAAAAATATACTTGCAGTAAAACTCGATGGAGCAACAAAAGAGTATTTTGCTTGGGGATTTAGAACTGGTTTTATTACTATAAGCTCAAAAGACCTTACCCAGGACCATTATGCTGCATTTGAAAAGAAAGTTTTAAGTTCCATACGTTCTACAATATCAAACTGCAATAAAACAGCTCAGACGTTGTTAATTAAAGCGATGCAGAGCAATACCTATATTAAGGAAAAACAAAAAGCCGGGCAGATTTTAAAAGATAAATACTTAAAAGTCAGAAAAATATTAAATTCCAGTAAAATTCCGGATACACTTACAGTGCTTCCATTTAATTCCGGATACTTCATGTGTTTTAAACTTAATAACGGAAAAAGTGCGGAAGAACTAAGAAAAAAACTTTTATTTGAAAAAGGTATTGGCACAATATCCATAGAGGATAAATACTTAAGAATTGCCTTTTCTAAGATTGATATTAATGAGCTTGAAGAACTTTATAAGATTATTTTTGAAACAGCAAAAGTTCTTTAAGAAAAACTAATAAATAAATTTCACGCCCGTTTCACTCAAGCTCACAAAGAGCGCAAAGAAAAAAATAGGAAATATTTATGATGCTAAACTGTATGTATTAACAATATTTATAATAATTCCTGCTTTCATGCCTTCCTAATAGAAGATATCTAAAAGTATAAAGAGTACGTTACAAAAATGAAATACTAATATAAACCTTTGTGCTCTCTGCGGGCTTTGCGAGAGAATAATTTAGCACTAAGATTCAGAAGGAATAAACAGTTAAGAGATCATAAAGTACAGAGCATTACAGCTTTAATTGTATGTTTTCTATTCTCAGCCTGATCCCAAACTCTTGAGGCTGTACCGTCCATTACACTGTCTGTCACCTCATTTCCACGAACAGCCGGCAGACAGTGAAGAAAAACAGTATTGTTGTTTCCTGTTGCTTCCATTAATTTATCATTAACCTGATAAGGCCTTAACAGCTCTATCCTTTCATTCTTCTTATCTTCTTCACCCATAGAAATCCATACATCCGTATAAAGAACATCTGCATCCTTTACTCCTGTTTCAATATTAGAAGTTATATCTATAACAGAGTTATTCTCTTTAGAGCAATCTTTACAGTAATTAACAAGAGCATCTTCAGGAAAAAGAGTATCAGGCGCAACTATAGAACAATCAATTCCAAGTTTACTGCAGATAATAAGAAGTGAATTGGCAACATTATTTCTTCCATCGCCAATATATACTAGCTTACGGTTCTCTAAAGTCTTTAAACATTCTTCTGCGGTCATTATATCTGCAAGAGCCTGAGTAGGATGGTATTGATCCGTCAGGCCATTATAAACTGGTACACCGGAATACTCTGCAAGTTTTTCTACTGTTTCCTGTTTAAATCCCCTAAAACTTATAGCGGAAAACATTCTGCCAAGAACTCTTGCCGTATCTGCTATAGTTTCTTTAACACCAAGGTGAATATCATTCTTAGAAAGCATTACAGGATGGCCACCTTCTTCTGCAAATGCTGTTTCAAATGCACAACGCGTCCTCGTGGATAATTTCTCAAAAATCATGGCAAGGTTTTTACCGACAAGCCGTAATGTTTTTATTTCTTGCCTTTTGCCTCTTTTAACCTGATGCGAAACATCAAGAATCCAACGTATTTCATCTTTACTAAAATCTTTTAATGTAAGCAATGACCTTCCTTTTAGATCAATAGACATAGGAATTCCTCTTAATATATTTAAAATGAATATTGATTATATAAGTTAAATCAACAAAAAGTAAAGATGTATATTATTCCAGGAATTTGCGATGTATCAATTTTTATAGAAGAATTTAAAGTTCAATGGACTATATTGAATAATATAAATCGATTATAAGTGTTGAATATTTTATAAACTCTAATATATAATTCGGTTTCATTCATTTATAAGAATATTAGTTATATTTTTTATAGTTTAAAAATAAGGAGACTTTATGAGAATTGCTATTGTAGGTTCCGGTTATGTGGGCCTTGTAGTTGGTACCTGTTTTGCAGATATGGGAAATGATGTTTATTGTATAGATAATAATGAGGATAGAATCACACAATTAAAACAGGGGAAAAGCCCCATTTATGAAATAGGGCTTGAAGAATTGATCAAAAAGAACATTGACGATGCAAGGCTTCATTTTACCACAAAAATAGAAACAGGAATAAAAAATGCCCAATTCATTTTTATTGCTGTTGGTACTCCGCCAAAAGAAGATGGATCTGCGGATTTAGACAATGTATTAAAAGTAGCAAAAGAAATAGGAAAAAATATTAATGAATATAAAATCATTATAAATAAATCCACAGTACCGGTTGGTACAGCAGATAGGGTAAAAGAAATAATAAAAAATGAACTTATAAAAAGAAAAATTGATATAAAGTTTGATGTAGTTTCCAATCCTGAATTTTTGAAGGAAGGAGATGCTGTCCAGGATTTTATGAAACCTGAACGGGTAATAATAGGGGCGGACAGTGAACTTGCAAAGAAAATGATGAAAGAATTATATTCAGCGTTTTTTCGACAGCGCCCAAAAGTAATAATGATGGATATTCGTTCTGCAGAAGTAACAAAATACGCTGCAAATTCTATTCTGGCGACGAAAATATCTTTTATGAATGAAATGTCTAATCTTTGTGACAAAGTTGGTGCAGATATAGAAAATGTAAGAATCGGAATTGGTTCGGATAGAAGAATTGGTTATTCTTTCATTTATCCTGGTGTGGGTTATGGAGGCAGTTGTTTTCCCAAAGATGTAAAGGCAATAATAAATACTGCTAAGGATCATGATCATGAAATGAAGATATTAAAAGCTGTAGAAATTGTTAATAAGAAGCAGAAAATAATATTGTTTAATAAAATAAAAAAATACTTTAAATCATTAAATCAGGACTTAAAAGGTATGAATATTGGTATTTGGGGGCTAGCCTTCAAGCCAGGAACGAATGACATGAGAGAAGCCCCATCTGAAGTCATAATCCGGGCTCTGGTAGAAGAAGGAGCAAAAATTCATGTGCATGATCCCAAAGCAAAGGAAGAAGCAACTAAAATTTTTCATGATATAATAGATCATATAACATTTTATAAGAATAATTATGATGCATTAAAAGAATGTGATGCTATGGTACTATTAACAGAATGGCATATTTACAGACAACCGGATTTTGATAAAATAAAAAAACTTTTAAAATATCCTGCCATTTTTGATGGGAGAAATCTATATAATCCGGACTATGTTCGCGAGCTGGGATTTGAATATTTTGGAATAGGAAGAATTTAATACTACATATCAAGATAGAGCCGCAACCAATTTATAAAACAATAAGTTTTTTAACCGTAGAGAACGCAGAGTGACGTAGAGAAAAATAATTAGTTTTTTAATACTCTCTGCGCTCTCTGAGGTTAATTATTTTGAATATTTAAATTTGATTCAATTAAATGGTTCATGAGAATCCATATTTAGAATTGTTAACCAATTTCAATTGACATAGAACATCCATATATGTTTCACTTAAGTGCCAAATGTACCTAGAAGCCTTGTACTCCACGGGTGTAAAGCAATAGAGGATATTACAACCTCATAATAAAATTTGTATGGGAATTTTAATGACAACCAACTCTCCATTTAAAAGCAGGACAATATCCGTAGTAAATGATTTATCTATAGAAGAGCAATTATATCTTTACAATAAAACAAAAGAATTAAAAGATGCAGTTTTAAATAATAAAGATCTGTCTGCTTTTAAATTAAATGATAAAGATATCGGAATTTATCTCTTATTCCTTGAAGATTCTACGAGAACAAAGGAATCATTCAGAAATGCAGCATTATTCCACAATGCTAAATTAAATCCGTTTCAGGTAGAATATTCGTCATTCAACAAAATGGAAAGCTATGCAGATACACTCCGAATGCTCTCCGGTTACAGTGGATACTCAATATTTATTATTCGTAGCAAATTGGAAGGAGTATGCAGATGGCTGGAACTTTCAGTAGGCGAATATGCAGAGCGAAATAATATTCCCTCACCATCATTTATAAATGCTGGTGACGGCAAACACGAACATCCAACACAGGAATTTCTCGATGAATTCAGCTTTTACGAACATAAGAACTGGCAGCTGGACCATATTCATATTGCACTTATCGGTGACTTATACCATGGCAGAACTACACATTCAAAAGCAGATGGATTAAGAATATTTAAAGAAGTTCAGATAGATTTGATTGCTCCGGACATACTAAAAATGCCGGACCATTATATAGATAAAATGAAAGCTAATGGATTTAAAATCCGTTTTTTTAATTCTCTGGAAGAATATATTTCACAAAAAGAAATAGCAAAAATATGGTATTTTACACGACTTCAACTTGAACGTATGGGTGAAGATATCAGAGATAAAGCAGATTATATCAGGAACACAGTAACATTTAAAAAGGAATTTATAGAGAAGCTCCCTTCGGATATTAAATTCTTCCACCCCCTTCCAAGACATAGAGAACACCCAACAATTCCGTTTTTTCTAGATAAAACAGAATATAATGGATGGGAACAGCAGTCTATAAATGGTTATTATACACGTATTATTGAACTGGGAATGACCGGAGGAAAGATTGGTTCGGATTTTACAGGTACATATAAAAAACCAGAGGAAAGCACAAAGGATTTTGTAGAAGAGATACAGCCGCATCAAAAAGAAAAACAGGACTTTAAAATCGGTATTATTCCAATTACAAACGGTTTGGTCATAGATCATATTGGTAAAGGTGATACAAAAGAGAACATCTGGGACCATATTAATAATATTAGAAGAATATTGAATTTAAATGAAATAGGATCTCATGGAGTGTTCCAATCCGGAAACAAAGAAATATATAAAGGGATTATGGCATTCCCAAACATACTTGAATTTAACAGGCCGGACATGAAAAGGCTCGCTGCAATTGCTCCTGGCTGTACATTAAATCTTATAAAGGATAAAGAGGTCATTCATAAGTATAGAATTAATATGCCTCCTAGAATTTATAATTTTAAAGATATTTCATGTAAAAACAAATCATGCATATCCCATCCGATACATAGTGAAAAAGCTCAGACTATTTTTTATAGGGCGGATCGGAACATTTTTACATGCGGATACTGTGAAACCCCGCATAAATTTAAACAAATCTGGAAACTTTAACCTTCTGTCTTTATCCAACAACGGCCCTGCCATGTTTTTCTTTTAATCATTTCTTCATTCAGTATTCTAATAAATTTTGATTTATCCCAGAAATTCCTCGGAGCTGCTAATTTTGATTTTACAGTATCACATAGTGTCCTCATAATAACCGTATGAGGCGGCAATAATTCCAGTGAATTTATTAGATATTCAAGATGCCTATTGCTGTTTGGAACTGTAATCTCACCTTTAAGATAATCTTTATAAATTTTAGTTCCCTTAACGATATTAAGATTATGTATTTTTATTCCATCCGGCTCAATTTTGGCCATTAAATTTACCGTTTTTATTATTTCTTTTAAGCTTTCACCAGGAAGACCAAAAATCAAATGCACAGTAATTTTTAAGTCTTTTTCTTTAATCAGGTTAAAAGCAGATAAAAAATCTTTAATAGAATGGCCTCTGTTTATTCTTTTTAATGTTTTATCACTAAAAGACTGAAGCCCCAATTCCACCCATACATCAAAATTATTTTTTTTATATGAAGCAAGTAAATCTGCTATTTCCTCTGTAATACAATCCGGCCGTGTCGAGACTGCAAGTTCTTTAAATGAATATAAAGATAGCGCATAATCATAAATTTGCTTTAATTTATTAATAGGCGCATTTGTATTGGAAAATGCCTGGAAATACAGAATAAAATCATCAACCTTATATCGTTTCTTTAAAAAAAATATGCTTTTTTCTATCTGCTCTTTTATATTCTTTTCTTCACCAAGATAAGGAGCACGCGAACCCTGTTCATCACAAAAAATGCATCCTGGATTGGTTCTTATCTCTCCTCTATTTGGGCAGGAAAATCCAGCATCTACAGAAACTCTATATATTTTTTTACCATACTTATTTTGCAGATAATTGCTGTAAGTATTGTAACCTTTTTTCATATTATGCAAATCTTTTTTACCAATTATACTAAAACATTACGGCTTCATAATAACAAAAGTTATGCTTATAGTCTAATAGAGAAACTAAGGAATTTGCTTTTTTATAACTAATTATGATATATTGTCATGTAAATTGGGAATCTTTAAGGAATCAACAATGATATTTTCGAAATTTTTATTTTTAATATTGTGCTGCATTTTAATATTTAGCTGTGGCAATAGTGAAAGCAGAACAATAGTTTTGCGGACAAGTCATGCCGAGTTAACTGCATATATAGAAGAATTTAATGCAATTCAGAATAATTATATTGTTGAATTAGTATATAGTCAGGAACCATCCGATACATTATTTAAAAACAGTACTATCCCGGATATTTTAATAATCGAGAATATTAACAATTCAGGATTTTTTTCTGAATTTGATTCATTAAACAGTATTTTAAATAAAGATAGAATTAATCCGGATATTTTTTACAATGATTTATTAACCCTTGGAGTAGTAAATAAAAATCAAATACTTTTACCGGTAAATTTCTCTTTACCTGCAATAATTTATAAGCCAGAAGCGATTAATAAAGAATTTACAAATATGTTTATTTCTTTTGAACAAATAAAAGAGGGAAGCCTAAATTATAGCACAACAAAAAGAAACAGATTAACTAAAATGGGTTTTTCTCCTTTATGGGAACCCGAATTTTTATATTATTCGTCTAAATTATATAATTCAGAGTTTGGAGTAGATATAAATAACAGTTTAATATGGCAAAGTGATGCACTAAATGAAACTATTGATTTTTTTAAAATTTGGATTGACAACACAAGCGAAAATTTTGAAAATGAATTAACATTTTCCTTAAAATATTTAAGGATCCCCGAATATCAGTTAATTCAATCAGGCACAATCCTTTTCCATTTTTCAGATATTAAAGATTATTTAGAAATACCAACAGAAAAAAGAGAAAACCTTGATTTTAGATGGTTACAATATAATGATAAAATACCAGTTCTCGACAATATTCTATTTGCCGGAATTCCCAAACAAGCAAATAATAAAAATGGTGCAAGAGCTTTTTTGGAATGGTTTTTTAATCGCGAAACACAGGTAAGATTATTGGAAATTAATCATTTAAAAAGGCTGCAAGGTATTTTCGGAATAGCTAATGGATTTTCATCTCTAAAAGAAATAAATGAAAAGGACATTCATAAACCGGAATTTTATCCTATTTTTGTAGGCCACATTCCTCAGGAAGATCAGTTTTTATTCCCGAATATCCTCCCTAAAGACTGGGAAAGTTCAATCAAAGATATAGTGATACAGTACCTGGAAGACTCTATTATAGAACAGGATTATGAACAAGAATTATCAACTTTGTTAAAGTAAGCTATGAATCTATAGGAATAAAATATTTTATCAATAAAAAGTACAATTCTTTCTATTTTAAATTATAATATAATACTACGAAGTGTATAAAATCTATAATAGTAAAATAAAAGCAGAAACTATCTCTATTCTACCAGGCGAGTACTACGCAAGTAATAAAAATGAAATAATATATACTGTTTTAGGTTCTTGCGTTTCAGTTGCATTATTCGATAATAAAGCAAAAATTGGCGGAATGAATCATTTCATGCTGCCTGGCAGTGATAAAAATGAACTTTTTTATAAAACTCTAAGCGGCAGATATGGAATAAATGCAATGGAGCTATTAATTAATGCAATGTTAAAACTCGGAGCAGCAAGATTCCGATTATCTGCAAAAGTATTCGGTGGCAGCAAAGTACTTCAGACTACATATCAGGAAGGATTTAGTATTGCTGAGAAAAATGTTGAATTTGCTTTAGAATTTTTAAAAATAGAAAAAATACCCATTATTTCATCTAATACCGGAGGGGAAAAAACCCGAAAAATAGTTTTTTTCTCCGGCACTGGTACGATCTATCTGCAAAAACTAAATAAAGCAGATAATCTTGATTTAATTAATAAGAATTTAGAAAAGTTTACAGATAAAGAAAATAATGATTTTACTTTATTCAAAAAATGAAATATTGTCTAAAATCCTATTTTAAATATGGATTCTTATGAACTATTTAATTGCATTAAATTTAAATATTTAAAATAATCTGACTCAGATTAACAGGATTTTCACAGATTTTTTTATATTATATAAAGTTTTATTTAATCCTTTAAATCCGTGTCAAATTTTGAATTACTGGAGTATTAGATCCATATCTTCCTTAAAAACTTATTATAGAAGTATCATCACTTCGTTCGGAATAAAGCTTCATAATGAACCTGACTTTTGCAACTCGTCTTGCAAGTTCCTGTTTCTGATTCTCCAGCATTATGAAAAATTGAGTTGTAGTTGTTCCGTCCGCTAATTGTCCTATGCCGTATCCTTCATCATGATATGATTTTAATTCTATTAATCTGTAATATATTCTTTCAAAAATAAATAATACTCTTCTTATGTCAAATAAATGTCCAATTATCTCTCTTCTCTCTCTCATCCGTTCCATTTTTGTACCTATGTCACCATCCTCATATTCCTGAAACCATTTCTCAAGAACAGCTGTTTTTGTCATAAGTGCTTTAAATTCAGAATTAAATTCATCACGTAATTCTTTATACCTTGCTGCGAATTGCTGAATTACCCTAAGGGCATTTGCCCTAAAAGCAGATATCCGCTCTGTAATCCATTGGGAGCGAAAAGATTGAAGATCTGAAATAGCTACAGGTATAGAGCGGAAAGTTGCATCTGCCTGTTTTTCTACAACATTTCCAGGTTCTGCAAAGTATTCCGGCCCGCCATCCGGATTTGCAATTGAAACCCTTCCTTCATCGCAGGTAATAAGTATATCTCCGGCAACAGAGGATTCTACAGAGAAATTTGTTCCTCTAACCCCCATAGTCGCTGCATCTGTTTCAATTTCGTACTGATCTGTTCCAAGCAGCTTCTGAACACTGCAGAAAAGTGAACCTATAATCATTCCAATAGTAGTAGTATCCTGCTCATCAATTTTACTCATTTCAATATAAAATGCAGTGCCGGATGATATTTTGAGTTCACTTTCTGATCCGCTTAAAGATGTTAATTCTATCCATAATTCCCCATCCGAACCTGTAGAAATTTGATCATAATTCTCTATTTCAAATCCAACATATAAATCATATTGATCATAAAATTCACCATCTCGTACTAATTCCATGTCTCCGGTCATATAAGTTATAACTCCGCCTTCACTATAAATAAAAGAATTGATACAAAGCAGAAGCAATAATAAAACACTACATTTATTTTTCATAAAATATACCTTCCTTTATGTTACCAGCATGTTTTTATAAATTAATAAATAACCATTATTAGTGATAATAATGCCTATATCATTATTATATAAACAATAGACAATATTTGCTTAAATACTACTTAAAATACTGGTAGCCTTTTAATTAATATAGCACTTTTCATAATTTACAACCAGTATGTTTTAAAATAAATTAGTTATTCCTATATTGACAAAGATAAGAGATTTTCTTTAGATTATCTCTTATGAATATTGCAATACTTGGATGCGGAACTGTCGGAGCAGAAGTTGCCAGACTGTTAACCATAGAAAAAGAGATATCACTTAAACGTACAAAAGCTGATATTAATCTTAAATATATAGTTGATGTCGATTTTACACAAGCTGAAGAATTTGGTCTGGATAAAAATTTATTTTGTTCAAATTTTGATAATGTATTAAATGATACAGCTATAGATATTGTTGTTGAGCTAATCGGAGGGCTTACAATTGCCAGAAAGTTTATTGAACAAGCATTAAAAGCAAAAAAACACGTTGTTACTGCAAATAAAGCATTATTAGCACATTTCGGAACTAAAATTTTAGCTTTAGCCAGGGAAAATAATGTAACTATAAGTTTTGAAGCAAGCTGTGGCGGCGGGATTCCCATTATCCGGGCAATAACAGACGGATTAATTGGAAATGAAATATTTGCATTATATGGAATATTAAACGGAACTTGTAATTTTATACTCACATCTATGACTCAGGAAGGCATGGACTATGATTTTACTTTAAAAGAAGCCCAAAAATCCGGTCTCGCAGAAGCAGATCCTTTTTTAGATGTTTCCGGCACAGATACAGCACATAAACTATCAATTTTGGCTTCACTTGCATTCGGAAAGAAAATAGATTTTAAATCTATACCTGTTAAAGGTATAGACACATTAGAACTTCAGGATATTGAATATGGTGAAGAACTCGGCTATGTCGTTAAACTTCTTGCTATTGCCAAACAACAGGAAGCAGGTTTATGCCTTTGTGTAAGGCCCGCATTTATTTCAAAAGGACATCCCCTTGCCTGGGTATCAGGATCTTTTAATGCAGTAAGTGTATATGGCCATGCAACCGGCCATACCATGCACTATGGTAAAGGTGCAGGAGGTAAACCGACAGCTTCTGCAGTTATAGCTGATATTCACTCTATAACTATTGGAACTGCTGTAAATAGCTTTAATTCACTAATCTGGCCGGACATTGCTGAAGAATCTGTGCTACTTTCACCAGATGAAATTATAAGCAGATACTATATTAGAATAAATGTAGAGGACAAACCCGGCGTTCTCGCTCAAATTTCTGCAAGCTTAGGTAAGAGAAATATCAGTATATTCTCTGTTCTTCAAAAAGAGCCTATTTCTAACAGTTCTGCAGGAGTACCTGTTGTAATTACAACTCATAATGCAAAAGAGGGTAATATTAAAGAGGCATTAATAGAAATAAACAAACTGGAAGTAGTTAAAACAGACAGTATATGTATACAAATAGTAGCTGAATACTCAAAAACTTTAATTGAGGGAAACTCATAAAGCTATAATTAGTATATATTAAAATTTCGACATGTAAACCATATAACACCTATCAAATATTGCATTTGGTTCAAAAGACCTAAATACTTGACTGAAAAAAGTCGAATATGATAGTATATCATACAAATATAGGGGGAGTGAGATATGATGAACTCTACCCAAGAAACGGGTATACTAGAAGCTGAGAAAATTGATAGGATCTATTGCGCAAATTGTGCAAATTGTAAACTTTTAAGAGTTACAGCAGGTAATGGCATTCAATATCACCTTAGAGTGAGATGCAATGCAGGTAAATGGAAAAAGAAACTCGGAGAAGAAAAATTCTATAAATATTTTACTGTTGCCCGCCGCAGCCTGGATAACTGTAATACATATGAACCAATGGGAGATATTGCTGAATATTTAAGAGATTTAAAAAAAGATCTTCCTATAAAAGATGAAATTTATTCATATTAGGTTTATAATTAGTATAGTTCTAATTTATCAATAACAAAATAAGGAAAATTACAGTGCAGAGAAACATACTAATTCTTATATTATTAATAACAATATTTATAACAGTGCTAATATCATGCAAAAGCAAAATTGATAGCTTTGATCCAGGTCTTGATGAGAGAATCCTTGCCCAAAGAGGGACTGAAGCAATTGACGATGATAATTTTAAGCTGGCATTATTATATTTTAAGGCTATTATTGATAATCCACCTGACAATTCAGATAAAAATATATGGGCCTCATATGAAATAGCAAATATACATTATAAAATGGAAGAATATATTACTTCGCTTGAACTGCTGGATGCTATAATTCTGGAATATCAGAAAGAAGAAGCAGTACTATACCCTGAAGCACCCCTTATTCTTGCAAATATAATTAAAGAAAAAATATTAATAAATGAAGATTATTTAAAAGATATAAGACGTTTACAGAAAAATGAAGAAGAAACTGAAGAAGTTCCTGAACCTGAAGTAGTTCCTGAACCTTAAGTAGTTCCTGAACCTGAAGTAATTCCTGAAACTGAAGTAGTTCCTGAGCCTGAAGTAGAACCAGTAGTGGAACCCGAAACAGAACCTGTTCCTGAATAAATAATAAAGAAACTCCGCAGAAAAAATGCGAGGTATTACGGCTTCATAAAAACATAGTTACGCAAATTATTTAATGAAAAAAATGGAACCACAGATTACAGTAATTACACATAGGTAGATTTTAATCTGAGAAATCGGCGTAATCTTTGTTTTCAAAAAAATATTGAAATTCCTATATAGTAAAATTAGTAATGTTATCATTCTGATATAATAATTGTACTTATAATAATATTCTCTTCTCGAGCCAGGTCACTTATTATTTCTCTTGTAACTTTCCCTCGCGGAATAGGATGCGGCGGGGCATCACCTATCAGTATAATTAATCTCGATTCTGATTCCCACTCAAAAAGGTCTATACTGAAATAAAGAGCTTCGTAAACTGCTTCAGGAATATCTCCGCCTCCCCTGGCAGTAGCCCTGTTAACATTTACCTGTAAAAGCTCAAGGTCCTCTGTAAATAGATAATCTTTATATAAGAACTCTGAATTATAGTCCTTATAGAACAAAAGACCGAACCTTACCCTATTAAACCTATTTCTAAATTCCGCAAGAAGAGGCACAAGCTCATCCTTTAGAAAAGGAAGCTCATCCTTCATACTCAATGTGGTATCTAATGCAAGAACAAGATCGAGACTGTTTCCTGACACTCCTTCTATAAGCTCACTGATAGCAGGTATGATATCTTCATTCTCAAGGCTAAATAATGCTTCCCCGCTTCCGTCTTTTGCAATTGTTAAAAATTCATTTACAGTTTCTGTTCTATAACTGCCTTCCGGAGCTACGGTCTGTTCCTCTTCCGGTAATATACTAATTAAAAAGGGATTATCCTGTGTATTGCCAGACCAATCTCCATACGGAAGAGAAAAAGTTTTAATATTGATAAATGTGCCTTTTGTTATCTGTATTTGCCCGGTCCGTCCACCAGAATATCCATACACAACTACATATGGAATAAATAAATGGAAAGATTCATCAAATTCTTCATAGTATTCTACTGTAGAGTCAATAATTCCAATATTTGATTCTATAAATTCATCATTTAATATCCGTTTTTCATCGCCATTAACAGAATTATAAGTATTTGAACGCAATGCATAAATATGCAGCCTGCCTTCAGGATCTACAGTAGATTCAGTTAGCAATACAGATTGTATGCCTGGTTTTTTTCTAATCCAGAGATGATATCCACCCTCTGAACCTTCGTAAAGTATCAGGTCATCCTGTGATAATAATAAAGCACTATTATCCGGATAAACAGATAAACATATAAAGATTAAAAATAGGATTACTCTTAATTTATTAAAAACCATTTCCTTCTACTAATTTATTTAACTTTTCTTTATTAATTAGAGCAATATATTTACCTGTTATTTTAACTATACTTTTTGCTTCTAATTCATTTATGCATTTTTCTACCTGCATTTGCGTTATTCCAAGGTTTAAAGCTATATTTACAAGAGTTTTCTCATAATTGAGAATTTTTTCCTCATTTAATGTCTCTTTAAATGCATAAAACAGGTTTAATTCTATTATTCCTTTCGCATTCTTCTTTAGGATATGCTGAATCTGTATATTCATATTCTGCAGACGTCTGCACAATTTATCTATAATATTAATTGCAATTTTTGCATTTTTATTAATCATATTTGTAAAGCCAGCTCTATCAAAGCTGAGTAAATTAACCTGTGATGCTGCAGTTGCAGTTGCAGTACGCTTTACATTATTTATAATCGCCATTTCACCAAAAAAATCACCTTTGCCCAGAACAGCAAGCACATGCTCTCTTTTTTCTATTATTTTACTGATTCTCACTTTTCCATCCTGAATAATAAACATCATATCACCCTGCTCACCTTCAGAAAAAATAAGATCACCAGGTTTTATTGTTCTTCCAAATTTATCAAATAAGGATGCATCATCTGCCATAATACTACTCCAATCAATTAAAATTACATCATTTCTTAAATTATCGAGCCAAAAATCTGATTTATAAAGAATCAATTAATATTTTTAAATACTATAACCAGTTTTTGCCCTTTATATATAATAGTACGTCCATGTACTATTATTTGTATTAATGTGGTCGGATTCCACTATTACCTAGGAATTTCAATTGTAATTCCTGTACAATAAAATATAGTACATTAAAATTAAAAAAGCCCATTAAAAGGAGAAGACATTATGAATTATATTAAATCCCTTATATTTATTTTGATGTGTATTGAATCAATTTTATCCTGCGGGCCTATTCCGGATATAAGAGAAATACAGGAAATAGATCTAAGGCCGCCTGTTTTAAATAGTATTATTAGTACAGATTACAATAAAATTGCAATAAATCTTGATGAGATAGCATATATTACTGAAAATAATGTTTCTATCTATCCTGAACTTGAAATTATAAATATTCGGACTGTAAGTAACACTATTTTTATTTTAACAGAAACTCACATACCAGGAGCCAAATACACTGTTAATTCTACAATTAGTGATGAAAATAACAATTCCGTAAATATTCTTGCTGTTTTTTATGGTTATAATCCTGATATTCCCGTAATACAAATCAACGAGTTTACTACAAGGGGCAGTAAAAGCCATCCTGATATGGTTGAATTAAAAGTATTAACAGATGGCAATATGGGTGGAATAGTAATTTATCAGGGTACACCTGGTAATAATAAGGATATGCTTGTTTTTCCTGCATTCTCTGTAAAGGCAGATGATTTTATTATTGTCCATTTTAAACCTGAAAATATACCGGAAGAAATAAATGAAACAGAAGAAAAAAATATTTCCGGAGGGCTGGATAATTCTGTTAATGCATATGATTTCTGGGTTAAAGACGGTACAGGGCTTTCCGGAAATAATGGTGTGATTTCTGTTTTTGAAAGACCGGGCGGCCTGATTATTGACGGAGTACTCTACAGCAACAGAACATCCAATTCAGACGAAATATATCTAGGATTCGGCACCAGAGCTGCCATGGAACAGGCATTAGAGCTTAGTGAAAATAACGGTTGGATCAGTAAAAATGAAACAATCTGCCCGGAAGATGCTGTAAATCCGGAAGGTTCCACAAGCACAAGATCCATATGTAGAAATAAACTGCAGGATTCGGATTCAAAAATAGACTGGTATATAGTTCCAACAAGGGGGTATAGTTTTGGAAGAGAAAATTCAGATGAAATATATATTCCATAAAGCCAATAACTATTTAATTAAATTAAATTTTAATACTCAAAATAATCAGACACAGATTTTTAAAAAGTTAAAAAATCATGTTGTTCCTAGTCAAAATCGTTAGCATGTATGGTTACAGTTTTAATTATTTTTTTTAGACACGAATTGACAGGATTTAAGGGATTTACAGGATTATCAATTACTAATTATTTAATGATGTTTATTTATCTATTATTTATAAGTATTTATTTAATTATAAGGTTAAATTAATATAAAAATCCTTGTTAATCCAATTTAAGAACCAATATTTCCTTAAAAAAGTAAAATAATTAAAATGAGATGACAAAAAATCTGTGTCTAAAAAATTAATAAGAAACTATTTGTGTCTATT
>SDBV01003937.1_pt1 | contig 21559 bp, 20 predicted proteins | sample 2277081 | NCBI WGS metagenome assembly SDBV01 (sample SAMN10402039, study PRJNA504765) | marine sediment metagenome | isolation source: marine sediment core GS10_PC15, 223 cmbsf | place: Arctic Ocean: Southern Knipovich Ridge | collected 2010 | reverse complement strand
AACATTAAAGATAAAACTTTGCGTCTTCTAGAAATGACGAAGGTAGTTAATCATCAAACCAAACATAATATTCTTATGGTTCCTGCTTGGATTCGTAACACTCTTCATAATGGAGGCATACACCGTTACGAATCAGATACGGTTCTCATAGATGGTGCATCTTATGTATTCGAAAAGAACAAACATTTCTCTTGTGCCACATGGAGCCATTTATTTCATTGCTTGTTGAATGCTCTGGATATATATGAAGAGATGCTATGTTCTTCTGTAGTTACTTCAATATCTGAGATAAATACTATTTCATGAAATGCTTTAATATCCAAGAGTGGTGGGAATGCAACCTACACACGCGGAATCATTTAATAAAAAAGATTGGACCCATTCGACTGCGCTCAGGGCAGGCGAGTCCGCCCCTTCGGCGCTGCTCAGTGTAAACTCCGGCGGCTAAATATTGAAGAACCAACGGGAACTCTTTTAATTTACTATACCCGCCTTCGCGGGCACAAGTTTTCTATTGACGATTTACTATTGTTTCTTCGTGTTCTTCTTATATCATAAAACCGGAATTTTATACAGAATATTCTTGCTTTTCCGTGCATTATAAATATATTTTTGGCATAGTACAATTACATAAATTTTCGATATCGTCAAGATGGTGTATTTTTATGTAAGTTTTTATTGGAGGATAACAAATTATGAGATGTCCGGCATGTTCAAATGAATTACAGCAAATATCTGCGGGAGGCGTTACCGTCGACGTATGTAAAGGCGGCTGCGCTGGAATCTGGTTTGATAACCGTGAGATCAAGGAGTTTGATGAACCCCACGAATCTGCCGGCCAGTCCCTGCTGGATATAGAACGAGACCAAAGCATAACCATCGACCGCACAAAAAGGCTGAAGTGTCCGAAATGCGACGATGTTGTAATGATGAGGCATTTTTTCAGTGTTAAAAAAGAAGTCGAAGTCGATGAGTGTCCGGGTTGTGGCGGTATTTGGCTCGATGCAGGGGAGTTGGGCAGGATACGCAGTTTATTTAATACCGAAGAAGAACGTCACGAAGCTGCAAAAGAGTATTTTTCAGAGATTTTTGGCGGGCAACTGGCTGCAATGAAAGACGAGAGCGCCGAAAAACTTAAAAAAGCGAAAAAATTCGCAGGTATGTTCCGCTTTATCTGTCCTACTAATTATATCCCGGGAAAACAGGATTGGGGTGCATTTTAAGTTTTAACATTTTCCGCTTTACTTAGCGTCGCAGGCACACAAGTTTGGGCGGCAGTGGGATATTGTTTCCGAATTTATCCTCGCCGTAGCCGTTCTCTGCCAGCAGTTTGATGTCGGCCAGCACCCGCTTGTCGCCGTCAAACGTCACGCTGATATCGGTGTTGATGTCTATCTTGCCCGTAGCCAATAGTAGGGCCATTTCTTCGGTGACCCGCTCCAGAATTGTCCCCTTCTTTGCGGCAGGTTCGTCTGGAAACTGCAAAGGCTGTTCGTAAAGGATTACTTTGTTTTGCGCAGCCAGCGTCAGTATGAGATTCCGAATCACTGTTTTTAAGTTGTCCTTGTCTGCTTCTTCGGCAATGAGCCCCATATGGTCGATTTCCGAGGCCAACCATCGCCGTTTATGGGCGTTGACTTGCTCGTTGGCCCGGAACAGTTCCAGCGGCACAGCTGCATTGTAGACCTGTCCCTCCATTTTCATCTGCACCTCGCTGCCATAGTGTAGAACAAGCTTGCTAATCAGCGTTGAGGGTCGAACATGGAAACCTCTGTAATGCGGCACTGGGACCTCGATACTGTCCGGTTCGACATAGCGGTTAAGCATTTCTTTGCACAAACGCTCGGCACAGGCGATATAAGAACTGACAAAGGTCAGCGAGTAATCCACCAGCATCGCAAGCAAATCATGGGTATCCATCAGAGCCCCCAGCCGGTCCGGCGACTTGCATGTCTGATTGCGGACGTGTCGTTCATAATAGTGGGCAAACATGGTCCCAATTCTTAACAGATGAAAGACTACGCTGATATGGCCTCGCAGCACCGGCAAATCAGTATCCAGACTTTCGGCATCTGTTCCAGAGACGTACGTATCATAGAGGGACTGTAGATTATGGAATCGAAGCTCCAGGTTCCGCAAATTTTCCTCGCTGACCGAATCAGAAACATACGAAGCGTATTCTTCGGGCTTGACTTTACTTACAGCGTGGACGTCTTCGCTTTCGGCCGCCAGATTCAAAAAAGCGGTAGCGATAAGAGTCACGGTCTCCGATACCGTCTCTATCATTCGTGTTCTGCAGTTGTGAGGCAGTCGGCCCGACGGAAGCTGTTCGCTGTAGGCTTCGGGGTCTGGCTTTTCTGCTGGTGTGGCCAGGCCCAGCTTCTGTGCCTGGCCAAGCAGTTGTTCAGCCGCATTGGATATAACATCTTCAACAGACTCAAGCAATTCTTCGGTGGCCTTGACGAAATCCTGCTCAATCGGAAGCAGGCGATAAGCCGGAAGCGCATGCTGGATGTGCAGCAACTCATAGCCGGCGTCGGCAAAAAGTTTAATCGCCGCTGTCAGCGACCCAAACGAACACCAGCGGCAGTTATTCCTCGCATCGTAGGCGTCAAGGAACTCTTCGATCTGCATCGATTGTGAAAGCAGACCCCCTAACAGCGGACGTGTCAGGATTTTATCTGTCCCGTGCTGCTGTGATACGTAGACAGCAAGTCCCAATAACGTCCGGGCACGTTTGGCGATTAGCTGCTGAAAATTCTTGTCAGAGATGGATACGGGTCCCATCGAACCGCCTCCTGTTTTTATACCTCAAATAGTAACAGGGTAAAATATGACAATATTTCCTTACCTGTCTTTCTTCTTAAGTGGAATTATTTGCGGCTGGCCGAAACCTTCGGGAATCCGGAAGTCAAAGACTTCCGGTTTTAGTTTTTTATTGACCTTTGACTTTATTAATTTTATCTGATATATATCATCCTCGACGGAGACCGCAACTATTTTTGCAACAAGACCCGATTTTTTATCAATCCAGAAATCGACGGTCTTGTAGTCATCTTTATAAATTGAATTCGGCTTAACCTTCAAGTGCAGTTGAATAAATTCTTCTTTTTCACTTTCTTTTTGTTCAGCTAATGTTATCTCAAATTCGTTTTTCAGCTTATCGGTCCCGGTAAAGCCGATTATCGGAAAATTCCTGGCAGCTAAATCAAAGGCATCGACCGGCTCATTGACCTCTGCCAATTGACGCTTCTTGATTTCTTTGATCTGGTAATCGATGTGGGTCAGCCACGTACCGTCGAAGATATACTGCTCGATTTGCTTCTGCTCTTTTTCGTCATCCTGCTTGAGCGTTTCGAAATTTATCCGAAGCTTCGATTTTACTCCGGACTTCTGGTAGTAAAGAGCACCTTTCCTGAGGGTTTGTGATTCGAATAACGGCTGGCTGAACAGATATTCAACTCGGCACTGGTAGGAGTTGAGTTCCGAGGTCTTCTGCTTTAATTGCTTCAAGACCGCCTCGACGGCTTGTTTCTCTTTTTCTGACGGCTTAGGGCATATACTTTTTGCGCAGTTACCCGCTAAACAGATGCTGCCTGTAGCTAACACAATAACCAGGGTTCTTAATGTAATCAGTTTGCCCATTATTTCACTCAATTTTTCTTATTATACAGTCGAGCATTTCTTGTCTTCAATAATTTGCAGTATCTGGTCTATCGTTTCAATAGTAAAGTCCGCGTGCTCGGCAAATTCATCAGCCCTTTGGTGATTTGTCAGCAGCACCGCAACCGCACCCGCGGCCTTTGCACACTGCAGGTCATAAAGATAATCACCTATCATCAAAGTCTGTTGCGGCTCTACCTTGAATTGCCTGCATATTTCCAGCAGACCGAAGGCGTCAGGTTTGACCGGCCCGTCTTCTCTACCTACTACGATATCGAATTCCAGTCCGTGCTTGGCGGCAACTGCCAGGGCATTGCTTTTCCTGTTGCGAGTCAATATTCCGATATTGATGCCCGCCTGGCGAAGGGCAGCGAGCGTTTGGTCGGTGCCTGGATTGAGTGTGGAGTTTTCTACTGCGTTTTGCTCGTGGTAATCCAGTATCTTCTCAGCTTCCTGTCGCTGCTGCTGCGGCATTTTCTTCATCGCCTCCCAGACCGGTCCGTCATCCGGTTCCAGCCCCATCTGCCGACGAATAGCGTCGAAATCAAAGTACGGCTGGGTTACCGTACCGTCCAGGTCAAATATTACCGCTTTGATTGCCATTTTATGTGATAAATACAAGCAACTGGTTATTATCGTTCTTTTTTACGCAGCAGTTCTATAAAGTATCGGCCGGCAGTGCCCAAAATCTTGTTTTTTCGAACGATTATACCTGTCGGCCTGATAAAATTCTCATTTGTGAAAGGAATCGCTTTTATCGTTCCGGCAGCAACCTCCTGAACTATTGTTGTCCTGGGCAGGATGCTCAGGCCGGAATTTATCTCCACAGCTCGTTTGATGGTCTCGGTATTATCGAATTCCATCACCGGGCGAACCACTATATTATAACGATGTAGAATATTATCTATCCAGATACGAGTTGCAAGATTTTTCTCAAAGCTGATAAATCTTTCGAACTGAACTTTATGAATATCTATCTTTGATTCGCCCGCCAGAAGATGCCTGGGGCTACAGACCAGAACCAGCGGTTCATCCTCGAAGTCATATACATCCAGCCTTTTGTCTCGTTTCGCTATGGCCACAAGACCAATATCGAGGTCGCCTGCTAAAACCAGTTCATAAATCTTAGCAGCGCCAAAATATTCGATATGGACATTGACATTGGGGTACTTGACCATGAATTTCTTAACGTAGTCCGAGAGGGTGTGCATCCCGATACTGAAAATCGCACCCACGTTTACCCTGCTGCCGGTCGAGGATTTTACCTCGCTTAATTCGTTTTTCATCTGTTCGTATCTCTCGATTATGTCCCTGGCGGCTTTGTAAAGAATCTGCCCTTCTTTTGTAAGTTCGATGGGTCTTTTCTTGCGGTTGATTAACTGGCACTTGTGAGTGACTTCGAGCTGTGCAAGCTGCTGAGAAACCGCCGACTGACTCAGGTAATGTTTCTCTGCCGTTTTTGAAAAGCTCAGCAACTCCGCCAAATCACTGAATATCTTTAGAGTTTCTAAATGCATTATAAGTGTTTCTGATAGACTGTATTGCCCTTTGATCCTTGTTATTACGTCATTAAGACTGGTATATTGTTATTTCTTTTTCACCTTACAACGCTTTTATTAGTTTAACTTATTTTAACCGATTATGGAAAAAAATAATAGCAGGAATTGAAATTTTTAATTTTTAGTGGAGGTGAATCAAATGTCAGATAACAAAGTAATCCAGGCTGTTTACGAACAAGTAGCCAAACGTAATGCCGGCGAGGTCGAATTCCTTCAGGCGGTAAAGGAAGTGCTCGATTCACTCGGCGGTGTGCTGGATAAGCACCCGGAATACGCCGACAAGTACGGCGTCGAATATCTCGAAGCTAAAAAGCCCTGAGACATCAAATGCAATTGTGCATTCCCCAGTGCCACACAGAACGAAATCGATGGCAATGACGCGATGCTCGACCAGGGTCTGGTATAAAGTTAAATAAACCATATTGACAAAGCCGCCATTGAATCATCAATGGCGGCTTTTCGTTTAATCCTTTATTTGCGGTTTCGGCGCAGCTTTAGTCAGCGGCTTTCAATATCAATAGCGCATCTTCCCAGCCATCGGGCGTTGAAAAAGATTTTACTTCCTTGTTCCTGAAGCGTCCAACTTCGAGCCTTTCGCCGGTCTTCGGATTAATCCAGAATACATTTACCTTCTTAGCTGTTATTTTGTCCAGGTTGACCGAAAAGGAGCTTTCCTCGCCCAGGTAAACCATTGCCCATTTGCCGTCTTTGTGGCGGGCCGCAAGGTTGAGAATCATTCCTTTTGTTTGGCCGCCGCTTGCAAGTATACTTTGGTCGGGAACAAGGAACCACCATTCGTCCAGACTCAGGAACGTTTTCTTAAGGAGACTTAATTGCCGGGCACCCGGTGAATCAAGGGCCCTTTTCCACATCGGCCAGACGCGCCAACTGTCGTTATGGCCATAGGTATGATGAGCACCGAGCAGATACGAATAGTAAGCCTGTCTGCGAATCCATAACGGTGTTATGTCAAAACTGTACTCGATACCGTCTTCATAGGTACCTTCGGCCATTAAAACTGGCTTAGTCGGCTCGAGATTGTAATCGCGGGTTATATATGGATAAATTAAATAGAGGTATCTCCAAACCTGCATTGAGTTAAAGCTAAGCCACGGTTCGTTATGAACGTAGCTCGATGACGCTGGTGAAGGGTCAGGCTTGAAAGTAATCAGATGCCGACCTTCGTCTCCTTCACGAAGCCCTGCTGCTATCTCGCGCAAAACCGGAACAAACGCTTCCGTAGCCGCCGGCGTCATAGACCAGACAATGTTGGGCATATCTTTGTAACGAGCACCAATCAATCTGCCGTATTGCCTGCCGTTTTCTTCGGTTATGTACTTACGCCATCTTTGATGAAAAACAGTCAGTGAGATAATCACATTGTTTTGGCGGGCTGCCTCGATAATATCATCGACACGCTTAAAATAGTCCTCGTTCGGCACAAGAGGGTCGTCATGGTTGCGCCAGGGTTTTTGACCAAAAATATCGGGCTTGGTGCCGTCATTTGGGGCCCCTAAAATCATCACCTGAACGAAGCTAAAACCCTTCTCTTTTATCATTTCAAGGGTTGTTGTGGCATCTTCGAGGTTGCACTTAAAAAACAGGTTCCAGTGTGTTGTGCCCATCCAGAAGACAGGCTCGTCATTCTGGTCTACGAAGTATCTTTTGTTCTCGCTTATCTTCACAGGAAACACCGGCTCTTTAGCTAATGCTCTTGCTGAAACCTGCAACAACAGCACAACCAAAACCATTCTACTAATTGTTGACTTCATGTCTTCTCTCCTTCTAATATTCCCCATACCAAATGCCCGGCTGCGCAGCCAAGCCTTTCAATTCCAAGATAATATCAAATCTTCCTCGAATTACAATTACTTTGAGTTACTTCTCTTGCTGCCGGAGAATTAATCCCCATCATGGACAGGCAAAAAAGTGCTGAATTCCCCTGGACTAATTGTTCTAACGACCGCCTAAGAGAAAACGTACTGCGTCAGGGAAACGGACAACTGGGGGACCATTAATCACTACTATCTGGCCTGGTTCAGGTAAATTGAATGGCTCATACGAGAACGTTTGCCAGTTGAACTGTAACCAGCGAAATCTTTTATGCTCAAGTGGAGTATCGAAGGTAAAGGAAAGTTCTTTCGGTAGATTTTTATCATCTACCGCCAGAACCTCAACTGTCATACCATCAAGAACAAATCGGCGGTTTTTTTCAAACATTTTACTGCTGCAAAGGAGTATGTCGGTGAGGGCAAAGGCATGTGAGAAGTGTAATGGGCTGCTTTGATCAGAGGTGAAGATATTATCCTCTTTGCTCCTGATCACAATAGACTTCTCGTCAACTCTTTCGATTTCAAGGCCGGTATAGGCAAAAGCAAGCGCCCGTATGGATTCAGGGATGGGCCGGCCATAGTAAGCTTCGTTATACGGCATGGCACAGACACTGAGTTGACACGGGGCGTTAACGATAACAACATTAGAGTCATTCGATAGTGACGCATTACTTAAACCTGCCGGATTCGCGAGGGCACCGATCATAGCAGGCGCTATTCTGGGTGTGGCGAGTTTTGAGATAGCGGCCATGGGGATATGAGTAACCAGAAGGATTATGCAAAAGGCCAAGGCAGGATATTTGTATAGATGTGATGCAGGCAGCCAGTTTCGGTTCTTTACAAGGTCATCGACAAAGACAGCAATAAGACCGAAGGCTCCGATTGACACAAAGCCGAAATTCTTGCCACCGGGAGCAGCGACAATGGGAATGGCGGCAAATATCATTACCGCAAACCAGAATCGAGCGATAGTGTTTCTGCGAATTACTGGTAGAAACAAGACAATTGATGCAACGGTAAAGGTAATGTAGAAAATTGTGATAACAGGATAGTACCGCACATTAACTCCCATAGAGACATCAGGCGGCAAAGCCGAAAGCTGGCCGGCGATTACAGAGATAAGATATCCGGGCAGGTGATAAAGAAATTTCAACGGCTCATGTCCGGGGTCAAGATAAAGTGCGCCGACTCCGGAGACTCCATAGCCCAGCGATTGGTAGATAATTCGCCAAACGATAATAGCCAGGATTGCCGGCAGCAGACTTACAAGCCGTTTCGGCCATGTCTCTTTATCGAGTACGAGGGCATAGGCGAGGATAAAAGCGAATGTCGAAACCCCAGCTTCGTTTGAAAGAAGTGAAAGCGAAAAAAAGATTACCGACAAGATTGCAGCAAAGGCCGAATTTGTCGAGCGCCATTTATGGTGCATATAAAAGCAGAGCAACCCAAGGCAGAGAGCTACTATAAACCCTCTGTTTGCAACGAACATTACAGGGAAATAGGTATTCTTATCCAGAACGAACATCAACGCCGCCAGTGCCGCAATCCCTGTCAGGCCAATTATTCGGCGATAAATAATTGCTACCAGGAACACAACAATCGCAAACCATGCGATGTTGTGGGCGTGCATAAGAGTTGGAGAATCAGGAAACAGACGATAGTCAAGCCAGTGTGTAAAGGCGGTAAACGGACGCCACAGAGCGAACTTTACTTCGGCCGGGAGCCACCACGGCAAAACTCCATAATTTTGCCCCCTTTTGATAAGCGCCCTGTCACGTGGAAAACCAAACGTTTCAAACAGCACAGTGGACAATTCTCCCGTATTGTCTGGAACAAGGCCTACTTTGTAAAGAGCCGGCGGTATCTGTGAAGGTTTGAGCTGAGGAATCCTCTGAACAAGGTCATCCATTACAAGACCTGTTTTCAGTGCGGGCAGCATCATGACGACGGCCGCAACACCGAGTATCCAAGGCAGGTGTTTGGATTTGACAAGCCGCTTTACAATCATTGCTACAGAATGCAGTATCACCTGACATTTCCCTATCAAACGCCTGGCTGTGCAGCCAGGCTTTCCAAAGCGATGATATTATCAAAATCTTCCTCGAATCACAACCACTTTGCCTTACTTTTAATTGGCCAATTTTACGCTATGTTATTACAATACCCGACATGGAAAATGCGGACATAAAAAAAGCTGTCAGTCAACACATCGAGATGGAGAATTTCTTTACCGGCGGTTTTGCTCCCAAAGGACAAAAAGCATTAGAGCAGCAAGCACAGGCCGACAAAATGGCTGCCGATGCCGAAGCTGAACTTGAAAAAATCGCCGCCGAAGTCCGCCAGTGCTGCAAGTGCGGCCTGGGCTCGACCAGGACAAACGCCGTCCCCGGCGAAGGCAATCCGAACGCCCGGCTGGTCTTTGTCGGTGAAGGACCAGGAGCCGACGAAGATGCCCAGGGCAGACCCTTCGTCGGAAGGGCAGGCCAATTGTTAGACAAAATCATTATCGCTATGGGCCTGAAACGCAGCGATGTCTTTATATGCAACATCCTCAAGTGCCGACCACCCGGTAACCGCGACCCAAGACCGGAAGAGATAGTGAAATGCCTGCCTTATCTGCAAAGACAACTCGAAGCGATAGGCCCCGAAATCATCGTGGCCCTCGGTGCCCACGCCGCCAGGACATTGTTAAATACCAACAAGCCCATTGGCCAGCTTCGCGGCAGGTTCCACGAGTATTATCCTGATTTGGAGGCGGGGCCCATAAAGCTTATGCCAACCTACCACCCGGCATATCTATTGCGCAATTACTCACCGGATAACCGAAAAAGGGTCTGGGAAGATATGAAGAAGGTTCTGGCTGAACTCGAACTGCCAATACCTGAGCGCAAACACACCGATCCCAATTAAATTTTCACGTTTACTTGTGCCACAGGTATCCGCAGGTAAGTAACTTAAATTAGCTGCCGACAAAGTCGGCTTCCATGGACTACCGACTAAATACTATTCACTATCAAACTGGCCTTCGGTCAGTTTGAATTATGCCCTTAAGGGTGTCTTGCACTATAAAAAAGACTTAGCGTTTCCTTCTTAAAATCACCGCACCGAGGCCGAGGAGCAGTAAAGGGTTAAGATAGCAAAAATAAACTTTCGACCATCAAAACTACCGATGAGTTAAAATCTTGGATTTTTGCTCCTGAGGTATCTGAGCCCAATGTATATGACAGTACTCCCTATGGTTATAGATACTCAGGATACGCGTGCAGTTCGGAAAAATGCATTTCCTGTCCTCAGCCGAAGTCTTTAGCATTTTTGTCATAGTTACTCTTATAGGTAAATCATCAATCAAAAAAAGTGTAAAGGCCGATTGTTCTTCTCGGTGGATTGAAGAAATTCAAATCTTTTTTATTTTATTACTTATACCATATTTATTGGGCCTTGTCGAACAATCTGGCGATTTTTAGCATTTTTTTTTCAGCATCACCACACCGAGGCCGAGCAATAAAAGCGTGGTCAACTATTTAGGTATACATTCGGGGTCGCCGGGAGTTGCATTGCAATTGGTTAACCAATTGCCTGCCATTATTGCTAAATCGAAGAAGTTAACTTTGCAGTCATTGTTATTGTCGCCTGCAAGATGATACTCACAAAGAGTCGCTATCCAAGCTTCGGTATTGCCGCTGGGATTTTCTCCATAACCCACAATTGTTACACCATCGTCGGATATACCCCGTGCTCCCTCTAACTTCCACCCAGTCAGGTCCAGGCCGAAGTTGTTGACTAATACATCCTTGAGACTGCGCATTCCGTTGATATTGTCCCAGATAAACGCTTCGTTGCCCGAGGCGGCGGAGGTGCCCTCTCCCACTACGACCGAGCCATCTGCTGAAACATCATAGGCTTCGCTAAAGAAGCCGCCGCCGGATAGATCTCCCAGGCCGACCATACCACCGCTGGATGTCCAGCGGAATGCTTCAGTGCCCGAAACTGAAGTGCCCATGCCCACCACGGTCGAACCGTCTGCTGAGACGCCATAGGCTTTGCTGATGAAACCGCCGCCGGGTAGATCCCCCAGGCCAAACTCTGGATGGTTTTCAAGATTCTCATTAGGATCAACCAGTCCATTGCAATTTGGATCTTTCCATCGGAACGCTTCGTAGCCCGAAGCTGAGGTGCCCATGCCCACCACGATCGAACCGTCTGCTGAGACGCCATAGGCTAAGCTGCCGAAACTGCCACCGGATAAATCCCCCAAGCCGACCATGCCGTCGCTTGATGTCCAGTGGAACGCTTCGACGCCCGAGGTGGAATTGCCATATCCCACGATGCTCAAACCGTTAGTCGAGACACCGACGGCATAGCTGTCGAAGATGCCACCGGGTAGATCCCCCAGGCCGAACTCTGGATGGTTGTCAAGATTCTCATTGGGATCAACCAGTCCATTGCAATTGGGATCTTTCCAGCGGAACGCTTCGTAGCCCAAGGCGGATTTGCTCTGTCCCATCACGGTCGAACCGTCTGCTGAGATGCCATAGGCTATGCTGAGAAAACTACTGCCTGGTAGAATCCCCCAGACCCACCATGCCGCCGCCTGATGTCCAGTGGAATGCTTCGTTGCCCGAGGCAATGCTACTCCAACCCACCACGATCGAGCCGTCTGCTGAGACCCCCAAGGCTATGCTGTTAAAAGCACCACCCGCCAGATCGCCCAAGCCCTGAAAACTGGGTGTAGTAGCAAAGCCGATTTGTCCAAAACTGAACACCAAAACAGCCACAAGAATTGCTTTACTTCTCATTTTCTATCCTCCGCTATGATTTGCGATTTGTGGATATTATTATAAGTCAATGCGGCTGACAGTCAAGGAAAAACAGGTTAAAATATTGCCAGAAATCCTGCTTGCCGGTAGAATATCCAGCACTTAAAATTTTTAAGTGCTGGGTTCCGCAGTTTTGCGTTTTTCACTTTTACTTTTTAGTTTGGTTGCGGCCTTTGGCCGCGCCAGGTTTACCCTCTCGGTACTTTTGTGATTTGTTTTGTCAACTCGTTTAACAAGGCCCCCATTTGCCGGTCGGAGTCTTTGGCGCGACCGATTTTGGAGCAGGCGTGCATAACAGTCGTATGATCTCTGCCGCCCAGATGGCCGCCGATTTCCTCAAGGCTGTGTCTGGTAAGGTTCCTGGCCAAATACATACATATCTGGCGGGGCTCGGTTATGCTTTGGCTGCGTCTTTTGCTCTGCAGGTCGCTCAGGCGAACATCGAAGTGGCCGGTAACCACCTCGATAATATCGGTGATACTTATATTCCTTGCCGACGATTCGATCTGGCCTTCCAGGGCCATCTGGGCCGTTTCCAGCGTAATTTCACTGCCGTTGGTGGTCGCGACCGCATAGATAGTGGTCAAAGCGCCTTCCAGTTCCCTTATGTTGGCGTGCACTTTGCGGGCTATGTATTCGGCTATTTCATCGGAAATATTCAAGCCCCGAAGGTGGGCCTTTTTCTGAACGATAGCGACCCTCGTATCATAGCTGGGCGGGTCAATCCTGGCGACAAGGCCCCAGTTGAATCTGCTGATAAGACGCTCCTCGAGGCTGGACATCTCACTTGGCGAACTGTCACCGCTCAGGATAATTTGTTTGCCGTTGTTGTAAAGGGAGTTAAAGGTATGGAAAAATTCCTCCTGGCTCCGCTCACGTTCACTAAGAAACTGAATGTCATCGATTACCAGCGTATCGACCGTACGAAACTGGCTTTGAAAGCCGGCCAACTCTCCTGTTTCGATTGCCCTGATAAACCTGTTGACGAAATCCTCACAGCTTAAGAACTGGATCACGGCATTTTCGGATTTTACCCTGACCTCAGTGCATACAGCGTGTAGAAGATGTGTTTTGCCCAGCCCAGAATTACCGTACAAAAAAAGCGGATTGTAAGTGGTACCGAGCGACTGGCTGACCGCCACACAACTGGCGTGAGCAAGACGATTACTCGGCCCAACTACAAAATTATTAAAGGTATAATCAGGATGCAGTTTAAGTTTGTGAATCGAACCTGCCGAAGGCCTTACCGGTGCTTTGCTGCCGTCGAGACTGAAATTCACCGTGACAAGATGGCCGGTTACCAGTTGAGCGGCACGGGTGAAGCTGTCTTTGCAGTTGTCACACAGAAACTGGACCGTCGCTTCATCAGGACAGCCGATCTCCAAAGCGCCCCCCTCGAACTGCGTTACCCACAGTTTATCGAACCACTTGCGGGTATTGACCGGGTCAAGTGCTTTTGCACGGTCAACTATATCTGCAAAAATGTCTTCAACTTCCAGGGCTGCCAAATCGCTCTCCTCTATGAATCAAAAAACACTGTAAAAACAGCAATTGGCCATATAAAACGATACTATCTGAAAATCTTTGTAAGGCTAAAACAGGCGGCTTTCTGTGGTTGAGCAAAGTCCTTGCCTCACAAAAGCGCCGATAGAAATCTAATCTTATTCGGCTGAGTTGTCAAAGAAAATATCAAGCCCTGTCAGTAAAAAAATAAATTACCCGAAATTGAATTGATATCGGCACTTGAAATTTGTCTCAATATCTGCGAAACTTACCGGACAGGAATTTTTTAAGGAAACAGTTATGGGAATTTTTACCAAGACGGTTGGATATTTCAAAGACCACCTCGGCAAAACAAGGGACAAAATCGGCACCTCGCTTACTTCGGTACTGGGCGTGGGCAGAAACATCGATGACGCCCTGCTCGACAAACTGGAAGAAACGCTCATCAGCGACGATATCGGAGTAGAAACCACCGACAAACTTGTAACAGACTTGCGCCAGGCCTATAAAAGCAGGCAAATCGCCGCCACCGACGATATTATTCCATTCTTGAAAGAACATATGAAAAGCTATTGGCCGCATCGTGACAGACAACTAAACTACGCCCGGACCGGCCCGACCGTTATCCTGGTCGCCGGCGTCAACGGTACAGGCAAGACAACCAGCATTGCTAAGCTTGCTCATATCTTAAGTCAAAACAACAAAAAGGTAATTGTCGCCGCCTGCGATACGTTCCGTGCCGCAGCCGTAGAGCAGCTTACTATCTGGGCCGAACGTATCGGCGTCCAGATTGTAAAGCACAAATCCGGCTCCGACCCTGCCGCCGTCGCCTTCGATGCCTGCGAAGCCGCTCTGGCAAGGGACACCGATTTTCTCATTCTCGACACCGCCGGCCGACTCCACACCCAAAAGGACATGATGCGCCAGCTTACCAAAATTCGCGATGTCATCACGCGCAAGATGGGCCAGGCCCCCGATGAAGTGCTGCTGGTACTCGATGCCACCACCGGCCAAAACGCCGTCGTGCAGGCAAAGATGTTCACCGAAGCCATCGACGTCACCGGCATATTCCTGGCCAAACTCGACGGTACCGCGCGAGGCGGAATCGTCATCGCCATCAAGGACCAGCTCGACATCCCCGTAAAGTTTGTCGGCCTGGGAGAAAAACTCGAAGACATCGCCGAATTCGATCCCGAAACATTCGTTGAAGCACTATTTTCTTAATGCAAAAATAAAATAGTCATCCAGCACTTAAAATTTTTAAGTGCTGGGTACCGCAATTTTGATTTTTAATCTTTGATTTTTAATTTTCCAAACTGACCGACTCGCCGTGCTGGCGCCCGTCGCAGCAGGTGGTCAGTTTGAGTAATCAGACTCTCGGATAATCGCCAAGATAATGCGTCCTGGGCAATCCGCCCGTCAACGGCAGGGCGTATTCGATAAAGGCATCGGTCACACCGTTGCCATCAGCGTTGATAAATTCATCGGGCATAGACTTTGTCTTCTCAGCCACGTTGCTAAGTTCCGTGCGGAACAATTCAACCTTATAATCTGCCCCATTGCCGACCCGCTTCATCGCCACCGACCCGCTGACCTCGTCCATTGCGTACTGGACTGCGTGCCTGCCGCACCAGCGTGCCTCCTTTGCGTCCACTTCGGATTGCAGCCCCGCGAAACTCCGCTGCAGGTATCCGAAAGTATCGGCCCGAACGCGCTTCACGCCAAGCTTGCTTTTGACCTGCGCCGCCAAAAAGTCCGCCAGCGCCCCGGACCCTGACAACTGGATATTGCCGTGCGAATCTCTTTCATTTTGCTCAACGGTCTTCTCGGTCCACGTCACACCATCGGTATCCGATAGCCCTTCACTGACCGCGACTACACATCGCCCGAATTTACTTATAACACCATCGATATCACCGAGGAATTTTTCCATCGAGACCCCGCGTTCCGGCAGATATACAAGGTGCGGCCCGTCGGCTTCTTTTTTTCTACCCAAAGCCGTCGCCGCCGCTAAAAAGCCTGCGTGCCTTCCCATAATCACATCGATCTTCACGCCCGGCAGCGCCCGGTTATCCAGGTCATCGCCCATCAGCGCACAGGCCACAAACTTCGCAGCCGTGCCATACCCCGGACAATGGTCGGTCACTAAAAGGTCGTTGTCCACAGTTTTTGGAATATGAAACGCCCGCATATCATATCCTGACTCGATGGCCATCGTATTAATGATATGAGCGGTATTAGCCGAGTCATTGCCGCCGATATAGAAAAAGTATCTGATATTGCGCTTCTTGAATACTTCCAGTATCCTTGCGCAGTACTGGGTGTCGGGCTTGTCTCTACTGGTCCCTAATGCTGACGAAGGCGACGCCGCCACCTGCGCCAGCGTATCATCTGATATCTTATAGAGGTCGATGAAATCTTCTTTAACCATCCCCACCACCGCGTGGACGGCGCCATACAGAGTTTCAATCTCAGGATGTTTCCTTGCCTCTTCGATAACGCCAACCAGCGAGGCGTTTATGACCCCTGTCGGCCCGCCGGACTGACCAACTACCGCGTTTGCTTTCGGTGCTCCTGCCATCTTTTATTCCTTTTCCACTAACTAAATACTACTCACTAACGACTAACGACTTTTTATTATATCAGCCGAAAAAAGTCGTACAAGAACAAAGTATACGCCGCACCAAATTGGCTTTGATCCGGCTTCGCCAACCCTGCTTCGCCAAGGCTTTGCCGCGGCGAGGGCTACGCCGCGGCAAGAACTATGGCGGGACAAGTTTTTTGGATTATGATTTGGTTGGCAGGAAAAAACTCAGCCACAGAGAGCACAGGGGACACAGAGAAAGACAAAAAAAATAATGTAATTTATTTGCCAAAAATAACGAGAGAGTTGTCGTTGATGCAAAAAGGTACCGAATTCTTCTGACCCCTTTAATTCTCTCAGCCAATTTGGGGGGCAATTGCTGCGGCTTTGCGTTCACGCTCTCTTGTCTTACGATGTGCATTGGCCGCACGCGTTTTCTTTTGTTTGTCTCGTCTTTTATTAAGTCTATCTCTACGTGTTCCCATGAAAAATTCCTTTCAGTATTTTTGCCAAATCTGTCACGCTGTGCCGTGTTTCATAGCAAATAAAGCATTTTTAGTATTATTACAGCCTGCCTGTAATACATATCCTTGCATTGTAAGCGCCAGGCAGGGCAAAAACAAGGAGTTTTTTTTGGGATTTTACAATTTACAATTGACGATTTTCTATTGACTATTGTCTGGGTTTCGGATTATGATTCGGTTTTTCGTTTGTTTAATATTATGAGGGAGAACTATGAAGCGTTTTATCATTATCATTGCCATACTGTTTGCGTTCAGCCAGCCGCTGACCGCTGAAACCGACCCCAACAACCCTGCCGTAACTGATGAACAAGCTCACCATGCCTGCCCCAACATCCCCAGCGACCACATTAAACAAACCGCTCCTGGCGAACAGAAAATCCCACCTGGACTTGAAGCAAAGATAACGCAGGCCGCCCTCGAAAAGGCCGAGACCTACTACGACAACAAGTTTGACTCACTGCAGTTTTCTTTAGCAATTTATGTAACTATCTTCTTGGCAATGGGTGCCATCCTCGGCATCGTTATTGGTGTCGTTGTTCCTTTTGTTATTGAAAATAAACGCGGCAAGGAATTTAAAGAACTCACCCTCAAAATCGATAACCAGAAAGCCGACCTTCAAACGCAGATAGTTAAAGAGATCGAAGAAGCGGGTAAGACGATATTGAAGATTGTCAGCGATGCCACAGCGCAGAAAATCGCTCAAGCAGAAGAAAAACTGCAAGAATACAACGATAAAGTCGTAGAAGATATACAATCTCGTAACGCGATCTCATTGCGCCGCGTCTTTTGTGGATTGGCTCTTGCGTTTAACGATGCGCCTAACTCGTCTCTGGCTTCCGTCTTCTGCCTTAACGCGGTCTACCATTACTTAATTGCAAAAAACTACAAGCCCGCAGAATCGCTTATATCTAACACTTTCAAGAGACTTAAATCTATTAAAGTGAATGTATCACCTGAAGATTTTTGGTCTGGTACAAAAGATTTGGCGGAAAAGATTGAATCTGATTGTGATCTCAAAGACCATCCTGAAATAAAGAAGATAGCGGAGGAAATCAGTCAATTGGCTGCTCACCATTTGTACTTGATAAAAAAATCCGCTGATGAAAAGGCTAAAGCTAAGCCTGAAACTAAGCCTGATACTAAACCCAAAGCTAACCCGTCATAAAATTCCGGACCATAATATTAACATGCTAAAGACCTGCCGATTTCCTGTTTTCATTGTAGTTTACCGATATACCATTCGATACAGGGTTTACTTTTAGATGATTCGCAGCTAATAGCCGTGTTATGTGTAAGAAGCGGATAAATATTTTAGTTATAGATGCCAGTTGTGACGAGACAGCGGCGGCGGTGGTTACTGACGGCCGGACAGTCAGATCGGCGATTGTGGCCTCGCAGACCAAACTCCACGAAAAGTACGGCGGGGTGGTGCCGGAATTAGCTTCGCGGGCACATATCGAGAAGATTTACCCGGTTATAAAAGAAGCCATCGACTGCGCCAATATCAGCGAAGCGGAAATAGACGCGATCGCTGTAGCGAATCAGCCCGGCCTTACCGTCGCCCTTATCGTCGGCGTCACGGCTGCAAAGACGCTTGCCTTTGCCTGGTCGAAACCGCTGATAGCGATAAATCACCTGCACGCCCATATGCAGTCGGCGATAATTAACGCAGACGACGTGAAACTGCCGGCTGTCGCTTTGATAGTCTCCGGCGGCCATACCAGCCTGTACGATTATCACTCGCCGTTAGAGCCGAAACTGCTCGGCGCTACTATCGACGACGCCGCCGGCGAAGCGTTTGACAAAGTCGCCACCATTTTGAAACTGCCGTATCCGGGCGGCCCGGCCATTGAAAAAACAGCGAAGAACGGCGACCCCGCTGCGATCGATTTTCCGCGTTCGCTGCTTGGTAAGGGCTCTCTGGACTTTTCTTTCAGCGGCGTTAAAACGGCTGTGCTTTATTACTGTCGCGGCCAGGACATGAAGGGCCGCAACCTGGTCGATTCTATGAGCCGGCAGCAGATAGCCGACATCGCCGCATCGTTTCAGGCGGCTATAGTCGATGTCCTTGTCGAAAAGACCCGCCGAGCCGCAGAAAAAATCGGGGCAGAGACCGTCCTGTTAGGCGGTGGTGTCGCGGCAAACTCGGCTTTGCGGGCGCAATTGCAGCAGATGTGTGAGTCGGCGATGCCGGCGAAAAAATTACTTGTTGCTCCAAAACAATATTGCACCGATAATGCGGTTATGGTAGCTTCATTGGCGTATCATAAATTTAACGCTGGCGTCTTTGCCGACTGGGCCTTAGAGCCGAAAGCGACCGGCTGACTCAAACTGGCCGTTTCTTCGAAACAGGTCAATTTGAAAAATTAAAAATCAAAATCGAGGAAAGACAGGCTTATGGAGATTGAGCAATTAAAGCAGTTATTAGAGCGGATACAGAACAGCGAAATTAGCATCGACCAGGCGATTGAGAAGCTGCGGTATCTGCCGTTCGAGGACCTGGGCTTTGCGTGTCTGGACCATCATCGCCAAATCCGCAGGGGCTTTCCGGAAGTTATCTACTGCACCGGAAAAAGTACCGAGCATATAATCGAGATATTCTCGGCGATGGCCGAAAAAGGAAACAACGTTTTAGCCACCAGGGCGGAAGAAGATGTTTTCGAGGCACTGGCCAAAACAAACAAAGTTCCAAATGCCAGATACGAAAAACTCGCTAAAGCAATCGTGCTTGAGCAGAACCAGGTCAAGCCCTCGAAAAGTGTGCTGCCGATAGTCACCGCAGGCACCGCTGATTTGCCCGTTGCGACCGAAGCGAAAGTCACAGCCGAGATTATGGGTCAGCGAGCGGAAATTATTTGCGATGTCGGGGTGGCCGGCCTGCATAGACTGCTTCGGCACGTGGAAAATCTTCAAAAAGCCAATGTAATCATCGTTGTCGCGGGCATGGAAGGGGCGCTGGCGAGTGTTGTCGGCGGGATGGTCGATTGTCCGGTGATTGCGGTGCCGACCAGCGTCGGCTATGGCGCCAGCTTCGGCGGGGTGTCGGCCCTTTTGACAATGCTCAATAGCTGCGCTTCCGGTGTCACCGTCGTCAATATCGACAACGGCTTTTCGGCGGCAGTGACGGCTACGATGATAAACAAAAAAAAAGAAGAAAGTAAATAGTTCAAACTGACCGACTCGCCGTGCTGGCGCCCGTCGCAGCAGGTGGTCAGTTTGAAATGTCAAAAGTAAAAAGTAAAAAGTAAAAAGTAAAAAATCAAAACTGCGGATTCAGCCCATTCGACTTCGCTCAGGGCAGGCTCTGCGGCTGAGGCTGATTTATGTTGTCCTTCGGCCCTGCTCAGGACAAGTTTTTATTTTGGTTATGATTTTTTCGTTAACCAAAGGTTAAAAGAAATATTCGAAGTTTTTAGGTTAGTTTGAGCGAATAAAATAATGCAGACGGTAGAAAACATTCCGCAATTGCCGGTGCGGGCGGCTGATGCCCACAAAGGCGATTTCGGCAAGGTCTGTATCATAGCCGGCAGTGTGGGTATGGCAGGGGCCGCGGCCCTTGCGGGGCGGTCGGCCTTGCGGGCAGGGGCCGGTCTTGTGCGGGTCGCGACACCGAAAAGCGTTTTGCCGACAGTGGCTGCGATAGAGCCCTGCTTTACGACGATACCACTGGCTGAAGATTCCGCTGGTCGGATATCGGCAAAGGCAATCAATACTATTCTCTGGGCTGTGGAGGAAAACGATGTTATGGCCTTTGGGCCGGGCGTTAGTGTAAGTGGCCAGCTGCAATCGATTCTGGAAACACTGTTGAAGCAGCAGGGGCTGCGGCTGTTGATAGATGCCGACGGACTGAATAACCTGAGCAAAATAAAGGACTGGCCGACCGAGTTGAGCGCGAAACTGATTTTGACCCCGCATCCGGGCGAGATGAAAAGATTGTGGTCGGGACTTTTCCGTGAGCAGTTGCCGGCCAGCCGTATCGAGCAGGCAACTGGATTGGCACAAAAGACCAGGACCGTTGTGGTTCTTAAAGGCGCACAGACGGTTGTTGCCGACAGCCGAAAAGTTTATGTCAACCAGACCGGTAATCCCGGTATGGCGACGGCAGGGGCCGGTGACGTTTTGACCGGTGTGATAACGGCGCTTATGGGGCAGGGGTTGAGCAACTTTGACGCGGCGGTGCTGGGTGTTTACATTCATGGCCTGGCAGGTGACATTGCCGCGGAAAAGACGGGACAGGTGAGTCTGATCGCGACTGATATAATAGAAGCGCTGGGCGCAGCGTTTATGAAAAGTTAAGTAGAATCTTTTGAAAGAGGGGTGTATTATGTCAAATGAAACAAAGGAATTTTTTGAGAAGTTCAAAAACGATTTTGGGAAAATGCAAAAGCAGCTGCCGGATATGGTGAGCGGTTTTTCGGGGCTGTTTTCGAAGGTTATGAAAGATGGCGCACTGTCTGTCAAAGAGAAGGAACTTATTGCCATGGCCATTGGTGTTGCTGTGAAATGTGAGCCTTGTATCCGGCTGCACATACAAAAGTGTCTGGCGGCAGGTGGTACGAAAGAACAGATTCTCGAAGCTGCGGCGGTTGCGACGATGATGGGCGGCGGGCCGGCATATACGCATATTCCAATTGTGATAGATACGCTCGAAGCCCTGGAAGGCTGAGTTTCGGCTTGATACCTGCTTACGCTGGGAAATTGGGTTTGCGGCAGGGGTTTGGCCTGAGAAAGTAGAGCAGTAGAGCAGTTGACAGTAGAGCATGGAATTTTTCCTGTTTTACGCTGGGAAATAGGTTCGACCGTTCGGCTGCGCTCACGGCAAGCCAAGCTCACTACAAGTTGGGTTTGATTGGCTTTGATTGGGTTTGTTTTTGCGGTATTCGCAGAGATGAGCATTTTCATAATTCCTTGTTATAAATGAGGTTATGTTCATTAGAGTATTTAGTAAATTGGCTTTGTTTCGCATAAATTGGGAAAATACGAAATCCGAATATCGAAACTCGAAACAAATACGAAATCCAAATATCGAAATCCGAAACGGTTCGACAAGGGCTTCGACTGAGCTCAGCCGAATGTC
>SDBV01003936.1_pt1 | contig 21565 bp, 20 predicted proteins | sample 2277081 | NCBI WGS metagenome assembly SDBV01 (sample SAMN10402039, study PRJNA504765) | marine sediment metagenome | isolation source: marine sediment core GS10_PC15, 223 cmbsf | place: Arctic Ocean: Southern Knipovich Ridge | collected 2010 | reverse complement strand
TCTTACCGCAATTCTCACATTTCATGAAGCCTTCCTCCCGGTCCCTAATGACTCAAGCGACAGCGTCTGTATGGTTTGATATGGCAATACCAGTAACACACACATCGGTCTACCATACCTAGGTGGGGTGGGTAACCGTATCATACAGGGTTCTGTAAGTCAAACACCTTTCATCAAAAACAGATTTATTTTTTCGATATCGGGATACACGTCAAATCCCGCAAGCATCTATCTGGATAGCCGGAGTTTAAGAAGCGGGAAATTTTTATTTGACGGCCCTTGACAAGTAACAGCGAATGAGGTATTTATGATATATTAATACCCCGGGGGGGTAGGGTCTTAAGGAGGATGTTTTATGCAATCACGGCGCAGAGAGAAAAGAAGCAGCAGAGTTTCACCTAAAGATGAGGGAGTGCTATCCATCTATTTGAGAGAGTTAGCCACATTGCCCCTTATGGAAAAAGGGGAGGCGGACCGGTGTGCTGAGCTGGCGGCAGCAGGCGATGAGAAGGCAAGAGAGAGGCTGATTCTTGCAAATCTCAGGTTCGTCATCAGCGTGGCGAAGAGATACCAGAATCTTGGACTTGCCCTGTCGGATCTTATCAGTGAGGGAAACATAGGTTTGATAAACGCCATCGAGAAATTTGATTCCGGTCGTGGTTGCCACTTTACCTCCTATGCGGTCTGGTGGATAAAGCGATCGATTCGGAAAGCGGTCAGTGAGCAATCCCGAATGATACGTCTTCCTTCCAATAAGGACAATACCAGGACTCAAATCGAAAAGGCACGCATGGAGCTCTGTGGTTTGCTGGGCAGAGAACCTGAGACATCAGAAATTGCTGGGTTTATGGACAGGGATAGAGATGAAGTAGAGTCGCTTCTGCAAGTCTCTGGTGAGGTCGTTTCCCTCGATAAACCCGTCTCACCTGAAAAGAATTCTCCATTTTTGCGGGAGCTTTTGGCAGACCAGCAGTACAAATCTCCGGAGGAGGTCGTGATCCAGCGTTCTCTCAAAGAAGAGACAATCGAGTCCCTCAAGGCGCTTCCCAAGAGAGAGGCTGACATCATTCGGCACCGCTTTGGATTGAATGGCCAAGGTACTTTTCAGTTGCAGTGGCTGGGTGACAGGTTTCGGCTTACCAAAGAGCGTGTCAGGCAACTCGAGATGCAGGCTCTGAGGCGTCTGAAGAATCAGACTAGAAGCAAGTTTCTTGCTGCCTATGTAAATTAGGGCAGGTGAGCGGGTGGGGTTTCTATTGATGATTTTATAGAATTGCTCTGAATACGGAGGTTTTTGCGTTATGCTGACAGTTGATAACAAACAGAAAGACACAGTCGATGAGAGGCTTGGCCCCTATCCTGTAAATCAGAATGGACTGAGGCGGTTAAAAAATATCGAAGGACAGGTGAAGGGTATCCAGCGTATGTTGGAGGAAAAGAAGTACTGTGTAGATATTCTCACCCAGATATCTGCCGTGCGTGCCGCACTAAACAGCGTTGGGATGTTAATACTACGCAGGCATATAGAGACTTGCGTTTCCGGGGTAATAACAGCCCGAAGCGGAGACAGGCTGCAGATTATCGATGAGCTGATGGACGTTCTATCTAAAGAAAAGATCTAAGTTGAAACTCGAATCTCTGTCATTGCTCGTTGAGAAATCGCAGATTGATCCACTCATTTTCTCCATCGCTGGAATCAACGATATATTTCTTGGCCCTGGCCAGCACTCTTTCCATCGTTTCGACGTGTAGCCGGTAGTCGGTGACCTCTTTGGAATAGATATTCACATCTCTGCGGTATTCCACCAACATCGCGTTGAATTTCTCGCCATCCCCTTTTGCCTCGTTTGTCACGCGGGCTCTGTAACCTCTTGCCGTTGCTAACAACCTCGATGCCTGACCCGTTGCATCAGGGATGACCGTGTTGTAATAGGCTTCCGCCTGATGTATCTTTTCCTCCTTTTCCGTGGCTGCGTCCTGAACATCGATAAAAGCAGCGGCCACCTCTTCAGGCGGTGTGGGAGAGGATTCCTCCAGGTTCATGGCGACAATCTGCAGCCCGGTCCCATATTTGTCCAGCAGCATCTGTACCCCCTCTTTTATTCTCTCTGCGAGAATACCCTTCGCCGTCGTCAACGTATCATCCATGGACATCTTGCCGATAAGTTCGGCTATGACAGCCCTGCTTGTATCCTTCACGAATCGATGCACCGACATATGAATATCTTCCTGCCTCAAAGTAAACAGGAATTGGGCCGGGTCTTTCACCCTGTAATGGATCATCAGTTTGGCATCGACGATGTTTTCATCGCCAGTCAGAGTCTCCGCCACGTCAGGAGGGCACAGGGTCAACGGGTGCGCTTCAAAGGGTACGCCGATGGTATGCTTCATAATTGCCTCAACATTGACAATATCAACCTTGTCCACCGGCCACGGCAGACGGTAATGGATGCCTGCCGTTATCCGCTCGCCTGTCCACCTCCCGAACCTTCTTATGATCGCCTCTTCGCCTGGATTCACCACGTAGATCCCTGAGAGAAAATATATTAGCAGGCCAATAAACGGAAACATTAACAGGACTGATTTGGCTTTAATGTGACCGAAGGCAACCTTTATATCTTCTATAGCTGATATTCCCTTTCTTTCTTTCATCATGAAACCTCCTCTCTGTGTATGCACAGTCATGAATCTTCTTAATGCGCCTCCGCCGATGGCCCTGCTCCTACTCTCTGTCTTGCCCCTTCGAAGAGAACGTGGGCTGAAAACGCTCTGAGCCTTTCACAGATGGTTATTGCTTTTTAGGATTTGGCGTGTTGATAAATCGCAGCAATTCAGCGTCTGCGGACATAATAATTGTGGTGTCTTTGTCTATTAGCTTTTCGTAGGCCTCGAGGGTCCTCACCAGCCTGTAGAACTCGGGGTCCTTGCTGTATGCATCAGCGTAGATCCTGATCGCTTCGGCGTCGCCCTCGCCTTTGATCTTTTCGGCCTGCTCGTACGCTTCTGAGACGATTATCTCCCTCTTTTCGTCCGCGTGAGCACGAATCTCTTCGGCCTTGGCGTTGCCTTCCGCTCGATAGGTTCTTGCAATCCTCTCTCTCTCGGAACGCATTCGACGGAAGACCTTCTCCTTGTTCTGCTGGGGAAAATTGAGCACCTTGATTCTTACATCTTCAGCTTTCATGCCGTAAACCTTGACCTTGTTATCGGTTTCCCGTGTAATGGCGTCGATCATAACGTCAAGCTGCATGGCATCAGGGTTAGTCGCAACAAGAGAGGCCAGGTCGTAGTTGCCAACGGCAATTCCCAGCTCTGAGAGCACGATGTCGCTTAGTTTGTCTTCGGCTCCCATTTCATCTTTGACTGTCTTCAGGAACAGTACCGGGTCGTCTATCCGCCAAACAGTGTAGGCGCTTAATACGACGTTTTTCTTGTCCTTTGGCAGGAATTCCACCTCTCCCATTTCATAGATAAGAAGCCTGTTGTCATAGCGATACAGTGTTTCTATTGGGTCCGGCCATTTTAGCCTTAAACCTGGTTCTTTGTATGCTCTAACGACCTCGCCAAAGCGTGTGACGACAACGTACTCCGTCTCGTCCACCACAAAGAAGATCATGCTTCCCGCGATTGCCACGAGAGCCGCCAAAACCGTCAAAACAAGAACGGTGAATATCTTTTTCAGTTTCATTTATGCTTGCCTCCTTGCTCAAGTAATTTGTGCTATCTTACCTTACTCAAACCCGATCACTTTTCCGTTTACCTTCTCGCCTATCAGCCACAGGTCGGTTGTCTCCTTTCTGATATTGGCGTCGACGAACACCTTCTTCACCCCGGGCAGGATCCTTTCCATCGTTTCGAGATAGAGTCTTAGATCTGTTATCTTTCTCGCCTTTTGGTATTCCAACAGCTTCAACCGATATGCTTCTGCTTCGCCTCTCGCTTTATTTATCTTTGCCGCTTTGTAACCTTTGGCTAATATGACCATGGCTGCCGCGTTTCCTGCAGCCTCGGTTACTATCTGATTCCTGTATTCTTCAGCCTCGTGAATGTACGTTTCCTTCTCTTCCATCGCAGACGCTATGTCTCTAAAAGCTTCTGCGACTTCCTCCGGCGGTTCGAGCTTGAGAATCTGCAGGCTGAGGACCTTAATGCCGGATCTGTCTTTGTCCATCAGAGCTTGAAGCGACCTGGTCGCAACCTCTTCCACCTCGGATTTTCCGTCGGTGAGGAGGTAACGAAAGTTATCGCTTTCTCCAATTATCTTTCGAGCTCCCACTATGTCTCTGACGGCTTTTTCAGTGTTGTACATCAGAAGCCTGTTGGGCTCCTGAGTGTTAAAGATATTATCAGAAGCGTCATTTACGCTGTATTGAACAGCAATTTGGATATCGACAATATTTTCATCCCCAGCCAGCAATAGAATTCGCTCGCTTCGAAACTTTCTAACTTCGTCCATCTTGACCTTCTGTACCGTTTCAATCGGCCAGGGAAGTTGATAGTGCAATCCGGGCTGAATGGAGCCTTCGATTTCTCTTCCGAATCGTTTGACAACCCCAATCTCGTTCCATCCGACAGTATAAATGCCGGTAGCGAAATAGAGTGCAATAATTACGACAGTAAATCCTCCGATGAGCCTGTAATTGCGCTCGATATGGCAGCTATGTTCCAGCGGATAACCGGCAGTCAAGCCCCTGTATCCTCGCCAGAGGATAGTGAAGCCCGTGTAGATCACATAGGCGAGCACGAACGCAGCGGCGAGCAGATTCAATTTAGGCAGACCAATCCACGCTCCGATAAGACCGACTATCACTGCCAGCTCCATGTAGACGTGCAATCGGCAGTGACGTCCGGCGGCTTCTATGCTCGTAGATTTGCAGCTTTTTCCGATATAGATTTTGTATTGGGACATGAAATAGCATATGCCGGCGCCGAATATGGCCGCTATGGTCACAGCCGGAATATATTTGAGCCCGCCGCCCATAGACATGCGCCCAGACATCCTCTCAGCGCTGTGGGCCATTTGTATGAACATCTTGACGAACATGTTTCCGGCGATAAAGAGAATGGCGATGGAGATTACAATCGCAATTACATTCTCGATCAAAGAGAATTTCTTTGAAATGCGTTCGTCTCTAATTGATAACACTACGCCTAACAAAACAAAGCTTGTCAGGAATAAATTTTCCACAGACATCCAAACGCTCGCGGCGATTGCCACATTGCCGGATACCTTGGCCAGGATAAACTTAAGCACGATCAGGAACAGATTGGCACCCAGAATGATGTAGAGGGCGTTTCGTTTTCTTATATAGTTCTCATCAGCCACGATCTTTGCTACCCGTTCCGGGTCTGTTTGAAAATCCTGAACAAGGGCTTTTTTATCGAAGCCTTCCTTCTTAATTCTAAGATCGAAGTATAGAAGAGTCATACCGATAGCACAGGCAGGAACGGTGAAAGCAATAGTAAGTACGGACAACGCCAAAGCTATTGCCGATATGCCTGTGGTCCATCCGGCAATTCCACCTGCCACCCACACCGGGACGACGGTTACCAGGGCGAAAGGCATGAGCACGCAGAAGACACGCCACCAGTTCTGTCGTATCAATTCCGTACTTCTACGCAGAGAGTCGAGAGGGCTCTTTCTCTCAATGATGATAACTTGAACAAATAGGCTCCAATTTATCAGAATCCACAGCAGCAAAGGTGCAATGGAGACGAGGAAAATCATACCTATTGCGCCGGTTTTAAGAAGCGCGAATGCAGCAAGCTCAAATCCGACTACCGGCAGGGAAACCAGCAATCCGGCTGCCAAAGTGGAGAACACCCCCTTGCGCTTGATCCGCTTTAATAGCCCATCGATGTCCAGCTGTTCTTTCAGGTAATAGCTGCAAATGGTGATAACCAAAGCTTCGACCGCCAAAGCCAGAGTGGTTAGAATGAGGAAATTAACGAGCAGCGAAAGCAGCTTCAATTGCAGAAGATGCAGTCCCGCCAGGAACATGATAGGTGCAAAAAAGATGGTGATTACTTTGAAGAAAAATGCAGAGTCTTCTCTGTACCGCTTGATCGTGGCTCTTAGAATGTCCAGCACTCCCATCCGCTTCAATTCATATCGCAGTTTCATCATGGTATCCCCCTTCCGGCCGGCCTTATTATGATTTTTTTTCTGATTGTTTTTTTGCGATCTTCCGCAATCTTACGATCTTCCGCAAAGCGCGTTTGTTCAGCACCAGCTGCGCCTGTTCCGTCAGTTCTGCGTTGAGAGCTTCCATACGCTCATTTCGCTTTTCTATTACCAGACGCTCTTTAATTGCTTTTTTAACTTCGTTAAAAGCGAAATAAGTCTTCCCGCTCTTTTCCCACAGCTTGAAGATGTAATAGCTGTCCCTGAATTTAATTGGCTTGCTGACCCCACCCTCCTCCAATGCAAAGACAACCTTATGGAGGGGGTGTGTATCCAATTCAGTCCGTGCTGTGAAGGGCATGTCTTTCTCTTCATACATTGCCAGCTTACGGCTGCTCCAATCATCCGCAGAGTATTTGCGCGCCACAACGTCAAATTCAGTCCCATCCATTATCATCGAATACGCTTCATGCGCCTCGCGCTTTGCTGCTTTTTTTTCGCTTTCCAATGGAGGCAGTACGAGTGGCTGACCACCTGCAATTGCAACTCGAATATAGCTTATCTGTGCTTTGGGCGGTCGCATAAAATTTTCCTTGTTCCTGTTGTAGTCCTCTTCCGCTTCTCTGTCAGTAATGTCATCGATACCAATTTTGCCGACGATCTCTTTTTCGTAGAAAGAACCTTGCAGGATTGACCTTGTGATGTCCTGTACGGTCTCCTTGTTTTTAAAGTCGAACATCTTTCTGCGCGCATCGTCGACTAGAAGCTCGTATTCGATCATACGATCCATTGCCGCCTCTTTACCTTCCGCGCGTGAGTATGCTGAGAGGCTGCCATAGCCTTTCATAAACTCCTCGACCGAATAGCTTCGGTTGTTCACAGTGAAGAGCGTCCTATTAGCGTTGTCTTCCAGTAACTTTTTTTCTTGCTCCTCTGCCAGCGCTTGTCGAACCGAGTCTATGACTTCTTCGAGGTTCTTGATACGTCTCTCATGCTTTTCGAGCACCTGTACGATATAAAAAGCCTCGTTGTCTTCAAAGATGTTGCCTGTGTCACCCTCACGCGTATTGAACACGTTTTCGTCGAAGACGCTGCTTCTCCCCCCTCGCTGGATATAGCGTGGCGTTTTCTCCTCATCAGCCAGGCTCTGCGAATACTGTTGTGCAACAGTCGTGAAACTCACACCCGACCACAGTAGATTTCGAGCCTTTTCAGCTTCCGGACGGGAACCGAAACTGATCTGCCTGTATTTTATTATCTCTGGTTCCTGGTATTCGGCCCTGTGCTCCGAATAGAATCTTTTTATTTCCGCTTCAGAGGATTCCTCGGACTTGAGAAGCTCCAGGCTCTTTCTGATAAAGGCATTCCTCCTCAGCTCCGCTAAGTACTTCGGCATAAGCGCTGTGTGCATCTTTTTTCGCAAGGTTCTCTCGATGTTCTCTCTGACCTCGCTTAAAGTCTTCAGTCCGAAATGCTCCTTGTTCTCCTCGAAGTATGTTCGGATTTCCGACTCTGAGGGCGTCATGCTTTCTTCCATATCGAGGTGGGCATCCGTAACGTAGATGCTCTCTTCAACATACGTTATCAAGTCCTGGATATCTTTCTCCTGCTCAATTTTAGAATCCTTTACGTAGTCCTGAAGCATCTGCTCCTTTACTATGGCCTTGATAATTTTTTGATAATCTTCAACTTTCAGATCATAGTGCTGCATACAGCAGTTCTCGTGCTCCTCACAGGACTGGTCTTTGAGGGCAGCTTCTGAGCCCCCACAGCAACCTGTATGGTCTCCTCCGTGCTGGTCGCCACAGCAGGCTGATGAAGCGGATTCCGTATGTACCATGCCCTCATCCATGGGACTGTCCTGGATATCCATCCCCGCTTCCATGGGACCGTCGTGGACATCGCAAGAACTGTCGGAGCTGCAGCCAGAAACTGTCTCCTCCTGGTCACAGCCCATTGCAGGAGAGTGACACTTCGGACCGATCCTATTGATGTATGCGATGAGTTCATCGGCGGTAACAACTCCCTTAGAATATTGGGCGACGACACTGTCGTCTTCAAAAACGTCCGGTTCCATCTCGCAGTTCGAGAGCATCAGAATCAATGCGAGTCCGAACCCCACTGCAAAAAGTGAAAATCTCTTTCTTAAAATCAGAGCCTTCATTCGACACATCCTTCGAGAAGATCTGCATTCACGTAAAAGTACGCCGTGAACTCCCATCTGGAGTTGGGTAGCATTCTACATGCGATTTGTGAAAGGATTGTGAACAGAATGTAGAGTTTTTGTGAACGGGCTGCTGTATTTTGAAGCCTGTCGAGGTCTATTAAGGCCTGAGCTCAAACCGGCAGAATGAAGGAAAAGGTCGAACCCACTCCTATGCGGCTGTCAGCCCGAATCCGTCCTCCATGTGCTTCAACGATCTGACGGGTAATTGCCAGTCCCAGACCCGTTCCCCCGCTGCTCCGTGCTCGAGATCTGTCTGCTCTATAGAACCGCTCGAAAACATACGGGAGGTCTTCCGGTGGTATTCCTTTTCCTGAATCGGATACGGAAATATGGACGAATCGCGGCTTTTTCTCTGCTTTTCCCACAACGTCCTGCTCTTTGCCAAACGCTCTTACATCCTTTGCAGAGGTCGATCTTGCAGAGACAACCACCTTTGCCCCTTTCGTTGTGTGGCGAAAAGCGTTTGACAGCAGATTGACCAGCACTTGACTCAGGCGTTGCGAGTCGCCCTGGATCTTCGGCAGATCTGAAGGCAATTCTGCGATCAGACAAACGCCACGCTCCACACTTTTACTCCTGAAGCGCCCGACGGTGTGGGTGATGAGCTCGGAGACATCGACATCCTGCTTTTCTAGTCGCAACTGCTCCGCCTCTGCAAGGGCAAGGCTGTGCAGATCGTCGATTAGTTTTTTCAGGACCAGTGTTTCCTCATGAACCGAAGCTATGTTGTCCATGCTCAGATCATAGAAGCCGTCCAGGATCGCTTCCAGATTTCCTTGAATCAAGCTTAAGGGTGTGCGGATTTCGTGAGCAATATCGACAGCCATTTGCCGCCGCAGCATCGCGCTTCGGGCCAGTGTCTCTGCCATCAGATTGAAATGCGCCGCCAACTGCCCAATCTCGTCACCGGTCCGGGCCCGGACGCGGCACTCCAGGTTCCCCTTGGCTATGGCCTCGGCGGCTGTGGTTAGATCCCTTATCGGGGCAGTGATCTGGAAGAAAAAGACCGATCCAAGTATCAAAGCCATTACTCCCACGGTAACCGCAGAAAGAATTACGGCGACGTTCACTGAGCGCAGGAAATCCCTGTCTAACGGGTTGAGAACGGGCTCTACCATGGAGCCAACCATCACGGTGCCTGCCTGCTGGGCCCCTACCGTGACCGGAACGCCAGAAACAAGGTGTTCTTCCGGATGATACTGGCCGAGGAGTATAGCCGCGGTATCTGCTATCACGTACCCAAGCGGGCCGGCCAGTACTACTCTCTCTGCATATGAGTCGCTCTGAGCTGGTGCCTCGAATACCGTTTCGCTTCCGCTCGGATCCGTTGCTCTTTCAATAGCTTTGGCATGCTCCATAGTTCTTTTCAACTTTTCGGCATATGATGACGCGTCCGGTTTGAGCAGAGAGTCAACCCCATGCCAACTACCCTGGTGAGTGTAATAATCAGCCAGGATTTTGGATAAATTTCTAGCTCTAATAATATCTCCGGATAGCACAAATCGACGAAACTGGGTGGCTGTCGCCACATTGATGATTACAAATGTGAGAATTGCTCCAGTGACGATTATGAGTCCGAATATGCCCATCAGCTTGAGCCAAAGGCTAGCTCGCATGGCACGCTTCCGCTTCCAGTAATTTATATCCGACTCCGCGTACCGTAAGAATGTGTTGGGGATTGCGGGGATCATCACCCAGAGCTCTGCGAAGGTTTTTTATATGAGCGTCGATTGTTCTCTCATAGCACTCGCTGGCCTGTCCCCGGAGCGCTGCAAGCAACTGCATCCGGGTAAAAACCCTCCCTGGATGACTCCCCAGAAATGCCAGAAGATCGAACTGAATGGCTGTGAGCCTGATGTGTTGTCTGGCCAACACTACCTCTCGTTTATCCAGATCTATAGAAAGGCTTCCGACGGTGATCCTCGGAGGCGGTATGCCTTCAGCTTTCTCCATCTTCGAGTTGGTCGCCCGGCGCAGCACGGCTCTGATTCTGGCTACGAGCTCGCGCGGGCTAAAGGGTTTTACTATGTAGTCATCAGCTCCGAGCTCCAAGCCAATCAGCCTGTCCGTTTCATCTGCGCGGGCGGTGAGCATGATTATTGGTACATCGGATTCCCGACGGATGGTTCGGGCTACGTCCAGTCCTTCGACTTCAGGAAGCATGAGATCGAGCACAACGAGATCAGGCTGGTCGACCCGAAAGACAGAGAGGGCTTGCTGGCCGTCGTAGGCTGTTATTACGGAGAAACCGCTGTTCCGAAGATAGGTAGTGATTAGTTTGACCATCTTCAACTCATCATCTACGACAAGAATCTTACGAGCCATCGCGACTCCTCCTGCGAATACCTCATGCTCAATATTACCATAAATAGCTTCAATTGAGAAGTACCCTAGGGGGGTTGGGTATAAAAAGCAAAAGGCTATTGATTTTTCCTGGAAATAGTAATATAGTAATACTATACCCCTCCGGGGTATAGTATTAAGAAGATATGATGCGGGAGGTAACCAGATGGCTTTGGATCCGGTCTGTAAGATGGAAGTCGACGAAGAAGCGGCTGAGTTTGAAACGGAGCATGAGGGAAGGACGTATTATTTCTGCGCTCCAGGGTGCAAGGCAGCTTTTGAGAAGAACCCGGAGAAGTACCTGTCGGCAGCAGGGTAGCAAGAGCTTCTCCAGTCGATCAATCGCTAATTTCCAATGATAATAAAGGTATAAGATCTTTTTTTGGAAGATTTGCAGGAATTATAAGTCATCGCCAAAGCGTTGCCCAAAGGAAAGACAAAAGAGGTCAATCGGCCCCAGGAGCAGGGGGCGGGCGAGGCGATGGTCGGAAACGGCATCAAAGACGCACCTGATCTGACCCAAGCGCAAGTGGGAATTGCAATCGAAACGGGCACGGATGTGGCAATAGAATCGGGGATATCGTGCTCGTCATTTTATTGAATGCATAATCTTTGTGTAGGAGGTGTGAAAATGAGCAACGAAGTTATGACGGCTACCGAGGAGATTCCGATTCGAGCTGACAGTCCGGGCAAAAGAGATGAGGAGCTCGAGTCCATTCTGTTGAATCTGCAGGGCGTGGAGAGCCTGAGGTTCGAGAAGGACAGGATCCACATTTCGTTTTATCCCCAACTGATAAGCCTGCAAGCGATAAAAGCAGAAATCGAGAAAATCGGTATGGCTCCGGAGTCGAAACGGTCCAAGGGATTTTTTGCGCGGTATCTGGACAGGATGATCGAAAGCAACAGGAAGAGCTTCGGAAATGGCAGGCTCGACTGTTGTGACTTGAATAGAAAGAAGACATCCAAGCCTCCGAGCTGATATCATAGAGCTGAATACCAGACATGCTCTGGGCGGTTCTTTTCGTTCTTGTAAAATTTTCTCACAGTTGCGTGCAGGGCCATGATCGGGCCGTTGATTGCTGAGGAGATGCCGTCAATGCAGAAGCTGTATGATGAGTTTAGAGACCCAGGCTTGGAGATTCTTGCGGTAGATCTGCAGGAAGATCCAGAAACGATTCGTCCCTTTGTGGAAGAGCACAGGCTCATTTTCCCCATATTGCTCGACAGGAAAGGCACACTGCAGTCCAGGTACGGTGTTCGGGCTATTCCGACTTCCTACATTATCAACAGAGAAGGTTTTACCGTGGCCGGTTAGGTTGGCGCTAAAGATTGGCACACGCCGGATATGATCGATTTTTTCCAGATGTTACTGAATGATCACTGGCTCAGAGTAGCGCTACAGTTCCTCTTTTCCCAATACGCTCATCAATTCATCTATGATTTCAGATGTCTCTTTTCCCCCAGATCTTATCGCTTCGGAAACGCACGTCTCAATATGCCTTCGGAGAATCACCATTCCTACGCTGTTCAAAGCTGCCCGAATCGCTGAGATCTGCGTGAGGATGTCTACGCAGTACTTTTCCGCCTCAACCATGCGCTGGATGCCCCTGACCTGACCCTCAATGTTCTTCAACCTTCTAAGCGCTTTGTCGTTTCTGGGATAGGGTCCGTGTTTGTCAAGGACCGTTATTTCCTCTCTCTCCTGGGTCTTTGGCATTCTCTTATTCCTCCTGGATTACCGACTCATTCATTACCTGTCTCAATGTTCGTTTTACTACACCCCTGAGGGGTGTATGGGGATTAAACTAATGTAACGAGCGTTTCGTCTTCCGTCAAGTCCCTGTACTCTCCCATGACATGGGGAATTGTGTTGAAATAATTTGCCCTGGTCACGAGGAAACATTATGTTATGATAACACCCAGGGGGGGTAGGGTATTATACCAATTTTGGAGGTTGTATTATGAATCGCATTCTTGTTTGGGCTATTCTACTACTTTTGCCGGCGACTGCAGCATTTGCCTCAGATGGCGACAAATCGCTCGGTAGATCGTTTCATCAACAAATCTTACCAAATGTCACTGTTTGGGTGGGGAGAGCATGATCGAGAGCCTGGTGCTCATAGCGAAAACGAGGAAGAAACCGCTTCGAGTCAGCACTCTATGAGTGAATCCGGTCAGAGCACAGGGCACGGAAGCGGGATGATGACAGGCAAAGGACAAGAGATGGATGAAGCCGACAGTTTATGGGTATTCGAAGCAAAAAGCGCCAGAGTGGTAGCGAAGATTCCTGTTGGGCTGGGACCCACTCATCCAGTTGCCGCTCCAGATGGCGCCTTGGTTTATGTCACAAATACCGATGATGATTCTATCAGCGTGATAGACACTTCAACATGGAAGGTAATTCATACCGTAACGGATATTCCAGAACCTCATGATGCAGAGGTCACAGCCGATGGACGCTATATTTATGTGGCGGCTTCGGGGAACAACACTCTAATCGTACTGGACACAGAAAGAAGAGAGATTGTGAAAACTTTCTCTGTCGGTAAAAAACCTCGCGGGGTCGCTGCGGGAGGGAAGGATGAGCAGATCGCCTATCTGACAAATAAGGGTGACGGCACCTTGAGCATTATCGATGTTCCGTCTGGATCCGTTAGGATGACGGTTCCTGTTGGAAAGGGAGCTCATGCCCTTCGCGTCTCTCCTGACGGCGGTACAGTCTACGTGGTTCTGAGCAAAGAGGATGCCGTAGCCGTTGTAGAGGCCGAATCGGGGGTTGTGCTGGAGAAGCTTAAAGTAGGGAAACTACCCGAACAGATCGATCTGAGCAATGACGGTCTCTGGTTGCTCGTAAGCAATAACGCAGACGCCACGGTTTCTATTATCGACACAAATAAATTGAAGGTAACTGCTACAGTTCCCGTCGGTGATGGGGCGTACGGAATTCAGGTTCTGCAAAGACAGGCATCCCTCATTTCAGGGCTGGACAAAGACCGATCGGGATATGCTCAGGTTACACCGGAACAGCTAAATCAGGTGCTCGGCACAAAGAATTTCACCCTGATAAACGTACATATCCCTTTTGAGGGCAGCATTGCGAAAACGGATTATCTAATTCCCTACAATCGCATTGCGCAGCATCTGGATAGACTATCGGAAAAAGACAAGCCGATTGTTGTCTACTGTCGCAGCAGCAGCATGAGCACTGCCGCAGCCAACGAACTTGTCAGAGTCGGATATCCCAATATTGTGGAACTGAAAGGCGGATTCGACGCATGGAAACGATCCGGGTATGAGCTGATTAAGAATTGACAGACGTGAAGAAGTAGATTATGAAGATGGATCGAATCGATCCCTGGTGGTTGATTCGGTCCGCGTTTGTTTATCGGGGCGTTAAATATGGACTCGACTATAGGAGTGTTGTCTCGAAATACGAATTGAGGGAAGAACGAGGAGGTACGATCGGAGAGGCAATTTGACATTGCCGGGGTATCGACATTTCTCCTTTCTTTTAGTGTTCTCACTTTCGAGGTCGCCTTAACCCGATTTTTTTCATCACTCTTCAGCTATTATTATGCCATCATTATGCCTTTGCAGTTGCATTATTCGTGCTATTTGGAATGAGAGTGGGCGGTATGGCACTGGTTCGCTGGAAGAGATATTATCCTCGAGGAGATTAAGCACGGTTCGGTTGTAGCCGCGCATTGCGGTAGTGCCGTAAAAATGATAACTTCAAGATCATAAAGGAGAGACGCAACCCGGGCATGATGACTGCGTCAGATAGGCAGATAGTGCATACTGAGAAGGAAGATGTATGAGCGTCGAGGTTAAACCGGTTTCCGGAGGGAGGGAGCTCAAGAAGTTTATCATGTACCCCTGGCAGATTTATCGAGGCCCCAACGGGTACAGTAACTGGGTACCGCCCCTCATAATAGACCAAAAAGCCCTGTTCAACCGGAAAAAGTATCCCTTCTTCCAACATGCCGAAGAGCAGAACTTTTTGGCCTTCAGGGATGGAGAGATCGTTGGACGCATCTCCGGCATCGTCGATCATCAGTTTGTTCAAAACAGAGGAGAGAAGACGGCGTACTTTGGTTTTTATGAGTCCATCGACGACGAGGAGGTGGCGAGAGAGTTGTTCAACGCCGTTGAGCTTTGGGCCCGCGAGAGAGGAATGACCAGGATATTAGGACCGATAAGCCCCACGCCAAATCATATTCTGGGTCTTCTCATGAACGACTTTGACCATCCTCCGGTGGTTCAGATTCCCTACAATCCACCGTATTACCTGCGTCTCTATGAGGGATCGGGGTTGGAGAAGGAGACGGATCACTACGCCTATATCGTACGCCGGACCCTGCCGCTATCGGATCAGATAAAGAGGGTGGCCGAGCTTGCGAGAAAACGGGGAAAGGTAACTATCCGTCCCTTCAACATGAGGCGGTTCGATGAGGAAGTGGAGATGGTTCGGGAGATCTATAACAGCGCCTGGAGGAACAACTCGGATTTTGTGCCCTGGACTAAAGAAGAGTTTCTGTACATGGCCAGAGACCTGAAGCTCGTCTGTATCAAGGAGCTCGTGCTGCTCGCCTTTGTAGACGGCGTTCCTGCGGGTATCTCGATCTCCATCTTTGATGTCAATCAGATCCTCATCAAGATGAACGGACGCCTCCTTCCGTTCGGGATCTTCAAGTTGCTCTTCGGAAAGAGCAAGATCGATGGCTTCCGCCTGGCTAATATGGGAATCCGGGATGAGTACCGAAATATGGGCATAGACGCGATCTTTGTCTATGAGACCTACGTTCGCTCTGAGAAATACGGGTTGGACTGGGCCGAGGTATCACTGATCCTTGAGGATAACGACAAGCTGGTACACATGCTCGAGAAGTGGGGGGCGGAGCGGTACCGGACATACCGGGTGTTCCAAAAAGCTCTGTAGATACCGATTAGAAGCTGCAGATTCCGATTAAAGGGAAACGGTGAAACTCATGAATAGACGCGTCGTTATAACCGGTATGGGCACGATAAATCCTCTCGGGGATTCATTGGAGCAGTACTATAACAACCTCATTGCCGGACGCTCCGGAGTGAAGAGATGGGAATCCATCGATCTCTCAGAAGTGGAGTGTAAGGTGGGCGGGGATCTGGGTGACTACGACTGCGATACAGGGCTTCAGCGATTTAAGGAGTTCCTGCCGGAGGATCATTTCAAACGGGTGAAAAGGATCTTTCGCTCCACGACCTTCTCAGCAAAAATGGCTGCGTTGTGCGCCCTGAAGGCCTTCCTCGATGCCGGCCTCTTCGGCGTAGAAATCGATCCCCACAGGACGAGTATTCTCGCTGCCGGCCACAACTTCAACTCCAATTACATCTTTGAGAACGTGAAACTTTACCTCGAGGATCCGGAGTACATACACGCCCGCAGCGGTGTGGAAGCGATCGACCCCAATATTCCGGCCATCCTGTCAGAGGTGCTCCGGATTTTCGGAGCCACCTTTACCATAGGCGGCGCGTGTGCCAGCGGCAATCTGGCCCTACGAGACGGATATCGGGATATCGTTACAGGCGAATACGAGCGATCCATCATCGCCGGCGCACCTTTCGATGTCTCTCCGGCGGACATACAGGCATCGGTCATTATACAGGCTGTTGTCGTCAAACCCGAGTATCAGGAGTCCCCTGAGAAGGCTTCCAGACCCTTCGACGTCGGCAGGTGTGGATTCGTTTACTCCCATGGAGCGGGCTGTCTCGTTCTCGAAGAGTTGGAGACAGCGGAAGCACGGGGTGCCCCTATCTACGGTGAGCTGCTCGGAGTCAAAGCAGGCTCTAACGCCAACCATCTTCCAAGCTCAGAGGCGGAGAACCAGGCGAGAATCATGCGGGATCTGATGAAACAAACCGGCACATCCCCCGAACAGATAGACTATATCAACTGCCACGCCACCGGAACACCCGTCGGAGATCTCGAGGAGATTCGAGCTGTCAAAAAGGCCTTTGGGGACCACGCTAACCGCCTGAAGCTCAATGCTCCCAAGTCCATGCTTGGCCATACCTGTTGGGGCTCTCCGATCGTGGAAACTATTGGCGGGCTTCTTCAGATGAAGAACGGCGTTCTTCATCCCTCTATCAATATTGATCAGCTCGACCCCGAGATCGATCTCGATGTCTGCGCTGACGGGCCCGTAGAGCACAGAATAGAATACATGCTGAAGAACTCTTTTGGATTTGGTGGCCTCAACTGCTGCAGCTTGATAAAACGGTATGAAAAATGAATAGAAGGGATGGGTGTGAGAAGATGAATGCTTTTATCACCGGTGGATCCAGGGGCATAGGACGATCCATCGTATTGAAGATGGTGGAGAAGGGGTGCGACTGCGCTTTTACGTACCTGGGAAACAGGGACGGCGCGTTGGAGACGATAAGACTGGCAAAAGAGATCAGGCCGGAAGCCCGAATTCAGGAGTACCAACTCGATGTTTCGAAATCCGCCGAGGTCGAACGGATTGTCGATCAGGCCATCGAAGATTTTGAAGACATCGACATTCTGGTCAACAACGCCGGCATCGTTCGCAACAACGCAGCAGTGATGATGACCGACGAGGAGTGGTACTCCGTCATTGGCACCAATCTCACCGGCCCGTTTTTTATGGTCCGAAGTTTCCTCATGCATTTTCTCTCCAACAGGAGGGGGAGAATCATCAACATCTCCTCTCTTGCTCAGAATGGAAGCAGCGGACAGGTCAGCTACGCAGCCAGCAAGGCCGGACTCATCGGGCTGACCAACACGGTTGCCAGGGAGTACGGGAGCAAAGGCATCACGGCCAATATTGTCGTGGTCGGATATGTTGAGACGGACATGACTCAGACCAGCTTCCCCGAAGAGCTGCACGAAATCTGGATGAAGTACTGTCCCATGCGGCGGGTCGGGAAGGCCGATGAGATCGCGAGCCTCGTTCATTATCTCACCACCGAGGAGGCCGGTTTTATCAACGGTGAGATCATTCGGGTTTCCGGCGGCTTGACCTACGCGCCGTAGGCTTGACCTGGGCGCCTTTTCTGGAATAAGATCGGCACGATGAAAAAGATCGGTATTGAGAAACTCAATCTCTACGGCGGTTCTCTCTATTTGGATCAGAGAAATCTCGCCGCGGCAAGGGATCTGGATACCGACAAGGTGGTTAGCGATTTTCTCATCCATACCCGCATGTTGATTCCTCCCTGGGAGGACGCGGTCACAATGGGAGCAAACGCCGCGAAGTCGCTGCTCGGCGACAATGAGAAAGATGAGATCGGGCTGCTGATCGTCGGTACGGAAGGTTCCCTGGATTTTGGCAAGCCCATCAGCACCAACATGCACGGTGCTCTCGGACTTTGCTCCAACGTCCGCAACTATGAGGTCAAACATGCCTGCTACAGCGGAGTGGCGGCACTGGATACGGCCGTGAATTGGGTCGCCGCCGGATTGAATCGTGGGAAAAAGGCTCTTGTGGTTGCGACTGACTTCAGCCGGATGCATCTTGGCTTGAAGGAAGAGTTTGTTATGGGCGGGATTGCCGCCGCGGTTATCGTGAGCGAGGAGCCAAAGATCCTGGAGCTGGAGCCTCAGAAAAAGGGAACGTGGACCACGGACGTGTATGATACCTTTCGGCCCAGCGCAAGGCACGAAGTGGGAAATAACGAGGTCAGCCTCTACAGTTACCTGGATGCCCTGGAGGGATCCTATCAGGATTACGTCTCCTGTAACGATGGAGCAATCGATTTTGACAGCTACTTTCGCTATTCCATCTATCATACGCCTTTCCCGGGCATGGCTTTCCAGGCCCACAGGACTCTCTGCAATCTTGCCAGACGGAGAAAAAAGGCGGAAATCGTGGCAAGCTTCGAAGAGAAGGTACTGCCAAGCCTTCGATACGCCAGCCGGGTCGGAAGCACCTACGGCGCCAGTAATTTTGCGGGATTGGCAGGTCTTATCAAAAGCGCAGAGGGTCTGAATCCAGGTGACAGAGTCAGCTTTTACTCCTATGGCTCTGGCGCGATTGGTGAGTTCTACAGCGGGTTGATCGGCCTGGAGGCCAAACAACGAATCGACGAAATCGGTATCGACGAGGCGTTGGACCGTCGGAGAGAGGTCACCGTCGAAGAGTACGAGATGGTCGAGAAGATACGGGAAGCTAACGTCGAGCAGCCCAACGTTACACTCGACTTCACGATCCTGGATGACTGGTACAACAGGTTTTACGAGGGCAAAGGTTACCTCGTTCTGAAGGACGTAAAAGACTTTTACCGTCAGTACGAATGGAGTTGAAGTTTGTCCCTTGTTGATCTGGAGGTCGACTCTCAGGTTGCTCTCATCACCTTAAAAGATATTAAAAACGGTAATCGCCTCAATTTCGACTTGTTGGCGCTTCTTGAGAGAACGGTAAAAGAATCTCTGACCGACCCTACGGTGCGGGTCATCGTTCTTCGGTCAGCCGCAGAGGCATTCTGCATGGGAATGGATCTAGGTCAAGTCGGATCAAAGGATAACGATGCAACCCGCGAGGCTCTCAAGCCGTACGGAGAGGTGCTCTTTTCCCTCTATACATCGCCGAAGCCCGTAGTTTGTCTCTTGGACGGTGCTGTAAAAGCGGGAGGCGTAGGAATCGCGTGTGCCTGCGATATCGTTCTCTCCTCAGCGCAGACCACATTTGAATTGGGGGAGGTTCTCTTTGGTTTGATTCCAGCCAACGTTCTACCCTATCTGCTCGCCCAGCGCTTGAACCCTCAGAAAGCCCGGTACATCGTGCTCACTGCCAAAAACCTTTGTGCAGAGGAAGCCTATCGTTTGGGTCTGGTGGACGAGCTTTTCGCCGAGGAAGAATTCGAGAAAGGGGTGAGAGGTGTGATCAAAGGGCTCTTGCGATCCTCTCCTTGGGCCCTGGCAGAGGTAAAGAGCTTCACGCAACTGCTGTTGGGCAAGGATCTCAAAGAAGCCAGAGCCATGGCCACAGAAAAGTTCATCAAAATGGTAAACAGGCCCGATGTTTTGCGAGGGATCGAAGCCTTTAAAGCCGGCGAGCTGCCCGATTGGTTCAGTCGTTACCGGCCGCAGAAGCCTCTTACCCGAGAAGAGTAGCTGACGCTTATAGGGGGGTTACGTATGGGTAGAAGAGTCGAAGTACACTGTCAGGACAACAGCATCGCTACTCTGAAAATGAACGACACAGAGGGAAAGAACATCTTTACAAGGGCTTTTATTGAAGACCTCCTTTATGGGCTGGATGAGCTCGAGAATGTGCATAAGCCAAAGGTTGCCATTCTCCAGGGTTTGCAGGACGTATTCTGCGGCGGGGCCGACAAACAGACTCTGCTTGATCTGTGTGATGGTAAGGTCGACATGGGTGACGTGCTCGTCTCCGAAAGGCTTTTACGCATTCCTTTCCCGCTCATAGCTGCGATTGAGGGGCATGCCGTTGGGGGAGGCCTGCTTGTGGGACTCTGCTGCGACATCATTGTTGCAGCCAGGGAGAGCCGGTACGGAGCGGTGTTCATGACCATGGGATTCACCCCCGGTATGGGATGCACGACACTGTTGGCCGAGCTCGTAGGGCCCTATATCGCCAATGAGATGATGTTCACAGGCAAAAGGTTTCGTGGAAGCGAGCTTGAGGACAAGAACACGCAGATAAACTATATTGTTCCGCGAAGGGAGGTTCTGCCCAAGGCGAATGATCTGGCTTTACAGATAAGTGAGATGAATATACAATCCCTGTACCTCCTCAAACACTCTCTGAGCGCAAGAAAGAAGAAGATACTCATCGAGGCTCGACTTCAGGAGGACCTGATGCATCGAATCAGCTTTTCCAGTCCGGAAACCAGGCGGACAATCGAAGAACGGTACGTCGATTAGGCGGTCAAGGGCATGATCCAGATAGATCTGAGCGATAAAGTCGTGCTCGTTACAGGCGGCACACGTGGTATTGGCCTGGCCACTGCGCTGAAGTTCGCCGAAGCCGGCGCACAGCTTTACATCACTTATAAATGGGGCTCTGCCGAGGGGCAGGAACTTTTTGCACAGTTTGAGGAGATTGGCGCATCGAAGCCTGTTCTCATTCAGGCCGACGTATCAGTTGACGAGGACACCGAACATCTGATGGAGGAGATCGCTAAAACAACCGACCGGATCGATACCTATATCTGCAATGTGGGTGTCGCCCTACGCACTCTTGAGTTGAACGACTACAAAAAGCAGTCTCTCTTCAAAACCATCGAGTACAGCACATGGCCCCTAATTGAATACACGCGCAAGATTGAACATCGTTTTGGAAAATTTCCGCACCATATTGTCGGTATATCCAGCGATGGTCCGGACCACTACTACAAGGGTTATGATTTCGTAGCCGCTTCAAAAGCGCTGCTGGAGCTCTTTGCGCGGTATCTCTCCGCACGGCTTTTCAGTGCGGGAAGCCGAGTCAACGTTATCCGATTTGGAACCGTCAGAACGGATTCTTTTAATTTGATATTTGGCGAAGAGTTCTTTGATTTTATCAGGCGAGAAGGCGTGTCCGATCAGATGATCCTTACCCCTGAGGAATGTGGTTCTGCTGTGCTGGCCCTGTGCAGCGGTCTTTTAGATGCGGTAAACGGGCAGATTATAAGTGTTGACTACGGGCTTCCCTTAAAGGATAATACCATGATGAGGTTTATCGCTGAGAGGGAAGAAAGAGATCGCAACAGGGAAGCAAGAGATCCCAACAGGGAAGAAAGAGATCCCAACAGGGAAGCAAGAGACTCGGGGTAATCCCATCTGTATAAACGAGATAAAACAACCGAAATTCATTAGAAGGAGCAAAGAATGACAAAAGAAGAAGTTGTCGAGGTCGTTAAGAGAA
>SDBV01003935.1_pt1 | contig 21567 bp, 13 predicted proteins | sample 2277081 | NCBI WGS metagenome assembly SDBV01 (sample SAMN10402039, study PRJNA504765) | marine sediment metagenome | isolation source: marine sediment core GS10_PC15, 223 cmbsf | place: Arctic Ocean: Southern Knipovich Ridge | collected 2010 | reverse complement strand
CCCGTTCACCGCGCCCTGGCCCGCGGACGGTGACGTGCTGGCCACCGAGCCGCGCGACGGCCGGGACCAGGGGTACGACCTGGTGATCAACGGCTCGGAGGCCGGCGGGGGGACGATTCGAATCCACGACCAGGGGCGCCAGCAGCAGGTGTTCGAGCTGTTGGGGATCGACGAGGCGACGGCCCGGGACCGGTTCGGCTTCCTCTTGGACGCCCTGCAATACGGGGCCCCGCCGCACGGCGGAATCGCCCTGGGGATCGATCGTCTGGTGATGCTCTTCGGCGGCCTCGATAGCATCCGCGACGTGATCGCCTTCCCCAAGACCCAACGGGCAACCGACCTGATGACCGGGGCCCCCGGCGAGGTCGATGCCCGACAGCTCCGCGAGCTGGGCATCAAGATCACCCGTTGACGAACCGCCGGCCGGCTGGAAGACTATAGCAGGTGGCGATGGAAACCAAAGGCCACCTGTTGCCGCTTGCGGCTTCGCAGCGGCGTGCGAGGAATTGCGAAGCCGCAAGCGGCTGTTACCCGAAAGTAGCGCTTACCCCAAGTGAAGAACCCAACGCGAAGGAACCGACTCGATGCCTAATTGCAGCCGATCGTGGTACGTGCTGGTGGCCGTCTGTCTGATCGCAGCGTGTTCGGGCTGCCCCAACGGGGACGACCCGGACCCGCCGAACTCCGGCAACCAGACCAACACTAACGGCGGCCAGAACAACGACGGCCACAACGGTCCGGTCGAGCCGCCGCCGAAGCGGGTCCTCACCGTCCCGGAAGTCGAACTGCGGGCGCAGGACCGCGACACCTGCGTGGTTTTCGTCGACGACACCATGCCCGAAGCAGAACTGCCGGATCCGCAAGGCAACGTTCGGCCACTGGCCGACCTCTGCGGTGAGAAGCTCACGGTGATCTGCTTCTGGACCAACGGAGAACCGCCCGGTGGTCCGCTGTGGGCCGAGGAGATGCTGAATGCCCTTCAGATCGACTATGCCCAAGCGTACGCGGAGAAAGGGCTGAAGGTCGTCAGCATCAACCAGGGCGACACGGCGGAGATCGTCTCGCAGCGGGCCCGGGAGGCCGGCGCGACGTTTCCGACCCTGTTGGATCCCGACGGGACCTTTTTCGCCAAGGTGGCCACCGAGAAGCTCCCCCGGATCTACCTGCTCGATGCGGCCGGGAAGATCCTTTGGCTCGACATCGAGTTCTCCCAGCAGACCCAGCAGCAACTCCACACGGCCATTCGGGCCAGCCTGGGGCTTGTAAGCGAATAACTTCGCGAATTGTAGCCGTCTCGCTCCGCGAGACGAAGCTTCATCTCGCGGAGCGAGACGGCTACATTACTCAGGGGAAACGCAATAGTGTCTTCTTCCGCACGATCAGCCGAGCCGGCAGACGACGCAGCCGGCGGCAGCGACGGCCGTCGGGTCGAGCTCCGCGTGGCGTTGGCCCAGATTTCGCCCGTGCTGGGCGACCGCCCGCGTAACCTGGAGTTGCACGTTCAGCAGATCGAGGCCGCCCGCCGGCAGCAGGCCGACTTGATCGTCTTTCCCGAGCTGTCGCTGACCGGCTATTTCGTCCGCGACATGGTCCCCGACGTGGCGTTGAATCCGGCCGGCCCCGAGGTCGGCCGACTGATCGAGGCCGCCGGGGCCGCGTCGCTGGTGGCCGGACTGGTCGAGGAATCGCCCCGGCACCGATTCTACAACGCCGCGTTTTTCGCCGAGGGCGGGCGGATCGTCCACGTACACCGCAAGGTCTACCTGCCCACCTACGGTCTGTTCGACGAACAACGCTACTTCGCCGCCGGCGAACGGATCGAGGCCTTCGACACCGCCCGGTTCGGCCGGGTGGGGATCCTGATCTGCGAAGATTTCTGGCACCTCTCGGCCGCCGCCATCATGCAGGCCGAAGAGGTCGACCTGCTGATCTGCGTGGCCAATTCGCCGGCCCGCGGAGTCGAAGGCCCCAAAATCCACACCGCCGAAACTTACGACCAGATCACCAAGGCGTTCGCCCAATTGCTGGGCGCCACGGTGGTCATGGTTAACCGGGTGGGATTCGAGGACGGGCTGTGTTTCTGGGGCGGCAGCATGGTGGTCGGGCCCGACGGTCGCACCATCGCCCAGGCGCCGATGCTCGACCCGTCGCTGACCGTCGCCGTCTTCGACCCCGCCGAGCTCCGTCGCCAACGGCTGATCGCGCCGCTGGCCCGAGACGAGCGACTGCTGCTGACCATCGAAGAGTTCAACCGAATCAAGCGCCAACGTTACGGAGGGTGATCCCGTGGTAGGGTGGGTGCTCGCACCCACGCAAGAAGGCCAAGAATGAAAGACGCGTGGGTGCAAGCATCCACCCTACTCCACCTCAACGATCCATGAACCCCGAACCGATCCAAGTCGATCTGAACGTCAACGCCGAACTGGTCACGGAGATCCTCTGCCGGTTCATCCGCAACGAGATCACCCGGGCCGGCTTCCAACGGGCAGTGGTCGGGCTTTCCGGGGGGATCGACTCCAGCGTAGTCACCTATCTGGTCGCCCGATCGCTGGGGGCCGAAAACGTGCTGGCCGTGACCATGCCCTACAAAACCTCCAGCGAGGCCACACGGCACGACAGCCGGGCGGTGGTCGAGCAGTTGGGCGTGCAGACGGTCGAGGTGCCGATCACCGGCCAGATCGACGCCTACTTCGCCCAGTTTCCCGACGCCTCGCAGATGCGGCTGGCCAACAAGTGCGCTCGGGAGCGGATGACGGTCCTCTACGATCAGAGCGCCGCCTTCGAGGCCCTGGTGGCCGGCACCAGCAACAAGAGCGAGCTGCTGTTGGGCTACGGCACCCAGTTCGGCGACATGGCCTCGGCGGTCAATCCGGTGGGCGACCTCTACAAGACCCAGCTCTATCCCCTGGCCGCCTACCTGGGCGTTGACGATGGAATCCTCCAAAAGAAACCGACCGGCGATCTCTGGATTGGCCAGACCGACGAGGACGAACTGGGCTTTAGCTACGCCGAGGTCGACCGGCTGTTGCTGCTGATGGTCGACCGCCGCTGGCGTCAGGCCGAACTGGTCCGGGCCGGTTTCGAGGAGAAGTTCGTCGACCGCGTGAGCACCATGGTCCGCCGCAACCACTACAAGCGCCGCATGCCGGTGATCGCCAAGCTCTCCCACCGCACCATGGACCGCGACTTCCGCTACGCCCGAGATTGGGGAACGTAGGTCGGGGCTTGCCCCGACACCGGGTCGGTCTCGAGTTCTGCTTCGTCAGGGCGAGCCCTGACCTACTTTCTGCGCGCCCGGCACAGCCGCGACGCGACCGAAAACCCCGTAGAGGTCTTTGGTGGGCCCGGTCAACCCGATGGGCTGCGAAAAACGTCCCAATTCCCCTCTGAAGGTCACATGCCAACCCACCTTGCAGAGCTCGTTGAAAGCCTCTGGTGGCTGCGCCGGCGACCGATGATTGACAACTCTGGCCCGTTGGGCCAGACTCAGGGCTGATTCAAATCCCTATCAGTACGGGAGTCTTTCCACCTACGTGCGGACCCCCGGCTCCAGTGTCTGCCGCCCAACGCACTAACGTTCGGATGGAAAACCACATGCGATTCGTTCCGTCGAAGATCTCTGCCGCTTTGAGACCGAAACGCCGCTGGTTCCAGTACAGTCTGCGGACACTCCTTGCCTTAACGCTGGTCTTTGCTGTCGGGCTGGGGATTCTGACTCACCGAGCTCGCCAGCAGGAACGTGCCGTGGCGATTGTTGCGAAGCTTGGCGGCCAAGTGAATTACGAGCATGAGATCATGAGGGGACTCATGGTATCGAAAACGCCTGGCGCTCTCTTCGTCGCACATTGGAGTTCCACGAACTCTCCGCAGCCACCCGCGCCGCTGTGGATGCAAAGCCTCATTGGCAAGCACTATTTCATGAGCGTCGCCGGCATCCATCTGTCGGGCCCTGAGGTTACTGACGCTGTACTGTCGCACGTGGGCCGACTGCGGCGACTCAGGTTCCTCTCGCTGCGCGATACCAAGATCACGGATCGAGGACTGGGCGATTTGGAGAAGCTGGCTGCACTTGAGGTGCTGAATCTGGACCAGACTCGAATTACCGACAGCGGACTGGAACACCTCAGGAAGCTGAAGAACCTCGAACTCGTCAGCCTCAACGGCACGAACGTTTCGGATGCCGGCCTTCGGCATCTGAGGGGCATGTCTAAGCTGCGAGTCCTCGGATTGGGCTCTCGTCGACCGGGCGGTATCGTCGACGGCACAAACATAACCGACTTGGGCCTGGAGCAACTGAAGCAATTGGCCAAACTAGAGGTGCTCAGCGTGGGCGGCACTGAAGTTACAGAAGCAGGGGAAAAGGACCTTTGCCGGGCCTTGCCCAACCTCACTATCACACACTAGAGAAAGCGTTGGGTGCCACTGGCGTTTCGCCAGTGCTCTTATGCCGTTGCTTGCGGCCGGAAGCGACCAAAGAACATTGTGCGAGTTGATTGCCATGAAGTGACGCAGTATTCTGAGGCTCGCAAAGAGGTAGGTCCAACCCATTCTGGCAGGACGGCCCGGGCTACGACCGTAACCTGCAAACCGAACCATCGGTGATGGCGGCCATCGATTACAATTACCGGCAGTGCACGGTTCGCCGGCGGAGTTGTTCGTCCCTAAATGGTTGAGCCGACCATGGTGTGTGCGGAGTCGACTCTCGCTCTGGCTTGTCTCGGTCGTGCAAGACACAAGCATCGGCCAAAGAAGCACTGGCGGGACGCCAGTGGCACCGAACGCCACCCCGGCTCCGCTACGATATGCTAAAGCCTAGCCTACCGGCTTGATCGAACGTGTCCTACTTTGGTGCCGGGGCCTTGGCAAAGGCGGGGGAATTGGCCTCGATGGCCCTCATGGCTTCTCGGTCGTATACTTTTTCTCCACAATCGGGGCACTCGTGGAATTCGAGGTTTTCGACCGAGTAGACCTGTCCGTTGTATTCGCCCTCCCATTTCCGGCGTACCTTTTGGATCTTCTTGCTGCCACAGGACGGGCAGCTTGTGAATTCTCGCATGGCAATCGCCTCCTACAAGGCCCTTTTCGAAGAAATCAGAAAGTAATAGGTCTCTTCGCCGCTCTCGGAAACCAGTTTTCCTTTGCTATATATCGCCAAGCCGTCCAAGTTCGCGCTCTGGATAATGTGTAACCGCTCGCGGACGTGCCGCCGATAGGGACTCGTTGATCGAATCGTCTTGTAGATCGCCACCGCATTGAGTATGGACTCGGCAACGTCCAGCTCGGTCAACTCGTCGGCCTCCATCTCGATACGCGCCTTCTCGCTGAAGGCATAATTCCCTGCGAGAACCGCCCTCTTGATTCGCGTAAGGACATCGCTCATTGATCCGATTCCATCCAATTATTATAGGCCAAGCAGGCTCAGAGTTGCAAGGGATTGGAGCCTCTGGTGTTGCGTCGGCAACAATAATCGCTGCTTTGGAGCCTACTTCGGGTTGACACTTTGAAGAACGGCTTTGGCATGTCGGGCCAGGTGGCCGCGGAGGTCTTTTGTGTAGGATTGGAGGATCTTTCGGCCCAGGCCGTGGTGGTCGCCGCAGCGGTACAGCGCTCGGGCTAGCATTAGCTCGCGCAACGACTCACGGCGGGTTTGCTCGGCGTTGGTGCCGCCGGGGACGCCGGCGGCGGCGGCCTTGGCGACGTCGGTGTGGACGTGGCCGGACATGCCCGGTTTGGATAACAATTCGGCCAGCGGCCCGGCGGCCGACTTCTCGCCGATCAACTCCAAGGCCAGGCCAACGGCGCGGTGGTGGGAGAAGTCGTGATTGGCGTCGAGCAGTTTGACCTTTTCGAGGATTGCCGCCGCGGCCCGGGCGTCGCCGCTGCGGCCCATGGCCACGATCAGGTTGTCGGTGGGGCTTAGCGCCGTGCCGAACTGGCCCATGCCGCGATAGTTCCAGCCCTTGTCCCACTCGCGCGTGTTGCGCAGCTCGGCGATCAACGTTTGAAGGCCGGTGGTTTGACCCATCACGCCCAACGCCCGGGCGTAGACCAGTTTCTGCTGGCCGTCGGCTTCGGCGTACGCCTTTTCCAACAGCGGCAGCGCCCGATCGGGTTCGGCCAGGATCACCGAGGCCCCGTGCTGACCGTCCTTGAGATCCTCGACGGCCCGGGCGATCGTTTCGTCGGGTAACGGGTACGAGTCTTCATCTTCCAGCACGCTGCTGGGCAAATTGCCGACGTCGACCAGGTGCTCTTGGAGTTTGCCCACGTCGATGTTTCGTGGCGCGGTGCCCTCTTGGGCGGCCATGGCGGCGGCCACGCCCGAGGCGTAGCCCTGGTTCTGGATGTCCGGCTGCATGCGGATCAGCGGCACGGCGTCGCGATGGGCGCTGGTGCCCAGGCCGATCACCAGGATGCCGTCGAGTCCCTTCGGCAGCATGGCCCGATAGGGGATGTAGACCCGGATGCCCTGCTTGCCGGGATGCTCCAGCAACAGGTAGGGATCGACGGTGTAGCCGTGCGTGTCGAAGTTGCTGTAGGCGGCCACGACCGAGTCGGGATAGGTCCGCCCGTTGACCTCGTCCAACAGCGAGATGGTGAAATCGCCCACGATCCGCCGCCGCTCGCGGGTGTCGATCAGCCGGCCATGGTCGAAGGCGTCGGGGTACTTGTTCTTGGAGTAGACGAACATGTGCCAGACGTCGAGCATGTCGGTTTCGTCGGTGATGGTGAAGTCGGTGTTGTTGTAGGTTCCGCCCAGTTTGCGGCCGGGCAGGCCGGTGCCCTGCATGCCGAACTCCGAGGCGTCGGTGTAGATGCACTCGGCGCCGGCGGCGGCGGCCACGTCGGAATTGCCGGTGGCGTCGATCACCGATTTGGCCAGCACGATGCCGCGGCCGTTGGGAGTGACCACGACGGCGCCGATCACGTTGCCGTCGCGGACCAGCGCCCCGCAGCCGATGGTGCCGAACCAGATATCGGCCCCGGCCTTCAACAGTTCGCTGCGATACCACTCCATTTTCTGCTCGATGACCCAGGAGTCGGCGCCGGGTATGGTCGCGGTGAAGCCGACGCGGTTGCCCCAGTAGTATTTGGAGATGGCGCCCAGGGTGCCCACGCCGCCGAGGCCGTGGAGGTATTCGACCACCAGCGTCTTGGCGCCTTGCCGGGCGGCGGCGATCCCGGCCGGGGCGCCGCCGGTTCCGCCGCCGATCACGACCACGTCGTAGCGGCCCAAGACGGGCAGGGCCCGGGCCGCTTGCGGGATCGTGGGAAGCTGTTCGGCCGGGCGAATGCCGTCGAGCATCTCCTTGACTTCGCCGCCGGCGATCGGTCGGGCCGTTTCGGTGCCGGGCAGCTTCACGCCGGTCGGCGCCGGCAACGACTTCGCCTCGGCCGCCGCCGCCCGGCCGAGCCGCTCGCCGATGGCCATCAGGGCCAACGGCCGCAGCAGTTTTTCGGCCTGCTGTCGGGAAACGTCGGCACAGCCGCCGAGCACGTAGACGCGGGACACGTCGGCCGGTTGAAACGCCCCCACGGGCAGCTTCTCGACGCCTTGCCACGGCCCGGCGACCGGCTGCCTGCCGTGCATTGCGTCAGGCGGGACCTCGAACAGCACGTCGGAGGTGAACTGCTGCTCGGGGTGATAGGTCATCGTGCGGGCCTGCTGTTCGGCCGCCGCGAAGGAGGCGTAGCCGTCGTCTTCCATGGCAAGCTGCAAGGTGTATTCGATGATCTCGAAGATGCCACTGGAGGTTCCCGCCCGGTTGGGATAGGGACCCTGAAACGGCGGCGAGATCGTCCGGGCCGACATGTTCTCGCCGGTGAGCACCTCGCCTCCGATGACCACGCGCCGGAAGGTGTGCGTGCCGGGCGGATAAGGCCGGAAGCTGGCCCCGGCCAGCCGCGCGATCAGGCCCCGGTCGGTGGCGTCGATGATCGTCTTGGCCACCACGGCCTGGCGTCCGGCCCGGTTGGCCATGGCGATGCCGCAGGGATTGCCGGCCGCGTCGCGAAGCACGTCGGTGGCGCAACAACTGTAGAGAAACTCCACGCCGCTTTCCAACAACACTTCGTCGAGCGTCTTCTTCACGTGCATCGGCCGCGGCGGAGGATTCTTTGCGTTCTTTGTAGAAAGCTTCGCGGGCAGCGTGTTCGGCGGGGCCAGCACTTCCACTTCGCCCAACAGGATCCGCGTCATCTTCTCCGGCTTCTTGGCAAGGACCTTCACGTACCGAGCCGTCTTGCCCACGGCCGCTGAGAGAACGCCGAAGTCGCCGCTGGGCTGGCGGTTGACCACCGTGGCGACTTGATCCCATTGCTTCGCGTCCCGGCTGGTCGACACGGTGATGCTCGCCACGTCGAAATTGTCGTCGGCCGTACTGGCCAGCCGGCGAAAGAACCGCACGCGAACCCGGTCGATCTCTTGCGGCTTCTTCAGATCGGCCGTAACGGTCACGTCGCCGTCGTATTGCACGCTCTGTGACGGGGCGTCGCGGTAGCGTCCGTCGGTCAGCAGCGACGGCGGGGAAGTGTCTTTGTGGACGCCCGCACTGGGCCGGTCCACTTGGTAGCTGAACTCGATCCGGTTGGGGTCGGGACCGGCGTCGATTCGGATCCGATCGGCGAAGAGGCGTCGGGCCAACGGCGAGGCCGGCTCTTCGCCCTCTTGAAGCCACAGCCGCAGCGTGGCGGTCACGTCGTCGCCCAGGTACGGATGGGGCGCCGCCAGAAAGACCTTAGCGCCCGTCTCGGCCGCCGCAGTCGCCGCCTGGACGGCGCCCGTGCCGCCACCGACGACCAGCACGTCGACCCGGTAGGCGACCGGGATCTGGCGGGCCGATTCGTTGACCGCCGGCCCTTCGCCTGCTGCGGTTGAGACGGCAAGCAGGGAAAGCAACGATAGCAGGGCTGCGAAGGGTGGCGAAATCATGGCGTGTACTCCTGGCGATGGCGAGGGTCGGACGGCACCCGTGGAGCCCCGGCGGCCACGCCGCGTGGCCGCGGCGGCAAAACGGGGCCTTTCGTAGGTCGTTGGGGACCGTGTCGGGTCAGGGGCGCGGCACGTGCATTCATTGTAGCGTGGGTCCGCCGAGATAGGAACCTTCTTGGCGGGGCGTGAAAAAAGGCTCTTCCGGCAACTTAGTGGCTGAACGATGCGACCAGTACGGGTTCCTCTTCTCTGTCCCGTCCAGAACAGAGAAGAGGAACCCGTACTTGCTGGGTCGCAGACTCGGGCGACGCCGCAGGAGCCACGAAATGTCCTGAAGAACCTGAAAAAAGGGCCCAGTTTGTCATGGACAGAGGGGCGCTTTTTCGCTTATGGCTGCTGCGGAGGTTTTTCGTTCCCACGCGAAAAAGCCCCCCGTCCCCTTTTTTCGGCCGCGTACTGCGTCGGATCGCGGTCGCCGTACATGACCTTCCACTCTCGGGCCACCAACCGCGACAGCTCGTGGAAATGGACACTGTCTTTGCGAATCGCCAGGCCGTAATCGAACGCGCCGGGGTAGAACGTGTAGCGTCGCCAGAACTCTTCGCTGTGGAGAATGCCGGCGACATGGTGGGTGTAATGGTAATGGGGAAACCAAATCAGGTCCGGCTCGCGGCGAAACAGCTCGGCCGCCGAGAATCCGTCCAGGGCGAACTGTTTGTCGTGCAGGCCGACCAGGTCGATCAGCACCACCTGCGGCGCCGACGCCCCCACCAGGCCATGTTCCGACAAGGCGATCACGGTTCCCGCCGGGGCGTCGTGGGCGATGCGGGCGACGGCGAGAATCGACTGCCAGCGGTCGACCGGCGGCAAGGGTTCCGCGGCGGCCGTTTCGTAATCGGGCCCGACCGCGGCCGTGCCCGGTTGGGGCAACGTGCGTTGATACCGGGCCGCCGCCTGAGCCAAGGTCTCCCGGCCGACGAACACGACCAGCGCGACGGCCGCCAGGCGCAGCAGCAATTCCCTTTGCCCGAGCACTTTTTCGCCTTCTCCGACGGCACGCAACCGGCCGTCGATCGCCAGCGCAGCGGGCACCACGAAGAACGGCAGCGAGGGGAAATAGAATCGTCCCGCCCCACCCATGATCTGGTGGACCGAGAAATAATAGGCGAAGGTCAGGCCCACCGGCAACAGAAACACCGCCACTGTCCTCGACGCACTTCTGCCGGCAAACAACCCCATCACGCAGACGTACGGGATCGCCACGGCGAGGAACGTCGCCAGGTGCACCCAGGGGTTCGGGCCGTCGGGGTTGGCGTAGCCTTGGTACGCCCCGTGCTGCTTAACGTAAAACGCCAACGGCAACGGATTGCCGAACACCAGCCACTTGACCGCGCCGTCGATCAACAGCACGGCCAACAGGCTCGACAAAAAGATCCCCAGCAGCCTTAACGAGGACCGCCGACCCTTTGCGAGGGGATTGGCGCCCAGCAGCAGGATGCACAAGGCGGGAAACAACGTGGCGTAGATGCCGTTGTCCGGACGCGCCAGGAAGGTCAGGTAGCCGATCAACACGACCGGAACCAATCGACGAACGGTTCCGTAGGTCAGGGCTTGCCCTGACAACTCTGGATCGCGTTCCCCGCAATTCGTCAGGGCTTGCCCTGACAACGCCGGATCGCGCCCCCCGCAGTTCGTCAGGGCGAGCCCTGACCTACGTGCGATCAGCCGCATGGTGAAGAGGATTAACAGCGCGTTGCACAGCCCGGCCAGCATCGTGTCCATGCCCGTCTGGTGGTGATAACGGACGGTGCCGTCGAAGACCAGCACCGGAAGCAGGAGCCCGGCCCAGAGAAGGTATCGGTTGTGAAGTAGAGGATGGGTCGAGCATCGCGCGCAGGTAACCACCAGCACCAGCAGCATCAGGGCTCCGGGAAGTGCCGAAGCGATCAGCAGGACGGTGGCGTCGGCGGCGTCCACGTTTTCGGGTAGAGGACAGCAGAATCTCACCAGCGTCACCACGCCGACGTGCAACAAGCTCGTGCTCCCGTATACTTGCTCGCCGCCGGGATTCCACGCGTGGCCGTGGCCGGCGAGGATATTGTCGGCGTAGCGAAGGAACATATACGAGTCGTCAAACCGCGTCGGCCGGCTGCTGTACAGGGCGTAGGCTAAGCCGGCCACCGACAGCAGCGTGGCCAGCAGACACACCGCCGGCAAGACGCTTCGACCGTGAGGGGGGCCGTCCATGGACGTTCCTTTTCCAGGCTCCTTGGCAAGAAATGTATGAAAAAACCGCCATCGCAGCGCGTAGGTCAGGGCTTGCCCTGACAACTCTGGACGGCGTCCCCCGCAGTTTGTCAGGGCAAGCCCTGACCTACGCGCTGGACGCAGACCAAGCGATACGCCCCCGGTCGGCAAACGCATTGTACGCCATGGCCCGGGGCGGCTCAAGAAGAGCTACTCCCACGGCGGCACCGGCACGCACTTTGAATGTGGCTGGTCCGTCAGCAGGGACCGGAGGATGCAGGTCTGCAGGTTGTAGGGGGCGAGGTTCTGCTGCGGCGACGGCAGATCCCAACTGTCGTGCATGTGGGCGTTGTCGAATTGCGAGCCGAACCCCACGGCCGTGACGGCACCCTTCTTGTATCGCGCCGTCGCGCCGATCGGTATCTGCCCCAGGTAGGCAAACGGCTCCCCGCCGTCGACCTTCCAGGCCGACTCGACGGCCATCTGCGGCCATACGGCGTCTTCGACGGCGACGGTCAACTCGCCGCTGTGTGGCTGGCCGTGATCGATCGACAGCCCAAACGGTTTCAACAGGTCGTTGGCCGTGGAGTTCTGGTTGTCCGGGCAGTCGAGCACCAGGAGCTTCCCGCCTTCGGCGACGTATTTGCTCAGGCGGTCGCGGAACTCGCTGCTGATTTCACGGCTGGGGTAGATCACGATCAGGGCGTCGCCGGAGAACGCCTCCGCGTCGCTGCCACGGGCCGTCGAGTAGCCCAGGTGCTCGGGCCACAGTTCGAGCATGCCGAAGCCCTCACGATCTTCGGGGATCCGGTGCGGCGCGACGTCGGGCTCGGGCAGACCCACCTCGGACACCGTGCGATCGAACACCACGTGCCCGATGTAGTACGGGGCCACCGGCTCTCCGGACAGCAAGGCACGCAGTAAGGCGAACTGCACGTTGTAGCGGAGATACGTCTTTGTGCCGAACACCGAACTGGCGTTGGGTTGCAGGGACCACACGGCGCGTCCGGCCGCCTCGCCCTGGTATCCCATACCGAGGTCGTTCAGCAGCGAGCCGAAACCGATCGCCATCACGCGTCCCGTCTCGTCCATGGCGCCGACGGGCGTGGTGTCCAGGTGGGCAAACGGCCGGCCGCCGGTGACCGAGCACGCACGCTCGATTTCGATGATCGCCGGCCAATCGCTTTGGGTCGGGGCCTCGCCGATCGCCAGCAGCCCGCGAACCTGCCGATCGTGGTCGACCGACAGGCCGAAGGGCCACAGCAGGCTGTTGGCCGTCGAGGCGGTGTTTTCCGGCGAATCGACCACCAGCAGCTTTCCGCCCCGGTCCACGTAGCGTACAAGCTGCTGGCGGTACTGCCGGCTGACCGAGCGGCTGGGGCAGATCACCACCAGGGCGTCGCCCGAGAAGGCCCCACCATCCCGAGACGGAGGCCCGGTGCCGTGGATCGTGTAGCATCCCATCCTGGGGATCCAGGTCTCGAACGTGCCGTAGCCTTCGCCGTCGCCCTTGATAAAGGCGCCGTTGCTGAGTTCCACTTCGGAAAGGGTCCGGTCGACGACCACCCGGGGCATGGGCCGCTCGACTTTCGGCACGGGCATGGCTCGGCGCCCGACGGCTGCGACCGCCACGGAAGCGATCACCCAGCCGCAAGTGCCGGCGGCCAGCAGCACCAGCCAACTGACCTGCCGTGTGCGCGCCAGCCAAAGGCCGGCGGCCAGCGGCACCAGTCCCAGCACCGTCAACCAGAGGCGCGGGTCGCCACTTTTTCCGGCAAATGGGCCGCGATGATTGAGCCACTCGAGCATTCCCCGAAGCAACTCGGCCTTGCCGGGTTGGAACGTGCAGAAGTTGGAAAAGATCGTCGAGTCGGTAAACGCCACCACGCGCCCTTCACCGTAACGGGTGGACCAGGCCTGGATGAACGCGCCGAAGCGCATGTCGGGTCGGTGCTGCGGCGTGGGGTGATAGTTGGAGTGGTGGTACTCCGAGGGCAGGCTGAATAAAGCCGTGTCCTGCAGCACGACCCGACCTCGGCTGCGGCCCGGGTCGATCGAACAACCCACGGCGAAATCCATCGGCGGCACGTGCTGCACGATCGGATGGGATACCTGGGGTGGGTGATACAACTGCCAATAGGGCCAACCGCCGGTGCCGAACAGCAGGTCGTGGCGGAAGGTGAATCCGAGGGGCCGGGCGATGTCGTTGAGATACGTGCCGTAGTTGAACACGTTGGTGTGGTCGCCGATCAGCAACAGCCCGCCGCCCCGTTTGACGAACGCCAGCACGGCGTCCACTTCCTCTTGCGAGTAGCGTGCGGGGTCTTTCGGCGGCGGCTTCGCGTTCTCGGTGGTGGGGATCTTGATCACCAGCACGTCGCACCGGCTGAGCGTCTGGTCGTCGATCTTGTCGGACTCCAACAGCCGCGACATCTGGAAGTATTGCCCGCAATAGGCGTAGGCGGCCGCGTAGTTGTAGCCGGAAACCTCGCCGTACCAGGTGGTATCGTAGGGCTTGTCGGTCGGCTCCCAGGTCGAGTGGCGTTCGACGACCATCACCCGCCCGGCCTGCCGCGTGCCGACCGGGTCCCAATGGACGGCCGCCGTGAACACGGCCACGGCCAAGAGGACCAGTCCGACCGCCGCCGCATAGCGCCAGGCTCTTGATGCGGTGATCGCAACTTCTTCGTGCTCGTCGGCCGCCTCGGCCGATTCGTCCGCCTCGCCGCCGGGGATTCGCACGAACCGCCAAGCCAACAACACCGGCCCGAGCAGCATCAGCAGATGCACCCACGGCGAAAGCAGCAGGTTCATCACGTGCAGCGGCACGTCGTCATCGGCCCGCAGCACCCGGTGCAGATAGGCGGCCAACAGCAGCCCGGCACGAACCGGCAGCCACAGGGCGACCACCAGCGCCAGAGTTCGCAGCCCGCCGATCCAGGCCGACCAACGCCCCTGCAAATGGCGCCCGCCGGCCGGCAGGCGGGACCAGGCGGCCAGTCCGAGCATCACCAGCGCGCCGGCGTAGAAGCACAGCGTGGCGGGGTCCAACAACAGGTCCCACGACGCGGCCATGCGGTGCACCTGGCGGATCGAGTGCATCACCAGGTGGGAGCCGCCAGGATCGGCGCTGCCGGCCGCTTCGATGCCCAACAGCCGGACCACGCCGGCCAACATCTCCGGCAGCGGCCAGGGCAGTTCGTGGGAGCGGGCCGTTTGCGCGGCGTAAAGGGCCATGGTCAGCGACTGCACCAACATCACCACGCCGGCCAAGGTAGCCCCCCGTGCCAGCCGTTTCGGCCAACGTCGGGGGATCGGCGACAATTCCAGCAGCAGGCCGATGACGATCAACAACGGGGCCGCCCGCCATGGCCACGACGCGTAGCAGACGGCCGGGATCAGCAGCGCCATGGCCAGCCAGAGTTCGCGTCGCGGCGGCTGCCGGCCCATGCTCCCGCTCAGCAGGACCGCACCGAAGACGACCGTCACCGCCCACGCGATCGGGCTGGCCGGGTAATAATAGCCGATCCCCAGCAGCCACGAGACGGCCAACAGCGCCACGCCCATCCAGGTTCGCATCACGGTGTGGCCTCCCGGTTGTCGGAACCGCCGTTTGCGGGGTCGTTCATGCTGGGGCCCTGCGGCGGGAGTTCGTCCAGCGGCGTGCGATCGCGGTCGGGTCTCGAGGGGATCCAGTCTTCCTTGTCGGTTACGCGCCCGATGAACCACCGCCAAAAGGTGACGTTCTCCGACCATCCGGATTCCAAGTTCCGATTTATCGCCAGGTAGGTGTCACCGATAACGACCGCGGTTCCCTTGCCGAACGGGCGCTGGATGATGATCGATTGACCGTCGAAGTCGGTTTTCAGGACCTCGGCGTCCCGCGCGTCGGATTCGACCGGCCACGCCGCGTAAAGATGCATGCGCGGGTTGTAGTCTTCCAGAGTGAGGTAACGCGACGAGTGTTGTCCGACCGGTTCGGGCTCGTCAACGTTCTCCGTCGGCGGCACGGGGGAGGGTGGAATGCGGAAGTTGAATTCGGCAAGCATCTGGCGGCTGCCCCCGGCATCCTCCGCCCCGGCCATGCAGATGAAGGTTCCGCCGGCATCGACAAACTTGCGCACGGTCGCTCGTTCGCTTTCGGAGAACGACCGCGCCGGTGCGATCGAGATCAGAAGCCCCGCACGCTGAAGCCGCTCGGGCGTCAACTCCGGCAGCAAAAGCGGCAGGTAACCGTTGCGCATCAGCGTTCGGGCCAGGCGGAGAGTCCCGAAGTCGTTCCGGAGGTCACTGCTGTAGGCTTCCAAATGCGAGGCGTCGATGTAGGCCAGGCAGTTGGGTTGATTGGATCGGTCGCCGCCTTTGAATGGCAATTGGGGCAAGACGCGGGTGTGCTGGTGACTGGCCGCCGTGCAGCAGATCACCGCCAGCCCCAACACGCCGGCCGTCAGCCCGATTCGCCACGCCGTCGCCTGCCACCCCAGCAGCCCGATCAAGCCCGCCATGGCCAGCACGGCCAACAGTTGGCGCCACCCGTCCTGCGGGCTTTCATAAAAGGACTTGTTGGCCAGATACGCCAACAGGCGTCCCACGAAGGGATAGGAATTGGCCAGCACGTCGTTGTGCAGGCTGGCGGCGTCGCCTAGCACCACCACGGTTCCGCGGCCGATCCGCTGTTCGGCGGCCAGCACGACGTCGCCCAGCAGCTCCCCCGACTCGTATCGCGGCGCGCCCTGGTCGGCCTTTCCCCAACGGACGCTGTCGCTGCCCGGGTCGGCGAAGGCGAAACGTCCGGTCAGCAGCGGCCGGGCGGGCCAGCCGATGCGGATCGAAGCGCCCGTCTGCAGGCCGAACCGGTTTCGACGGTCGTCGATACCCAAGGTGGCCGGGTGGGCCAGCGGCTGGCAACAGTGCTCCCAGTTGCTTATCCCCGACACGGCCGTGTCGTAGCGGACCTCGATCGCGGTCTGCTTCAGCACGGCGTTGAAGGTGCTTTGCGAATCGGGCTGGTGCATCCGGGGCCCGGCCGCCACCAGCAACGACCCGCCGTCGCGGACGAACTTTCCAATCCGCTCGAGTGTGGCCTCCGGCCAAGGCTGGTTGGGATGCACCAGCAACAGCACCTTGTCCTCGGGCCCGGCCAGGTCCTCGTCGGAAAGCTCGAGCGAGTTAACAAAGGTCCCGCCCAGGCTCTCGACAAACAGCGGCAACATGCCGTAACTGCCGGCAAAGTCGACGTCCCGGTCGTGCTGCGGCTTCTGCCAGTCCAGGTAACCCTTGTCGTAGCCCACGATCGTCTTGTTCTCCAGCGTCGATGCGCCCAGCCCGAGCACGGTCAGCAGGGGTATCGCCACGACCAGCACCCAGGGCCCGAACTGCACCGCGGCGTCGGCCATCAGGGCGATCCCCTTTTTCTCTTCGTACTTGCCACCGCCGGTTGGCACCGATTCGGCGACCGGCAACCAGGTGGCCCAACGGAGCATCGCCACGGCTATCAAAGCGTGAATCACCGCGGCGATCACCGGCAGGTTCCATGGCAGCAGCGCGCGGGCGGAGTTACCCCATGCCCAGGTTCCCACGAAACTGATGTCCTTCAGATCGGGCGGCACCACGTCGGGCAGTGCCCCCAGCAGAGCGTGGCAAAAGGCCAGCACGACCAGGTAGAGCAGGTGTCCCAGCAGGATGGCCGCCGCGGCGAAGATCGCTCGGGGCAGTCGCGGCGGCGACGTGCAGATCAGCCAGCCGGTGTAGAGGGCGGCCATCAACACCAGGAAATCCACGCCGCCGAACGAGGCCCCGACCCAAAGCGGCTGGCCGGTGATCGTGCCGGCCAACCCACCCAACGCCCGGCCGATGGCGTTGGCCATGAGCCAGACGGCGGGGATTGAGGTACACGCCAGCCGGAAGATCCCCAACACGGCCGTGGCCACCGCCGCAATTAGAATCACCCGGCCGCGGAGACTGGTTTGCGAGCGGACCAGCGCCGCGATCACCACCGGCACGGCCAGCACGTTGACGGCCGACGACGACGACGCGGTCAGGATCACGCCCAGCACCGCGGCGCCGGCCAGGGTGAGCCATCCCAGCAGCGGCTCGTCGCGTGGCGGCCAGCCGGCGACCACCGCCACGCCCAGCGCCAGCCAGGTCAGGCCGTGCCGCAAGGGATGGCCCAACATTCCCAGCGAGCCGGCCGCAATCCACGCGGCGACCAAGGCCGCCACCACGGTCACGAAGTGCCGGACGGCCACGGCGGACGGTGGTTCGGTAGTTGCAGACCGAGGTTCGGCCCGTGCGGAGGTGGTTTTGCACAAGAGCATCAGCAGCAGTCCCCATCGGACCCGTGGGCCGGGCCGGAAAGCCGTACAGTATCGTGGTATCGGCAACAGCAGACAAGGGGGGTCAGAATGTTTCGATCCGCGGCCACGCGGGGTGAGAACCGTTTAGCCGCGGCCGCTCAGCGGGCTATGGCTTCGGCGGCGGCTCGATCTTGTGGGCGCCGTGGCAGTCCGTGCACACGGCGGCCGACTTTCGCCATAATCGCTGCTGCAGGAACCGGGCCACGACCCGGCGGATCGGTGCGTCGTGGGTCGGGTGACACTCCCGGCAGAGGGCGTCGATCTGCTGGCGTCGGAAAATGACGTCCGGCTTGGTCGCCCCCACGTGCTCGTCGTTGGCGTGCGCGGCGCTGAGGCCGTGGCACTTGATGCAGGGCACCTGGGCCTCGACGTGGACCTTGCTCAGCGGCTCCTTGACGAACGTCGTATGGCACACGTAGCAGGCCGCGTTGGCCCAGATCGGGGCCGTTTCGGGATCGGTCTCTGGGCCGTCGGTCCCGGTCTGCGGTGCGGCGAGCGTCATCCAGGCGAACGTCAACCACGCGACAAGAGCCCATCCCACGCCGACGGCCCGGCTCATACTCGTTCCCACTGGTGCAGCCATCGGTACTCGGGCGTGAGGTTGGCGTAGTAGTTGCGCGTACACTCCTTCAGGGCCTGCTCGTCCTCGGCCGTCTTGGGCCGGTTCTTCTCGTAGGAGCCTCGGATGTTCTCGTCGAGCTGCTCGGGGATGTTCACCCCCGGGATGACGGCCGAGATTCGCGGCTCCTGGAGCATCTCTTTGACCAACACGTGGGCCCGTTGGTCCACGCGTCCCTTGATCTGTTGGGGCTTCAGTCCGAAGGTGGTCCCCGCCCCGAACGGCTTCAGCCCGATCACGCCCACGTCCTTGTCCTTGGCCAGCTTCAAGAGGCTGTCGCCGCCGAACTCTTTGGTCAGAAAGAGATAGGGAAAGATGATCACGGAGAACTGGGGGTATTCGCCCAGCACCCGCCGGAACACTTTGGGGTTATGGGCCGAGACGCCCAGATAGCGGACCTTGCCTTGCTGTCGGGCCTTTTCGAAGACTTCGACCACCAGATCCAGCGTTTTTTGGCTGATCATAAGCATGGTGGCGATACTCTTTTGGCCCTCTCCCCAAGTGGCCCCCACCGGCCGCCACATGTCGAGCATCTCGGTGCGATAGGACTTCAACCGGTCGTCGATCGATTTGAGCATCCCCTGGGCGGTGAGATTCTGTTCGTATTCGGTGGTGATCTTTTGAGGCCAGGAGGCGAAGCCGATGAACCACTTGTCGCGTCGGGCGGAAGTCGACTTGGCCATCGCCTCGCCGTAGAGGTTGCACTCGTCGGTGATGTTGTTGTCGACGTAGTTGATGCCCGAGGCCACGGCCCGCTCCAGCACGGGCACACGGTCTTCGACGGTGCTGCCGCCGTGGCCGCCGAGGCTGACCTCGGAGATCATAAATCCCGTCTTACCCAGCCGGCGATAGCCCATTTTTTCGTGGTAGTTGAGGACCTTCGACGGATCGAGCTGCCCGGCTGCGGCCAGCGGGCCGAGCGATGCCCCGGCGACGGCTGCCGTGGTGGTCTTGAGGAATCCTCGCCGCGTGTCTTTGGCATCGGCCATGGTTCGTTCTCCTTGATCAGGTCCACTGAAGGGGGTCCGATCCGATCCTACCAAACGCGGCTCGCCGCGTCAAGCATCCTGAGTTCTGGAAAAAGGGGCCGTCTGGAAAAAGGGGACGGGGGGCTTTTTCGTTCATCAACGATTAGCAGCAAGAATGCCGCTTCGCCGAAAAAGCGCCCCGTCCCCTTTTTCCAAAGCGGGCCGTCCCTTGCGTCTGCCGCTGGAACCGACGACAATAGTCTGCGTAATCGAAAAAGTTTAGCCGCCGCGGCCACGCGGCGTGATTTCCCGGCGTGGCCGCCGGGGCTAAGGACTCGTATGGGAATCACTTCCCGAGTTCGGCGCGTACAGTAGCCATCGAAAGCCCAGACTGTTTCGGGCCACATCTCGCGGAGCGAGATGGCTACTATACGGAAGTAATTCCCATACGAGTCCTTAACGGACGCCCCCCCGGAATCACACCCTATCGTTTCGAGCAAAGGAATCCCACCGATGTCCCAACCCAAGAACCGCCGAGGCTTCTTCCGCGACGCCACCCTGATCACCGCCGGAGCCGTGGGCGGACTCGCCGGCGGGTTCTTCCCGCTGCGATCCCCGGCCATCGAGCCGATCCGCCGCCACGGCGCCGCCAAGTTCAAGTTCAGCCTCTCCGGGTACAGCTATCGCAAGTTCCTCTCGGGCAACCCGCCGAAGCTGACCTTGGACGACTTTCTCGTCGACTGCGCCAAGATGAACCTCGAGGGGACCGAGCCGACCTCCTACTATTTCCCCAAGGACGTCACGCCCGAGTATCTCCGGCATCTGAAGCACCTTGCGTTCCGGTTGGGGTTGGACATCTCGGGCACGGCGGTGGGCAACGATTTCTGTCATCCGCCGGGTCCGAAGCGCGACGGGCAAATCGCGCACGTGAAGCAATGGATCGAATACGCCGAGATCCTCGGCGCGCCGGTGATCCGCATCTTTTCCGGAACGCCGCGCGGCCAGCAGACCGTCGAGCAGGCCCGCAAGCTGGCCGTCGAGGCCATCGAGGAGTGCTGCGACTATGCCGGCCGCCATGGCGTGTTCCTGGCGTTGGAGAACCACGGCGGGCTGACCGCCACGGCCGAGAGCATGTTGAAGATCATCCGCGACGTCCAGAGCCCCTGGTTCGGGGTGAACTTCGACAGCGGCAATTTCCACGGCGGCGATTCCCAGGGCGGCAACGTCTACGGCGAGTTGGCCAAGATCGCCCCCTACTCGATCAACGTCCAGATCAAGGTGGTCGTTTCCGGCCCCGACCGCAAGAAGGTCCCCAGCGATTTCCGACTCCTGGCCAAGATCCTCACCGACGCCGGCTACCGCGGCTACATCGTGCTGGAATACGAAGAAAGCGAAGACCCTCGCCAGGCCTGCCCGCGGTTCATGGAGCAATTGCGGGAAGCGTTTGCGTAAGGCAAGGCGGCAGAAGTAGCGCCCTACGGAGTTGCCCGTCGAGGCGTCTCTTCTCCGCGCACGATCCGCCAGCAGCGGTGGATCCGCCGATTGCGGAAATCGGGCGGAACCGTCTGGCGGCTGATCTCGTGGATCGCGGAGGCGTGGATCGCTTCCTCGGCGAACTTGAAGCGGCGGAAATTCGTCGAAAAGAAAACCAACCCGCCCGGCGCCATCAATTCCAGCAGCCGGTTGAGCAGTTCCACGTGATCGCGCTGCACGTCCCAGAACCGCTCGACCTTCTTACTGTTGGAGAACGTCGGCGGGTCGACCACCGCCAGGTCATAAGCCGGCCGCCGGGCGTGGTGTTGCAGGAAACTCGTCGCATCGTCGCGGACAAAGCGGTGCGGCGGGCCCGAAAAACCGTTGACGGCCATGTTCTGGCGGGCCCAGTCGAGGTAGGTGTTCGACAGGTCGACCGAGGTCGTTGCGAGGGCCCCACCCGCGGCCGCGTAGACGGTAAACGCACCCGTGTAAGCGAACAGGTTGAGAAACCGCTTCCCGCCGGCCGCCTCACGGACCATCGACCGGGTAATTCGGTGATCCAAGAACAGCCCGGTGTCGACGTAGTCGGACAGGTTGACGCGAAACTGCAGCCCGCCTTCGGAGACGACGACCACCCGCTCGTCGCGGGCGCAGCGCTCGTGCTGCGACGTGCCCCGTTGCCGCTTGCGGCGTTTCAGAAAGACGTTTTTTGGCGGCACCTCCAGCACGTCGCCGGCCGTGCGGACCATCAGGTCGAGCCAATCGGCATGTTCGGCGGGCGATCGCTCGTGGGGACGCTCGTATTCGGTGATGTGCAGGTAGTCCTCATAACGATCGACCACCAGCGGCACCTCGGGCACGTCGCGTTCGTAGAGCCGGTAGCAGGTGATGCCCTGCCGCGTCGGCCAGCGGCGGAGATGACGCGCCCGTTTGATCAGCCGGTTGCGGAACTCCTCGGCCTGGCGACTC
>SDBV01003934.1_pt1 | contig 21569 bp, 19 predicted proteins | sample 2277081 | NCBI WGS metagenome assembly SDBV01 (sample SAMN10402039, study PRJNA504765) | marine sediment metagenome | isolation source: marine sediment core GS10_PC15, 223 cmbsf | place: Arctic Ocean: Southern Knipovich Ridge | collected 2010 | reverse complement strand
AATATCTCCTGGGTAATGCCCAGCACATCGTTGAGCCGTTTCTCGCTGCCGTCCATATATATCTCCCCTGTTGTGTATTAAATTTAACAGAGAGCGGGCCAAGTGTCAACTTTTTAAGCCGGGTTAGTGTTGACTTGTGTGGCAGTTTTGTTATATTTTTTATCATGCATGAAACATGGACTGAGAGAGGTTTTGCCCCGGAACGGTTCGCTGGTGCGTTCTATTTTTACTTTATGGGGGTGCTGCCTCGCCGTTAGTCCGACGATAAAATGGACAATGGCAGAGGCCACCGGCAAACAGAAAAGCCGGTGGTTTTTTGTTTAAAAGGGAGGAGTAGAGATGATAATAGTACTTAAACCCGGATGCAAGCGGAAACAGCTGGAATCCATAGTAAAGCAGATCGAGGCCTTTGGCCTGCAAGCACACGTGAGCAAGGGCACCGAGCGCACGGTCATCGGCGCCATCGGCGACGACAGGGGCAAGCACGAGCTTCAGAACCTGGAGGCCTTGCCCTGTGTGGAGCGTGTTGTGCCGATACTGAAGCCATACAAGCTGGCCAGCCTTGAGTTCAAGAAGGAACACTCACGGGTCAAGGTCAAGGACGCGAAGTTCGGGAAGGGAAGTTTTGGCGTCATCGCGGGGCCATGCTCTGTGGAGAACGAAAAACAGATCATAAAGACCGCCCAGGGTGTGAAGGCCTCGGGCGCACGGATGCTCAGGGGAGGGGCCTATAAGCCGCGCACGAGCCCTTACAGCTTCCAGGGCATGGAGGTGGAGGGGTTGAAACTTCTTGCCAAGGCCAGGAAAGAGACCGGGCTGCCCTTTGTCACCGAGGTCATAAACGAGGAGAGCGCCAGAAAGGCGGCTGAGTACGCTGACGTGCTGCAGGTAGGCGCAAGGAACGTCCAGAACTTCTCTTTGCTGAAGATCGTTGGGAAAACCGGCAAGCCCGTCCTTTTAAAGCGCGGCATGTCCACCACTATTCAGGAATGGCTCATGTCGGCCGAGTACATACTCTCGGAGGGAGGCAGGGACATAATCCTCTGCGAGCGGGGCATACGCACCTTTGAGACCGCCACACGCAACACGCTGGATATCTCGGCCATACCTGTTATAAAGGAACTCTCGCACCTTCCTATTGTGATAGACCCCTCGCACGCTGCGGGGGTCAAGAGCTACGTGGAGCCCCTGAGCTTTGCTGCCATGGCCGCGGGGGCTGATGGGCTGATAGTTGAGGTCCATAACGACCCTGCCAAAGCCCTCTGTGACGGGCCGCAGTCGCTGGACCTCAATGAGTTCGACGCCATGATGAAGCGCATGAAGGTGCTGGCTAAGTTCAACAAGCAGAAGCTATAGAAGTCTGTCAAAAAAATGCTGAGCTTGCCGGATTCAGCAGTTTCCTTAAATGCACCAGTGCATTCCTCGTGGTCTCTGCCGCGGGGTGTAGCACTCCATGCCTTTATAGATACCATGTAGTCTCTGCCACAGGGAGGTTCATTTGGCAACAAAAAGACCCTGGGACATCGGCAAGCTCCCCGGGTCTTTTTGCTTCTCGCATTATCAAAGCAGGCGCTGGAAGTTTAGACTATCGTGCCCCTGCTCATGGTGATATGTTTATCGGCAAGGCGAAGGGCCTGTTCCCTGTCGTGGGTGGTGAGCACAATGGACGGCACATGGGGGGCAATGCCCCCTCCTTTACTCATCTGAAGTATCAGTGACTCAATGGCCTCGGTGTTCTCCTCGTCCACGCTGGCGGTGGGTTCGTCCAGAAACAGCACCTCCGGCCCAATGGCAAGGGCGCGGGCAAGGGCCAGCCGCTGGGCCTCCCCGCTTGAGAGGGTAAGGGCGTTCTGACGTGCAAGATGCGCCAGGCCCACAGCCTCCAGCGCCGCCATGGCCATCTCTCTTCTCTTTAATGCAGGCACACTGCGCACCTTGAGCCCGTAGCCCGCGTTACTGAGAGCCGATGCATTAAAAAGACCGCCTCTTGCCAACACAAGCGTGAGTCTTCTTTTAAGGGTTATGTCATGGTCGAGGTCCTTGCCGTTCTCTGAATAATATACTTCCCCCTCCGTTGGTTCCTCCAGCAATGCGCAGGCCCTGAGCAAGGTGGATTTCCCTGAACCGTTATGGCCCATGATGGCCGTGACGCCAGCGCCGATGGAGCATGAGCAGTTGTCCAAGACCTGCTTGGGCCCGTAGGAGAGAGAGACCTTTTTAAGATCAAGCAATACGTTCAACGTGCGCCCTCCTTTGAAGGTAGTGTGCGCTAATGCTCACTGCCATGGAGATGAGCAGCAGTATCAGGCCAAGGGCCAGGGCCAGCGAGAAATCGCCCTTGTCCGTCTCAAGCGCGATAGTCGTGGTCATGACGCGCGTGTATCCGGCTATGTTGCCGCCCACGATCAGCACAGCGCCCACCTCCGCCATCACGCGCCCAAAGGCGGCCATCAGGGCCGAGAGTATCCCAAAGCGCGCCTCCTTGATAACGGCTGCGGTGGCCTGCGCGGGGGTGGCCCCGAGTGAGCGCGCAGCCAGGTGCACCGAGGGATCAACGGCTTTTATGGCAGATGCCGACAGAGCCGCAACAAGCGGAAGCGCCAGGACGAACTGCGCGATGACCATGGCCGTTGGGGTGTAGAGCAGGCTCATGAACCCCAGGGGGCCGCTCCGTGAGAGTATGACGTAGAGAAAGAGCCCGGCAACCACGGGAGGCAGGCCCATGAGCGCGCTTAGTATGGCTGACACTGCCCCCCGGAGCGGGAACCTCCACAGGGCCACAGCCGCCCCAATGGGAAGCCCGCATACGCCTGCAAGCAGGAGGGCGCCGCCGGAGATATTCAGAGTGCGCCATATTATTGACAGAAGCTCAGGCGTGGGGTTGGCAAGGAGGCCCACAGCTTCTGCCATTGCGCTACCCAGTGTTCCCATGGGCCTCCTTATTGTTTGGGTTGTAGTTTGGGGTAAAGAGCTTGTCCCCCTGCGGGGTGCGATAGTTATCTATCGCCTCCTGTCCCTCTGGAGAGGTGAGCCATTTGATAAAACCCATGGCTGCGTCAAAGTTGACGTGTTTCCGCCTTTGCGGGTTTACGGCCATGACCCCGTACTGGTTAAAAAGCTCAGGCATGCCCGCAAAGAGCACCTCAAGGTCAAGGGAGTCCATCTTTGAGAGCCATGTGCCCCGGTCCGTGAGCGTGTATGCCTGCTTCTCGTTGGCAATGCGCTGGGCCTTTGCCTGGCCCTGGCCTACCTCAAGGTACCACCTGGAGCCACTGGGAGATATGCCTGCCTCCTTCCAGAGGGACTGTTCCCTTTTATGAGTGCCTGAGTTGTCGCCCCTTGAGACAAAGGTGCCACGGGCACTTTCTATTTTTCTAAAAGCCTCCGCTGCGCTCTTTGCGTTCTTTATCCCTGCCGGATCGTTTTTTGGCCCGATTATCACGAAGTCGTTGTACATCACGTCGCGCCTGTTAACAAAAAACCCTTTCCTTAGAAGCTCAAGCTCAAGCTCCTTTGCGTGCACGAGCACCACGTCGGCGTCCCCACGCCTGCCCATCTCAAGGGCGGCCCCGGTGCCTACGGCTACCACATGGACCTCAATGCCTGTGGCTGATCTCAAAAGTGGACTCAGGTAGTCCAGGAGTCCGGAGTTCTGGGTGCTAGTGGTGGAGGCAAGGATCAGTCGCCCCCCAGCCGCATCTGAGGACGCAGGCAGGTGTATGAGCGGCAGGAATATGAGAAGGAGGGCCAGAGCGAAGACGAGAGCTTTCTTCATTTGCTGTCCTTTGCGAACTCGTACTTTGCGCCTTCTTTTTCCAGAAACCGCGTGAGCGCATCCTGAGACTTCCAGAACTTCTTTATGGCCCGGTCCCCGTGCTTTGTGACAACCGTGCCGCCACCGCCCTGGCCACCTGTTGATGTGACTACGAAAGGCTCCGGGGCCTGCCGGTTCATGGAGTCCACAAGCTCCCATGCGTGGCGGTAGGACATGCTCATGCTCTTTGCCGCCTTTGTTATGGAACCGTGCTCTTTTATGCGCTCCATGAGCACGACCCTGCCATAGCCGATAAATGTCCCCTCCGGCCCGTCCACCCATATGCGCCCCTTGATCGCAAAGTGGGTCACGGACCCGGGGGTCACGGACCCGGAGTGCAAGGCCCTCTTTTCTTTGGGCTTTTTTGTCTTCTTTGGTATATGTGATCTGGCGTGAACCATACCGTAATATACAGCAGGGAATAACGCCTGTCAATGCTTATCACTGATGTATGGGGTGGGTCTGCTTTTCCCTGCTGATCTCAGGCAGGGCTAAAGCCCGAGCACGTATTTGGCCGCAATGCCCATAAGAAGGACAGCCAGTGTTACCTTGATGAGCTTCTGTGGCAGGTGCTTTTGGAGGCGCGCCCCAAGGTAAGTGCCAGCAAGGCCGCCAAGGCCAAATGAAAGCCCCAGGAGCCAGTCAGGTGATGTGGCCACCTCCAGAGGGGAGGGGATGAGGCTGTAGAAGGCCGTGCCCGCCACCGAGGCAGCAAAGGTGCTGATGAGCGTGGCCCCGGCAACAACGTACACCGGAAGCCCGAAGGCTAGCACGCAAAATGGCACAAGCAATGCACCTCCTCCTATGCCGTATGCACCACCAATAACTCCTACAATAAATGAGACAGCGATAATCACCGCTGGGTTAAAGCTGAAAGCGACCCCGTCAAACTCGAACTCTGTTTTTGTGAGTCCCTTTGATCTGACCTCGGGCTTTGCTCCATGGGTCATAGTGTTTTTTGCGGTGTTTTTTGAGATGACCTCAATGATAAGCTTTACGCCGATGATCCCGAGCACGCCACCGGCAAAGAGCCTGAAAGTGTCCGGATCGGCCAGCAAGGAAACGCGCAGGTAGTACCCCACAAGTATGCCCGGCAGTGTTCCAATAATAAGGGGCCATGCCAGCGGCCAGAAAAGCCTGCCCTCGCGCCAGTATCGGTACGCGCCTCCGGGGATGGCCACGATGTTGTAAAGGAAGTTCGTGGCGCTTGCCGCCGGGCCTGCAAACCCGAACCCGCTTACCATCACAGGAAGTATGAGGAACGCGCCCGAGAGTCCGCCGATGGAGCTTAAGAACGCGACCACGAAGGCTATGAGAGGGGGGATGAGGATGTTTATGGTCACGCCAGAGACGGGATATGTCACTTCAAGCAATTCCATGCATCATTATATTGCCGGGGCTATGCAGAAGTCCATGGCTTTGTTATAATTGTTAAAACCCAATAACGATAATAACGATATTACACCAAATATGGAGGATTAGATGAAAAAGGCAGGCGAAGGAGATACAGTAAAGGTCCACTATACGGGCAAGCTCGTGGATGGCACAGTATTTGACAGTTCTGAGGGGAGCGACCCCCTGGAGTTCATCATGGGTGCGGGCATGATGATACCGGGTTTTGAGAAGGCTGTGGACGGCATGGCCGTTGGGGAGACGGTATGCGTGGATATCCCGGCCGAGGACGCCTACGGGCCCCACAAGGATGAGCTGATGGTGCTCTTTGATCTGGCTGATTTCCCGGAGAACGTCACCCCGAAGGCGGGCCTTTCCGTTACCATGAGCCACCCTGAGGCAGGGGAGTTCGACGCCACCATCTGCGAGGTCACTGACGAGCACGTGGTGCTTGACAGAAACCACCCGCTTGCGGGCAAGGCCCTGAACTTCGACATCGAGGTGGTGGAACTCAGCTAGCCCGCTGATTGCATGAAGGGCGGCGCGACTTATCCAATAGACGATGCAGAAGAAGCCTTCACCCACGCCCGGTTAAAGGGAGTTCTTAAGGTGCTATTTGATATGAGTCAGGGATTTTATGTTTAGTGAAATTGAAAAAACGCTGACTGAACTCTGCCAGACTGTTACCGAGGCTGATTATAATTATCAGGTGTGGTGGATTTACAGAGAGCAGGAATCCAGAGCATATTATTTTGGTGTACTTGATGAGTATTCAAATTTCTTTTCAGTTTCTACTTATGCCCATTTCTTAGCACTTATTATTTCATACTATAAGCTGTATGAAAAAAGAACTGATACGGAGAACATCCCTCGATTAATAAAACAATTTAACGAATTAGTAGAATCTGAGGATGAGTATCTCAATGATAAATTAAATGAAGCAGATGCTATTTGGATTAAAGTTAAGATGCTTAGGAACAAAGTTTATGCTCATAAATGCAAAGACAATAATTACGAAGATATTTTTAAGAAAATTGGTATAACCCCGGAAGAACTTAGGAGACTGACTAAAATTTCTTTAAAGATTCTTAATTATGTATCGGATAAAGTAGGTTGTGGGCATTGCGGAGTTGATGAGGAATTTGTTTCGTCGGATACGCTTAGGCTTCTGGATGATCTGCGAGCATATGACGAGACTTAAAGAGTTGCTACCTCGATATAACAATTGTAGGATTCTGCCTTCGTGGAGGACTGATATTAAAGCGCCTTAAGGAAATCCTTTAAAGAGATGATTCTTATCCCCTCGAACTCACCAAGGGCCAGCATGGCCTTGTCCCCGGTCACAATCGCGTCAGCCTTGCCTTTGATGGCGCATTCCAGTATTCGATTGTCGGGTTCGTCTTTGAGTATGTTTATCTTCTTGCGAGGGTTTACTGTATGGCTTATGGAGTTAATAAAGATTGCCGTTCTGCTTAGAGTCTCGGCATCCCGCGCGAATTTCGAGGCAAGCACTCTTAAGAGTTCTTCTAAGATATTTTTTGATATTACAAGAGAGTCTTTGCCGTCAATGATCTTTCTTAAGGCTTTGCCTGCTTCGCCTCCGGGGAACATGAGGGCTGAAACATAGATGTTGGTGTCAAAGACTACCCTCAAGATTTTTTCAGTAACCTGTCAAGGTCTCGCTGGGTTAGCACGCCTTTGTCTTTGGCCTTTTTGCTCCAGTAGCCTTGCAGGGCGGTTAGCTCGTCATGGGCCTTAGCTTTATTATAGGCACGAAGAGCCTCTTGCACTACAGCACTCAGAGTCTTGCCTTCTTCTTTTGCGATGTTCTCAGTTTCTTTGGCAAGGGCTGGGGGTAGCGATATGGTCTTTTTTACTGCCAGTGACATGGGTCAATCCTCCATTATGAATAGTATGAATTAATCATACCATGAAATGGGACTCATGGCAATTACTTCAAAGTAGCAACCGTAGCGCCATCGCCGCCTTCGTGGAGGTCGCCGGGGCGGAAGCTCTCTACTAAAGGATGCTCCTCAAGAAACTCGCGCACGGCACTTCTTAAAGCCCCGGTGCCTATGCCATGAATGACCCGAACAAAGTCCAGCCCGGATAATGACGCACTGTTCAGGAATGGCTCCAATTTCTCAAGCGCCTCGTCCACGCGCAAGCCTATAAGCTTTATCTCGCTTGAAGCCTCGGTTGTTCTTTCCACCAGATGCGTCCTCACCTGCGGGGCTTTTGCAACATCTTTTGCCGGAAGGATAGAAGACGCAGGAACTTCAAGCTCCTTGCCGGATGAATTGACCCTTACGCGCTCGTTCTTTGTATCAACAGATACCACAACCCCATCAAGCCTGATGGACGCCACATGCACGCGCATGCCGGGTGCAAGCTCGCCTATGGGGATAGGCACAGGCTTTTCAGTGAGCGCGTCTATCTGCGAGTCAAGCACTTTGCCCACAGTATCCAGGCTCTTGAGGGCGACCTTGTTTCTATCCTTCTTGACCTTGTCCAGCAACCCTGCGGCCTCGTGTCTTACAGAGCGCACGATGGCGCGCGCCTCCTCAAAGGCCTGGCGCATTATGCTCTTCTTCTCAGCGTCAGCCTCTTTTAACTTTTTCTTCAACTCTCTGCGCTCGGCTTCAAGCTTGTTTCGCGCATCAGCCGCAGCCTCTTCCTCACGCTCCAAAGTAAGCCTTCTAGCCTGCAGGTCGCGCACTAACCCTTCGAATTCGACTTGTATTGTCCCTGCAAGCTCTTTTGCGCGCTCGATCACGCTCTCCGGCATTCCATACGTTGCCGCCGTCTCTATGGCGTGGCTCTGGCCGGGCTCTCCCCGGCGTAATCTATACAGAGGTTTCATCGAAGCCTCGTCGAATGCCATAGACGCGTTCACCATGCCCTCGCTCTTGTGCACGTAGCCCACGATGTCAACTAAATGAGTGGTGGCAAGCACGAGCGCGCCCTTGTCCGAGAGCTCCTGCAGCACTGCCGCCCCAAGGGCCGCGCCCTGGGCAGGGTCGGTGCCAGTGCCAAGCTCGTCTAAGAGGACGATGCTTCCAGGGCCAGCGCACTTGATGATCTTTGCGATGTTAGAGGCATGGGCGGAGAAGGTGGACAGGTGCGCCTCCACGGACTGCTCGTCTCCTATGTCCACCAACAGAGCCGTGACAAAGGGGATGCTGGTGCCCTCATGGGCAGGCACAGGGATGCCGGAGAGGCCCATCAATAGTGTAAGGCCCACGGTCTTCATGGTGACAGTCTTGCCGCCTGCGTTGGGGCCTGTGATGACCATGACGCGAGTTGTATCTTTATCTGGCCCAAGGGCCATGTCCAGTGGTACGACATTTACGCGGTCTAAGAGCATCAATAAGGGGTTGAGTGCCTTTTTAAACTTCAGTACGCCACTGGTATTAATTTCTGGCGAGGTCAGCGCGTGGAGCTCGCTAAAGGCCGCTATGGCGTTTATAACGTCCAGGCGCACCAATATCGCGAACTGCCCCTCTATATCTGCGGCCTCGGCGCGAATCTTCGCGCTTAAGGCCCTTAAGATACGTATCTCTTCTGCGCGCACCTCTGCCGAGAGGTTCTCTAACTCGTTAGAGAGCCCGATGATCTCCAGCGGCTCCATGAAGGCGGTCTCTCCGGTGCGGGAGACATCGTGCACCACACCGCTTACCATGCCCTTGGAGTCCATGCGCACAGGGAGCACCCACCGGCCCGAACGCTTGGTGACGAAGGTGTCCTGCAAAAAGGGTTCGAACTCTGTGGTGCGGGTGATCTCCTCAAGGCGTCTTGATACCTTGCGGTCCAGGGTCCTGTGGCGGCCCCTGAGCTCTGACAACTCAAAAGACGCGCTGTCCAGGATATCCGCCTCCGGGCCTATGGTGTTCTCTATGAGACGGACGATAGAGGGAAAGCCAGATAGTCCCTCAGTGAACTTGCGTATGAGGGGAAGGCGGTCTTGAAAGCTCTCAATAGAGTTTGCAGCGCTGGTCATGGCATAAAGAGCGGGCTTCAGGGACAGAAGCTCGTTTGGCTCCAGCACCGCCTCCTCGGGCCTGAGAGTGGCCATGGTTTCAGCGATGGGCTCGTAGGCGGATATGCCAACTCCGTCGCCTGCCTGCAACAGGTGCCGGAGCTCTTCGACCAGGGCTGCGCGGGTTCGGACAGATGCCGCATCGGGCAGGGGGGCAAGCTCCCGGACCTCCGCCCGGCTGACCTGGCAGAGGCAGTGCGAGCCAAGGGCGTCAAGCACCTTTGGATATTCCATGGCGTGTGAGGCTTGCTTAAACATTCCTAAACCCTTCTTCCGGTATTTAATTTTTAAATGCAGCCTTTACTATTATAAATCTACAGGCGTAATAGTGCTATGAGGTGTTTTTATCAATTTCTGCCGGAACAGGGGCTTTATAAAGCCCGGATTTTAGAAAAATGAATACTAATGGTTTCCAGCACTCACATGCAAATGGCTCTTGTAACTATGCGATTTTATTAATGTTATCGGCATTCTAAAGGTCTGTTGGGCTGGCTTATTGTAAAGAATGAGGAAATGGACACTTCAGACATGCCCCTGGCAGCCAGTGGGGGTTGGCTCAAGGATGCCTATGGCAACATAAGAGAATTTTATGGAATCGGGCGTTAGTAAGCGAAATATAAGGAAAAGTAATGTCCTAATTTAAATTATTACCTTGCAAAAGTTCAGTGAAAAACATAATCTAAAATCCGCAATCAATCCCTGGCACCACAAGTATGTGGTTATGTATTTTCTTTCAGGCAACATTGCGGTGTGTGTGGAGTGGGAGGAATAACGGACTTGGAGGGTTACTCGATGAGACTTGTTTTATTGGGAGCACCTGGAGCCGGCAAAGGCACACAGGCCAAGATGCTGATAGAGAAATACGGTATACCTCAGATCTCCACGGGGGACCTGCTGCGCGCTGCTGTCAAGGAAGGCACAGCGCTTGGCAAGGAAGCCAAGGGGCACATGGACAGTGGCGGGCTTGTGCCTGACAGTGTCGTGCTTGGGATGATGAAGGAGCGTCTGGGTGAGGACGATACGAAGGACGGCTACATCCTTGACGGGTTCCCCAGGAACACGGCACAGGCCGAGGCCCTTGACGGAATGCTTGCGGACCTCGCCATGCCCATAGAGGCGGCCCTGAGCGTTGACGTGCCCCTGGAGGACCTCATGAAGAGGCTCACGGGAAGGCGCACGTGCAAGGCCTGCGGGCAGATGTTCAACGTGTTTTTCAATGCCCCCAAGGTGGAGGGCGTCTGCGACAAGTGCGGTGGAGAGTTGTTCCAGCGCGACGACGACCAGGAAAGTACGATCAAGAAGAGGCTGGAGGTATACGAGGAGCAGACCGCGCCGCTTATTGATTACTATGCGGGCAAGGGCATCCTGAAGAGGGTGGAAGGCACCGGAGACATAGATGCCATATTCGCTAATGTCAGCGAACTGCTCGGCGTATAACGGGATCATCTTTAACACTGGATCAAAAGGGAGGACTCACTAATGGCATTGGTTAACCCGCATGGAAAGGACAAGGTACTCAAACCTCTCCTGCTTGAAGGTGCTGAGCTCAAAGAGGAGCTGGAGAAGGCCAAGACCCTCAACCAGGTGAGGATATCCTCACGCGAGGTCGGAGACCTTATTATGATGGGCATCGGCGGCTTTACGCCTCTTACCGGTTTCATGGGCCAAGAGGACTGGAAGGGCGTCTGTGCGGAATACAAGATGGCGGACGGCACTTTCTGGCCGATCCCCATCACCTGCTCCACCACCGAGGGGAAGGCCGAGAGCCTCAAAGACGGTGAAGAAGTGGCCCTTGTAAGCGATGAGACCGATGAGATAATGGCCACCATGAAGGTCACCGAGAAGTACAAGATCGAGAAGGAGTACGAGTGCAAGCAGGTCTACAAGACCACTGAGCTTGAGCACCCCGGCGTGGCCATGGTCATTAACCAGGAGGACATGAATATCGCGGGCCCTGTGAAGGTCCTCTCCGAGGGCAGCTTCCCGAATGATTACCCCAAGACCTACATGAGGCCGGCCGAGACCCGCAAGATTTTTCAGGAGAAGGGCTGGTCCACTGTTGCCGCGCTCCAGTTGAGGAACCCCATGCACCGCTCACACGAGTACCTCGCAAAGATCGCCATCGAGATCTGCGACGGCGTGCTCATACACCAGCTCCTTGGAAAACTGAAGCCCGGTGACATACCGGCCGAGGTGAGGGTCCAGGCAATCGACACGCTGGCTGAGCACTACTTCGTAAAGGACACCTGCATACAGGCCGGATACCCTCTGGACATGCGCTACGCAGGCCCCAGGGAGGCGCTGATCCACGCCCTGTTCCGCCAGAACTACGGCTGCAGCCACATGATCATCGGCCGCGACCACGCCGGAGTTGGCGAATACTACGGTCCCTTTGACGCTCACCACATTTTCGACGAGATCCCCAAGGACGCCCTTGAGATCAAGGCCCTGAAGATAGACTGGACCTTCTACTGCACCAAGTGCGACGGCATGGCCAGCATGAAGACATGCCCCCACGGCAAGGAAGATAGGATGATGCTCTCCGGCACAAAGCTCCGGCAGATGCTCAGCGAGGGAGCGGAAGTGCCCGACCACTTCTCGCGCCCCGAAGTGCTTGCCATACTCAGGAAGTACTACGAAGGGCTCACAGATAAGGTCGAGATCAAGACGCACAAGTATTCTGAAGGAGTTTAAAGAGCAATGAAGTGCATATACAGTGTTTTGGCAATATTGACAAACCAAAAGGAGGGTGGTTATGCCAAGTTTTGTAATCGCTGAGAAGTGTGACGGGTGTAAAGCGCAGGATAAGACAGCCTGCCAGTACATCTGCCCCAACGATCTAATGGCGCTCAACAGGGACCTGATGAAGGCTTACAACCAGGAACCGGAGCAGTGCTGGGAGTGCTACAACTGCGTTAAGATCTGCCCCACGCAGGCCATTGAGGTCCGTGGATACGCCGACTTTGTTCCCCTGGGGGGCAATGTTATCCCGCTGCGGGGTTCCGACTCCATCATGTGGACCGTGAAGTTCCGTAGTGGAAAACTCAAGAGGTTCAAGTTCCCGATCAGGACGACACCTGAGGGTTCAGTTGACCCTTATGATGGCGTGCCCGAAGCAGACATGAGCAAGATCGGTGATCCAGGGTTGTGCACCCATCAGGGTGAGGGCAAGGAGATGCCGAAGATCTAAAGGCTGTATTGGCCAAAGCAGAGTAAAAGAATATATCAGGAGGGATATAGATGGAAAAGGAAACATGCAACTTTTCGTATTGCGCCAAGCCTGAGATCGTCGAGATCGATACCGACATCCTGATCGTCGGCGGCGGCATGAGCGCTTGCGGGGCGGCCTTCGAGGCAGTAAGGTGGAACCAGGCCGCTGGCAACAAGTACAAGATCACCCTTGTGGACAAGGCTGCAATGGACCGTTCCGGCGCCGTGGCCATGGGCCTTAGCGCCATCAACACCTACATGGGCAAGAACGACCCCGAGGACTACGTCCGCTACGTCAGGGCCGACCTGATGGGCATCATCCGCGAGGACCTGGTCTATGACCTTGGCCGCGTTGTTGACGACTCCGTCTGGATGTTCGAGAAGTGGGGCCTGCCGATCTGGAAGAAGGAAGACGGGCAGTCCGTGGACGGCGCAAAAGCCGAAGGCACGCTCAAGGGCGGGGCCACCCCGGTGAACTCAGGCCGCTGGCAGATCATGATCAACGGCGAGAGCTACAAGGTCATCGTTGCCGAGGCGGCAAAGGAAGCCCTCGGGATGGACAACATCTACGAGCGCATCTTCATCGTGAAGTACCTGCTTGACGACACGGTGGAAAACCGCATCGCAGGCGCCGTGGGCTTTAGCGTCCGCGAGAACAAGGTTTACATCTTCAAGTGCAACACCCTGCTTAGCGGCTGTGGCGGCGCAGTTAACGTGTTCCGCCCCCGTTCCTCACAGGAGGGCCAGGGCCGCGCATGGTACCCGGTATGGAACTCCGGTAGCGGCTACGCCACCGGCATCCAGGTCGGCGCAGAGCTGACCCTCATGGAGAACCGCTTCGTCCCCGCCCGCTTTAAAGACGGTTACGGCCCGGTCGGCGCATGGTTCCTCTTCTTTAAGGCCAAGGCCACCAACGCCGCTGGTGAAGACTACTGCACGGGCGAGAACTTCGAGGATGCCAAGGCGAAGTACGGCAAGTACGCCGAGCAGCTTGGCACCTGCATGCGCAACCACATGATGATGATGGACATGAAGGCCGGCAAGGGCCCCATCTACATCCACACCGATAAGGCCATGGCCGAGCTTGCAAAGACCATGGACAAGAAGCAGATGAAGCACCTGGAGTCCGAGGCCTGGGAAGACTTCCTGGACATGTGCATCGGCCAGGCAGGGGTGTGGGCCGGCAACGACATCGACCCCGTCCTGAAGCCTTCCGAGATCATGCCCACAGAGCCTTATCTCCTGGGCAGCCACGCCGGTTGCGCGGGTTTCTGGTGCAGCGGCCCGGAAGACCTCAACAGCCCCGACCACTACAAGTGGGGCTACAACCGCATGAGCACGGTCACCGGCCTGTTCATGATGGGCGACATCTGTGGAGCCTCCGGCCACAAGTTCTCCTCCGGCTCGCACGCCGAGGGCAGAATTGTGGGCAAGGAAGCTATCAGGTTCTGTGGAGACAACGCCGACTTCAAGCCCACCGTCAACATGAACGCCGACGAGCTGGCGGGCGATCTCTACCTGCCCTTTGAGGTCTACGAGAAGTACAAAACCTACTCCACGGAGCCCGAGGTCAACCCTCACTACATCAAGCCCAAGATGCTCCAGGCCCGCCTGCAGAAGATCGCTGACGAGTACTTCGGCGGCGTCAGCACCTGGTACATGACAAGCAAGACCATGCTCGAGGCCGGCCTTGAGCAGCTGGGAATGCTTAAGGAAGACGCGGCCCTCACGGGCGCCAAGGACCTCCACGAGCTGCTGAGGGCCTGGGAGAACTACCATCGCATCTGGAGCCTTGAGGCGCACGCCAAGCACATTCTCTTCCGCGAGGAGTCCAGGTATCCCGGCTACTACTACCGTGGCGACCACGACTTCATTGACGATGAGAACTGGCGCTGCTTCGTCAACTCCAAGTACGATCCCAAGACCGGCGAGTGGCCTGTCTTCAAGAAAGACTACGTGCAGATGGTCTCCGACTAAAAGCGCTGAAGGGGGGGCGGGGCCTGTCTTTTGGGACGGGTCACGCGCTCATTTGTTTTTTTTATGAGGTTAGGTTTACGGTGGGGCCGGCATCCATTGGCCGGCCCTATCCTTGACTTACACCACATAAATCACATTGAGTGGAGGCGCCAATGGCAGACAAGGGAGTCCTGATTATCGGAGGGGGCATCACTGGCATAACCTCGGCCGTTGAGCTTGCCGAGGCTGGCCACAATGTCATCATCGTAGAGAGAAACCCCTATTTGGGGGGAAGGGTGGCACAGCTTAACAAGTATTTCCCGAAGCTTTGCCCGCCCGTGTGCGGGCTGGAGATGAACTTCCGCCGCATCAAGGAGAACGCCAGGGTGAACATACTCACCCAGGCCGAGGTATCAGAAATCTCGGGTGCAGAGGGAGACTTCACAGCGAGCATCAAGGTCAACCCCCGCTACGTCAACGACAATTGCACCATCTGCGGCGATTGCGAGCGCGCATGCCCTAGTCAGCGCAGCAACGATTTCAATTTTGGCATGGATACCACAAAGGCGGCTTACCTGCCCTTTAACCAGGCATTCCCCGCAAAGTATGTCATCGACCGCGCAGCCTGCAAAGAAGGCTGCACTGCCTGCAAGGACGCGTGCAAGTACGACGCCATCGACCTGGACATGGCTGCGGAGACCGTCCGGGTCAATGTGGCAAGCGTCGTTGGCGCCACGGGCTGGGACCCCTATGATACTGCCAAGCTTGATAACCTGGGCGCGGGCAAGATGGACAATGTCATCTCAAACATGATGATGGAGCGCCTTGCGTCTCCCTCTGGCCCGACGGGCGGAAAGATCCTCAGGCCCTCTGACGGCAAGGAGGCCAAGAGCGTGGCATTTGTGCAGTGCGCGGGTTCCAGAGACGAGGACCACCTTCCTTACTGTTCATACGTCTGCTGCATGGCCTCGCTGAAGCAGGCCACATACCTGAGGGAGCAGTACGAGGACTCTGTGGTCGAGATATTCTATATCGACATGAGGACGCCGGGCCGGTATGAGAAGTTCTTAAACGACGTGAGCGCGGACGAGTTTGTGACCCTCACAAAGGGCAAGGTCGGGCGCATCACCGAGCTTCCTGGCGGGGACCTTGAGGTCGAGGCCGAGGACGTTATCGCCGGCAAGCTGATAAAGAAGCGTTTTGAGATGGTAGTGCTCGCCACGGGCATGCAGCCCTCGGGGGCCAGCCAGAAGGTTTCCGGCCTGAGCTTCACCCCTGACGGGTTCGTGGCCACAGGCGGCGGCGTTCATGCCGCAGGCACTGCTAAAGCCCCCCTGGATGTGGCGCGCTCCGTACAGAGCGCGTCTGCTGCTGCGCTGAAGGGCATACAGTCTCTGGTTGGAGGTAAAAGCTAATGGAAAAGAACTTCGGAGTATATGTATGCAAGGGCTGCGGCATCAGCGATGCCGTGGACATAGACGTGGTAAAGAAGGAAGCAGGCGGATCCCCAAAGATCCCGGCCGATAAGTGGAAGGAACACGACGCGCTGTGCTCACCCGCAGGGGTGGAGATGATAAAGGCCGACGTTGCTGCGGGCGTGAACACGCTCATTATTGCCGCATGTTCTCCCAGGGTGAAGTACGAGGAGTTCGATTTCCCCGGCACAATTGTGGAGCGCACGAACATTCGTGAGCTTTGCGCCTGGACGCAGGACAAGCCCGAGGAGGGCAGTGAAGAGGAGGAGTATTACACCCCCACCCTTACGGCCACGGACTACCTGACCATGGGTATCATCAGAACTCAGAAGGGCGAGCTGCCCGAGCCCAACATCCTCGGCCAGGAAGAGGGAGAGGGCGGCCTCTCAAAGCGCATTATGGTCGTTGGAGGCGGCATCACCGGCCTTACTGCGGCAATAGAGACAGCGGCAGCCGGTTACGAGGTGGTTTTAGTTGAGAAAGAGGCAGAGCTTGGCGGATGGAACGCGAAGCTCTACAAGTCCACTCCGCTGGCCCCGCCCCTTGACGCACTGGTGGAGGCCCCGGCTGCGGCCAAGATAAAGGAAGCAGAGGCTGCGGACAATATAAAGATATACACCGGCACGACCATCTCTAAGACCGAGGGACAGCCCGGGCTCTTTGACGTGACGCTCTCAAACGGGCAGACCGAGAAGATCGGGGCGTTCGTGATGGCTGCGGGCTTCAAGCCATACGACGCCACAAAGCTCACGCATCTGGGCTATGACAAGCCGGATGTCGTAACAAGCGTTGAGTTTGAAGATATGGCAAAGAAAGGCAAGATCACACGCCCCTCTGACGGCAAGGAGGCCAAAAGCGTTGCTTTCGTTCTCTGCGCTGGCTCACGTGACGAGGACCACCTTCCTTACTGCTCAGGCTTCTGCTGCGGCACGGCGCTAAAGCAGGCAAAGTACGTGCGTGAGCTCAACGACGGCGCGGCCTATGTCTTCTATCGTGACATAAGGATGCCAGGCCAGAGCGAGATATTTTATAAGAACGTGCAGGACGACCCCGGCATCATGCTGACCAAGGCCGAGGTCACAGGCATATCAAACGGCGGGAGCTCCCTCTTTGTGGAGGCTGATAACACCCTCCTGGGGGAGAAGATAAAGGTGGAGGCGGACCTCGTGGTCCTGGCCACGGGCATTGTTCCCGCAACAGCGGACATCCAGGGCTACCTGGACGGCTTGACCGAGGCGGCAACGGGCGGCGACGAGTCCAAGGAAAAATACCTTGCTGAGAACACGAAGCCCGAGGGCATCCTGAACCTGGAGTACAGGCAGGGCCCGGAAGTACCTTCCTTAGAGAACGGCTATGGATTCGCGGACTCCAACTTCATATGCTTCCAGTACGAGACCCTCCGCACGGGCGTGTACGCCGCGGGCGCAATACGCCAGCCCATGAACTCCAACGATTCTGCCGAGGACGCAACCGGAGCGGCGCTGAAGGCCATCCAGTGCGTGGAGCACGTGGCCGAGGGCATCTCTGTGCACCCCAGGAGCTGGGACGCCACTTACCCCGACCCACAGATGACGCGCTGCACCTCTTGTAAGCGTTGTACTGACGAGTGTCCCTTTGGGGCCATTGACGAGGACGAGAAGGGCACACCGTTTTTCAAGATAAACCGTTGCCGCAGGTGCGCCACATGCATGGGAGCGTGCCCGGAGCGTATCGTGAACTTCAAGGACTTCCACGTTGACATGATCGGCTCCATGATCAAGAACATCGAGGTACCCGACGAAGGCATGAGGGTCGTCTGCCTGGCCTGCGAGAACGACGCCTATCCCGCGCTGGACACGGCCGCGAAGATGGGCTACAAGTTCCATCCGGGCCTGAGGATAATCCCCGTAAGGTGCCTGGGCTCCACGAACCTCGTATGGGTTGCTGACGCCTTCAGCCGCGGCATTGACGGCATGATACTGCTGGGCTGCAAGTTTGGAGAGAACTACCAGTGCCACTTTGTAAAGGGCTCGGAGCTTGCCGAGAACAGGTTCCAGAAGGTGCAGGAGACCCTGGACAGGCTACAGCTTGAGAGCGAGCGCTGTGTGATGGAGCAGGTTGCCATAGATGAGTACGACGTGCTCGCCGAGCGCGTGAACGCCATCGTCCGGAATATCGAGGACGAACTCGGCCCGAACCCCTTCAAGGGCTTTTAGGGCAGAGTCAGGAGGATATGGATGAGCGAGAAAGTTATACGCCCTGATCTTGATTTTGTTAAGGACGTCATCAAGAGCGGCGGAGAATCCTTGAAGAAGTGCTACCAGTGTGCCACCTGCACCGTGGTGTGTAACGTGACGCCTGATGACAACCCCTTCCCCAGGAAGGAGATGGTGCAGGCCCAGTGGGGCCTGAAGGACGAGCTCTTTGGCAACCCCGACATCTGGCTCTGCCACCAGTGCAGCGACTGCACGGCATACTGCCCGCGCGGGGCCAAGCCCGGAGAGGTCCTGGGGGCCATCAGGAAGATGAGCGTAGAGAAGCACTCCAGGCCCGCATTCCTGGCGCGCATGGTGGGCGATTCCAAATGGCTCGTGCCCCTGATCGCACTTCCTGTCGTGTGGTTCCTCATGATACTGGCCGGGATCGGGAACCTTCCGCTCTCGCAAGTGCCGCGCGGCCAGCACGGTGAGATAGTGTTCTCGAAGTTCATGCCCCTGCTGCCTTACCTGGATGGGACGTTCATAGTCGTGTTCAACCTGGCGCTTGTGATACTGGCCCTCGGGGTCTTGAGCTACTGGAAGGATCTCTCTAAAAGTAACACGCCACAGGGCAGCCTGCCAGGGGCGATAATAAGCACTGTGCTTGAGATACTCTTGCACAGGAAGTTCGACCAGTGCGATGTGACAAGCGGCAGGAAGATCGCGCACATGCTCGTGTTCTTCGGGTTTGTCGGATTGGCCGTCACCACCGGGATAGGGTTCTTTTATGAGTATGGCCTGCCTCTTCTGTTCAACAAGCATTATCCTTCTCCGTATCCCATGGGCGACCCCATTAAGTGGATAGGCAACGCAAGCGCGCTTGCGCTGACAGTGGGCGTTGTGCTCGTGCTAGTCAACCGCGTTGCCACGGCTGCGAAGGCCGGCATCGGAGGTTATTATGACTGGCTCTTTCTTGGGGTGGTGATAGCCGTGGGCGCCACGGGCATACTGAGCCAGTTTACGCGGATGGCTGAGATGGCCGAGCTTGCGTATTCCATGTATTTTGCGCACCTGGTGAGCATATTCTTTCTGTTCGCCTACGCGCCTTACTCGAAGATGGCCCACATGGTGTACAGGACAACGGCCATGGTATTCGCTAATATGTCCGGCAGGAAATAACCTGATAACCGGTAAAAAAAGAGGTAGAAACTTATGGTGAAGATCAGAGATCTGGTAAACGAGAAGGGCAACAGGGTGTATGCGGTGCCGGGCAACATGAACCTCTCTGAGGCCGCGCAAGTGATGGCCGAGAAGAACATCGGGGCCCTCATAGTGGTGAACGAGGACAAGAAGATCGGCATGTTCACAGAGCGCGATGTGCTGAAGCACGTGTCGGCAGGCACTGACCTGGCCTCCAGCACGCTGGAAGAAGTTGATATTACGGATATTTTTATCGCGCAGGCGGATGACGACCTTGACTACGCCATGACCGTGATGATCCAGAAGAACATCAGGCATCTGCCTGTGCTGGACGAGGGCAAACTGGTAGGGGTGCTCTCCATGCGCGATGTGGTGAAGGTCCAGGTCAAGAGCCTGGCTGCGGAGGTCCGCTACATGAAGGACTTTCTGGTTGCTGGCGGGGATGCCCAAAGCGTCCTGTCGGATATGTTGTAGACCATAATATTGACTTATAGAATGATAATCATTTACAATAGCGCTAATTTTATTTCAGCTAAGGAGGGGAATGCATGAGCAGTATCATTATTTTAGCACTGATCTGCGGAGCGGCTGGAGTGGTTTACGCTTTGGTAACGAGCGGATGGGTAAAGAAACAGGACGCAGGCAGCGAGAAGATGATAGCCATCTCAGACGCGGTTGCAGAGGGAGCAAGGGCTTTCCTTGCACGTGAGTACAAGGCAGTAGCCATCGTGGCAGTAGTGCTTCTGGCGCTTTTGGGGATCTTACTGGGATTATGGACAGCTATTGGCTTCTTTATAGGTGTTGTGGGCTCCGCCTTTGCCGGCTACTACGGCATGATGGTCTCGGTTAGCGCAAACGTCAGGGTCGCCCAGGCTGCTCACAAGGGCATACAGAGCGCACTTAACGTTGCCTTTAAAGGCGGTTCTGTTACCGGTATCATGGTAGTTGGCCTGGGGCTATTAGGCCTTGCCGCTTTCTACGCCATAGCATTGAAGTTTGCTCCTGATGGCCAGGTATTCCATGCCCTTATCGGTCTTGGTTTTGGCTGTTCACTGATGAGCGTGTTTGCGCGTATCGCAGGCGGCATCTACACCAAGGCCGCGGACGTTGGCGCTGACATCGTGGGCAAGGTGGAGGCAGGCATTCCTGAGGACGATCCCAGGAACCCGGCTGTTATCGCTGACAACGTGGGCGACAACGTGGGTGACTGCGCTGGAATGGCAGCCGACCTGTACGAGACATACACGGTTACGCTGGTTGCCTCCATGCTTCTGGCCAGGTCTGTCTTTGGTGCCGACAGCGCATGGGTGGAGTTTCCGCTCCTTCTGGGTGCTGTGAGCATCATCGCTTCCATTGTTGGCACCTTCTTTGTGAAGCTTGGCAAGGGTGGGTACATCATGGGCGCTCTTTACAAGGGCCTTGGCGTTGCAGCCGTGCTGGCCCTTGGTGGTTTCTATGTAGCAACCAACTGGTTTGTGGGCCTTCCCGGCGCAGGCGACTACATGAGCGTGGGCGGCATCTGGACAACCGCTCTGATAGGCGTGCTCCTGACAGGCATTATCGTTGTGATCACCGAGTACTTTACCGGTATGTATGCCCCGGTTAAGTCCATAGCGCAGGCCAGCACCACCGGAGACGGCACCAACGTTATCCAGGGCCTTGCGGTGAGCATGAAGAGCACCGCGCTTCCGGTCATCACCATTGCCATCGCCATCTACTGGGCATACTCCCTGGGCGGCGGTTTCAGCGGTAACCCCGGTGGAGGCGTTTTCGCCATCGCGCTTAGTGCGGTGAGCATGCTGTCCATGACAGGCATCATCGTGGCCATAGACTCATACGGCCCCATCACCGACAACGCAGGCGGAATAGCTGAGATGGCTGAGCTCCCGGAGGAAGTCCGTAATGTCACTGATCCCCTGGACGCGGTTGGCAACACCACAAAGGCAGTGACCAAGGGCTATGCCATCGGTTCGGCCGCACTTGCGGCCCTGGTGCTCTTTGCCGAGTACTCAAGGAGCTTTGATCAGGAGATGTTCTTTGACCTATCAAACCCGAAGGTCCTGATCGGCCTCTTTATCGGCGGCCTGGCATCGTACTACTTCAGCGCGCTCCTTATGGAAGCCGTTGGCAAGGCCGCAGGCGGCGTTGTTGAAGAGGTCCGCCGCCAGTTCAAGGAGTTCCCGGGCATCATGGACTACACGCAGAAGCCCGAGTACGGCAAGTGCGTTGATATCGTGACCCAGAGCGCCATCAAGCAGATGATGCTCCCGGCCATGATCCCTGTTGCCGCCCCCATTGTGGTTGGC
>SDBV01003933.1_pt1 | contig 21575 bp, 28 predicted proteins | sample 2277081 | NCBI WGS metagenome assembly SDBV01 (sample SAMN10402039, study PRJNA504765) | marine sediment metagenome | isolation source: marine sediment core GS10_PC15, 223 cmbsf | place: Arctic Ocean: Southern Knipovich Ridge | collected 2010 | reverse complement strand
AATAGAAGCAAAAGAATGGGAAGGATGGGGAACTGCATTAAAACCTGCTTGTGAGCCAATCGTTGTCGCAAGCAAACCATTAAGTGAAAAGAATGCTGCTTTGAATGTTTTGAAATGGGGCACTGGTGGAATTAATATTGATGAGTGTAGGATTGAATCAGAACCGGAATTATCTAAAAATTGGGACAGAAAAACACCCTGAGGATCTAGAGATGGAGAACATACAACATATGGAAAAGGGGAACTAAAAGAAAATATTAAAGATTATGCTCCAAACGGGCGATTCCCAGCAAACATAATCCTCGATGAAGAAGCGGGGAAGATGTTGGATGAGCAGAGTGGGAATATTAAAGGATTTAATCGTCCAAATTTAAGAAATACAAAATATAAAAATGATTTTATAGATAGCGATTATAAAGAAATAGACTTTGGAAAAGTTAATATGTATGATGATGAAGGAGGAGCATCTCGTTTCTTTTATACAGCAAAGAGTTCGAGTGGTGAGAGAAATTATGGGTGTGAAGAATTAGAAAGTAGACGAGGTGGTTCTATGGAAGCAAATACAACAGATACTATGCAATTAGGAGGAGCATCATTAAAAGGAGAGTATAAAGAAATTAAACATACAAAAAATGTACATCCAACCGTGAAACCAATTAGCTTAATGGAATATCTTATAAAACTTGTAACACCAAAAGGAGCAATAGTTTTAGACCCATTTTTAGGTAGTGGTACAACAGCAATTGCTTGTTTAAACATAAACAGAAAATTTATTGGAATAGAAAAAGAAGAAGAATATATCAAGATTGCAGAGAAAAGAATTAAGTTTTGGGAAAAGCCAAAAGAAAGGAGAGCAGTTCAGATAGAGACACATAAGATAATAGAGCAGGCAAAACAAAATAAACAGCAAAAGACATTATGGTAAAATGATAACTATATACAATATGGATGTCCTGAAAGCATTAAAACAAATGCCAGATGAAAGTGTAGATATGCAGATAACTTCTCCTCCATATTGGGCATTAAGAGATTATGGTGAGGGAACTGAACATATTTGGGATGGTGATAAAGATTGTGAACATAAGTGGGGTAAAGAAATAAAAAATGTTGGGCATAGAAAAAATGATGGTTTAGGAAAATCAACTCTTGGTTTATCAAAAGCTACAATTAATCAACAAGAAGCAAAACAATCTGGTGGTAATTTCTGTCCAAAATGTGGAGCTTGGAAAGGACAATTAGGATTAGAACCAACATTTGATTTATACATAAAACATCTTTGTGATATTTTTGATGAAGTCAAAAGGGTTCTTAAAAAAGATGGAACTTGTTGGGTTAATTTGGGAGATACTTATAGTGGAACTGGAAATCCAGACCCATCTTATAAAGGATTTGGAGAAGGAATAGAAGGAAAAAAACAATTGAGTAATGTAGTTCCTATGGGAGATAAAAAACCAGATTGGAAAAAATTAAATTATAAAGATAAATGTTTGTGTTGTGTTCCAGAAAGATTTATGATAGAAATGATAAATCGTGGTTGGATTCTTAGAAACAAAATCATATGGCATAAACCAAATCATATGCCAACATCTGTGAAAGATAGGTTTGCAAACTCTTGGGAATATGTATTTATGTTTTCAAAGTCTCAGAAGTATTATTTTGATTTAGATGCAGTAAGAGAACCACACAAAGAGATTTCAATCAAAAGATTATTTGCAGAAGACCATCTTGATAAAAGGAAGATAGATACAACAGGAATGTTATCAATATCTCCTGAAAGTCAAATCAAATCTAATATTAAAAGGAGGCAAGAATATTTAGAGGGAGATATGAAAGGTAAAAATCCTGATGATGTAGTTAAGTTTGATAATGAAACCTCTTTGGTCAAAGGGGTCGGAGTTTCAAGTATGTCTGCAAGATTAAGAAAAGATGGAAAGAAGTATATACCGAGAGAAGATGGAAAAAACCCTGGTGATACTATAATAACAAAATCAGAACACTTGCAATATTCAACTTCAAACATTCATTCAAGGCCTGAATGTTATAGACATCCTGATGGAAAAAACCCATCTGATTTCTGGGACATAACAACTCATGGATACAAAGAAGCACACTTTGCAGTATTCCCTGAAGCATTAGTTAAAAGACCAATCAAAACAACTCCTCAATGGATTTGTAATAAATGCGGGAAGGCGAGGGAGAGAATTATTGAACAAGAAGGATATAGAACTCCTGAAGAAGAAGCAAAATTAAAAGAATTAATTAAAGAGAGAGGAATACCAAGACAAACTGCTGGAATATTAGTAAGGTCACATACTACAAAAAAAGATTTAGGTTGGACAGATTGTGGTTGCAATGCAGGATTTCGCCCAGCAGTAATTATGGATATCTTCACAGGGAGTGGGACAACTCTAAAAGTTGCAAGAGATTTGGGTAGAGATAGCATTGGAATTGAAATCAAAAAAGAATATTGTGATTTAATCTATAAAAGATTATTCGCGGGAAGTCATACCTTATTTCCTGATGAATTTAAACTTATAAAATGATACTAACAGAAAATAAAAAACAAAATATAACCATATTTAGTAGAGATATTAATGGAAATCCAACTATAGAACATATCAAAGATTTCAAACCATACTTCTATGCACAAGACTCAAATGGAGAATACAAAACAATTGATGGTGACAAGGCAAAGAAGATAGTTATGGCATCACCTGAATTTGTAAAAACTGAAAGAGAAAAATATGCAAAAACATATGAATCAGATATACTATATCCCAATAGATATATTATAGATAAGTTAGGAGTAGTAGATAAAGTTCCAATTAGAATATGTTATCTTGACATAGAGACTGCACGAACAGAGAAGGGTTTTGAAGACCCAGTGGAAGCCAACAACCCAATACTGTCAATTTCTGTTTGTGATAGTTTTGATAATTCATATCGACAATGGTGGGTTTCTGAATCATCTTCAGAAAAGAATTTACTTGAACGTTTTATACACTACATCAAATGGACAAATCCAGATATGCTCATAGCATGGAATGGTGATGGATTTGATTTTCCACTTCTCATTAACAGGATGAAAAAAGTGGGCTTGAATCCAAATAGATTGGGTAGAGAAGGAGGAGAAGTAAAGGCATTCAAGATAGCAAACAGGACAATCACAAAGTGTCATGGAAGAATACTATTTGACCTGATGCATGCCTACAAAAAGATGCATTCAAATGAGGGGAGGGAAAGTTGGGCACTTGATTACATTTCAAAGTATGAAGGTTTGGGTGGAAAGGAAGAATATAAGGGAGAGTTGGATGAGTTGTTCAAAAAGGATATTGACAAGTTTATTTCCTACAACAAACGAGATGTAGAACTGTTAGTCCTGTTGAATGAGAAACTTGGCATAGTGGATTTCTTTGATGAGGCAAGACGATTGTGTTGTTGCCAGTTTGTGGATGTCTTTATGAATAGCAAGATGGCGGATTGTTTGTGTCTGAGATATGCAAGAGAACACAAGTTTGTTTTGCCACGAGTTGTGAATCAAGCAAAGGAAACATATGTTGGTGGGTTTGTCCATGATAGTGAGCCAAAACTTCATAAGAATATAGTTGTAATGGATATGAAAAGCCTGTACCCATCAATTATGATTGGTTTCAATATCAGTTATGAAACCATGCTCACCACAAAGGAGGATGGATGCATAAACTTGGATGACAAGTATTATTTCAGAAGAGAGCCGGGAATAATTCCATCGATTGTGAAGCCAATATTAGGGAAAAGAAAAGAAGTTGTCAAACAGATGAAAGAAGTTGATAAAGATAGTCAAGAGTATAAGTCATTGTGGCAAACCCAATATGCATTAAAGGTCATAGCGAATAGTTTCTATGGTGTGTTGGGATTCAGGATGTTTAGATTATATAACAATGAAGTGGCGAGTGCTGTAACATATGCAGCAAGAAAAATCATAAAAGAGGTTCATAAATGGTTTGAAGACAGGGGACTCAAGGTTGTTTATGGAGACACTGATAGTGTATTCATAGAGATGGGAGATAAAACCATTGATGAAATCAAACAATTCCATAAAGAAATCAATGTTTATTTTCGGCACAATTATTTTCTACAATTTGGTATACCAATAGAAGATAACATTTTTAAATTAGAATTTGAAAAAGTCTACAAAACCGTATTGTTCAAAAGAAAAACAGATGGAACAGGTGCAAAAAAGAAATATGCAGGAAGAATTATATGGGAAGATGGAGATGATGTAGACACTTTTTCTGTTGTCGGATTTGAAAGCAGGCGAAGTGATAGCCCTCAAGTCGGGAGGGACTTAGTAAAGAATGTCTTGAAGATGATTTGCTATGAACATCCAAAAGAAAAAATAGATGAATATGTTAAGATGTTTAAAGAAAGAATTAGAACAGAATTTACTTCTGAGCAAATAGGTCTTCCGATAGGCATTACAAAACCTCTTAATCAATATGCAAATCAAATTCATGCCAGAGCAGCAAGATTGGCAAATGAAAAACACAATGCCCAAATACAAGGAGGAGATAAAATCAAATACTTATATGTGAAGGGAAGGAATAATGTAATAGCATTCAAGAGTGAGAAATGGATGTGGGATGGATATGAGATTGATTATGATATGATGGTGCGAAGGATTGTAGATTTGAAGATTGGTCCTCTTTATGAAGGGTTGGGATGGGAATATGGAGACAAATCAAAACAAAAAGAATTGTGGTGAATAAAAAGATTTAAATAATATATATTTCTATATTATATAATTAAAGGAAGTGAAAATGTCATATAGAGGACCTGCATTACAACATTCTATCAGAAGAGGTATAACAAATAACAAAACAGGAGAGAATTTTGTTATCACCATTCCTAAAATAATTGCCGAACAATTCCAAAGTGTTTTAGTGAGAGTCTATGTAAGTGGCAATTCAATAATTCTTGAAAGTGGATGTAAAATATCTATTGAAGACATTAGTATTCATAAACAGAATTGTTATGATGGTATAAGAGGGTTTGAATACTCAGCATCAGGGAAGAAAGTTTATATAAAATGAGTAAACCAAGATTTGATATAATAAAAATAGAAGCATACCATTGTTATAAATGTGGAAGTCTCTTTGCTGAAAAGGGAAAGAGAAAAACTGGACACCATTCTATTCCCGTCTTTCTGAAACCTCAACGAAATGTTGAAGTACCTGTATGTGATGATTGTCATAAGGAGATTAATAAATATACAGTTCAATCTTTACCTAAATTTGATGCTATGCAGAATTTAATTGACAACCTTAGAAATGCTATAGCTAAGTGGGACAAAGTATTAGGTAGATATAATCAAGAGGAGAAAACAGAGGATGAGTAAAATAATGTGGTTATCTGACTCTCCTATGACTTGCACAGGATATGCTACCATCTCTACCAATATTTTAAACTATCTTTCTGAACATGGGCATGATTGTTTCTTCCAAGCACACAATTATGTTGGGCAAACTATACCACCAGGATTGAAATTTGAAGATGGTAGAGAGTTAAAATTTAATGTTATGGGGACTGGTAAAACTCCATATTCACAAGACTTACTTGTCCCAAGAATTAGAGAATTAAAACCAAATATCTTTGGAGTTTTACTTGACAGTTTTATGTTATATCCTTGGATTTTGAATTTAGATTTTGCTCCTGCTAAAAGTATAATATATTATCCTTCAGATGGTGGTGGAGGATTACCACAAGGTTGTGAACATATTATTAAGAAGTTTAATGTCGCTGTTGCCATGAGCAAGTTTGCTCAAAAGCAAGTACTCGATACATATGGCATAAAGACAGAATACATTCCACATGCTATTGATGAAAAGAATTATTTCCCACTCACTAAGACGCAACGTGAAGAGTTAAAAACAAAATGGAGACTTCAGGATAAGTTTGTGATTGGAAGTGTATTTAGAAATCAAGGAAGAAAGATGGCAGATAGAATGATAAAAGCATTTGCTATCTTTGCCAAAACTCATCCTGACGCCATTTTGTTTATGCATTGTGACCCACAAGATGCCGCCGCTGTTTTTAATATTAAACTACTAATTGAAAGACATAAGATACAGAATAGATGTGTCTTCACAGGTATGCAATTCTTTAAAGGTTTTGATTACAAAAAGATGAATGAAATTTACAATGTGATGGATGTTTTTATGTTATCAACATCAGGAGAGGGATTTGGTGTTCCTATAATCGAAGCTATGGCATGCGAAGTACCTTGTGTAGTTACCGATTATACAACTACTCATGAATTATTAATGGAGGATGGTCAATGTGGAATACCAGTTCCAATATATACTGAAATTACTGGCTCTTGGACGGTTGAGAGAGGACTTATGGATATTCCTAAAGGTGCTGAAGCATTGGAGACATTGTACAACAATAAAGAATTAAGAGAAAGGTATGGGAAAGCTGGAAGAGAGAAGATACTCAGACAATATACTTGGGATATAGTAGGAAAACAATGGGATGATTTGATAAGGAGGATGACAGAATGAAACCAAAAACTTTGAATGAATTGGAAACTCTTTGCACTTGTAAGTTATGTAAAAGATATATGGTTGGAATGGATGACCTAAAAGCAGAAGCTGTGAAGTGGGTTAAGGATGATGATTTTTCAACAGAAGAATTATTAGAAAGATGGAATGAATTTAAGATATCCAATGACATAGTTAGTTCTATGGCAGCAATAAAATTATGGATTAAACATTTCTTCAACATCACAAGGAAGGATTTGAAATGAGTAAACTATACATGATTACGCCAGATGAACGAGGGTTTTTAACAGATGCTGGAGATAGAATGCCACTTGGAGCATTATATGTTGCGACAGCAGCAAAAGAAGCAGGGCACAATGTAACATTTTTTGATTTAAATCATATTGACATAAGTGATTTTGCTCTAAAAGTCCGCAAAGAAAAACCAGAAGTGGTAGGTTATAGTGTGATAAGTTCTCCTTCTTTCAAATATATGAACAATCTGACATACCTTACAAGAAAATATTCTCCAGACTCAATCAATGTTGTTGGTGGTTATCATGCAATAGCAAGACCTCAGGACTTTGAACATGCAGATTTTATAGTAGGAGGAGATGGAGAAGAAGCAATTGTTGATGTACTAAACAGAGACACTATATCAAAAGCTAATCTAAGAGTTGATATAAATAAGATTCCGTTTCCTGACAGAGATTTAGTTAGAACAAGTGATTATGATATGCAACAAAAAGGACATAGATGTGCCACTATTATAAGTTCTCGCGGATGTCCTTTTAATTGTGTATTCTGCGGAAACCTTGACAGGAAAGTCAGATTGCGAAATCCAGAGAACATTGCAAATGAATTAGAGCAGTTATTAGATATAGGATTTCAAAGTTTGTATTTTGTGGATGATGCTTTCACGGTGAACAAAAAACATGTTAAGGATATTTCTGATGTTGTGAATGATTATACTATGCCATTCAGAGTAACAACAAGAGCAGATTTATTGGATGAGGATATAGTTCAATACATGGCACTTAGAGGATTGGACATAGTGAGTATTGGGATTGAGAGTGGCAACAATGAAGTACTAAGGAAAGCTAACAAAAGAACCACAGTAGAAGAAATTGAAGACAAGGTAAAATTACTTCACAAATACAGAGTGGATGTAAAAGGATTCTTTATGTTTGGACTTCCTGGGGAAGGTCCAGAAGAGGCACAACAAACAATTGATTTTGCAAGAAGATTGGGAAGGGAGGGTTTGACTTCTGCAGACTTCTATGCTATGACACCATTTCCAGGAACACCAATTTACAACAATCCTGAAAAATATGGATGTAAAATATTATCCAGAGACTGGGATAAATACTCCCATTATTTAGAAGGTGGAGAAAGAGAGATTGAAATTGTGATGGAGACAGAAACATTGTCAGCAGAACAAATTAAATATTTTATGAAGAAGGCAAGAGGCGAATGGAAAAGATAGTGGTATGTTATATTGGACAGGATTGTGAAAAGGTTGTAGAGATGAGTTTGAAAAGCGTAGAAGGAGCAGATGCTATTGTCTTCGTGGATGGAGGAAGCAAGGACAATACAAAAGAAATTGTAAAAAAATATGCAGATGAATTCTTATACAATAAATATGACCGAATTGACAAGATGATGAATGGAAAACAGAGGAACATATATTTAAATTTTATAAAAGAAAGATTTCCTGGTTGGTGGTGTCTTGTGTTGGACCCAGATGAGATTGTTGAAGACTTCTCAGCCATTAAAAATTTCATAAATATACTTCCGAAAGAACAACATAGCAAGTTGTGGTGTATAAAGATGAGACATTTAGTTGGTGATTTGGCTCACGAAGATGCAACACAACCAATTCACTATGTTCCTAATAGACTATTCAAAATAAGAAAAGAATTATTTTACCAAGAAGTAGAACATCCAGTTATAGTAACAGAAAAAATTCTTCAAAATATGAACAATTTAGGAGACTATATGGCAAATGTTCAGCCCACTACAATATGGCATCTGAGAGAATGTATGGGAATCTTTAGCACATTAGAAAAGTACAAATGGAATTTAAAGAAGTCAGAAATGCATACAAAAGAACAATTAGATAAGTGGTATCACCAAATGCTTTTTGGTTATTATCCAAAATCTGTAGTTCATTATACTGAGTTACCAAAAGTATTAAGAGAGGGATTTATGCTAAAATGAAAGTTGCAATTGGACTCGTTGTAAAAGGAGGAGAAGAATTTATAGACAAATGGATTTCTTGTGCAGAAAAAATCGGAGACATAATATTGGTTGTGGACAACGGAGCAGATGAAATAGTTAGAATGAAATTGTTGAAGCATAAAAAAGTAAAGCAGTATCACATACAAATCAGCATGGATAGAAATCAGAGTAGAGATTATCAAAAGATTTTGGAGATGGCAAGGGAAGAGGATTGTCAGTGGGTTTGGAATTTAGATATTGATGAATGTGTCCCCAACCTGGATGTTTTAGCTTTAAAGAACTTCCTTATAAATTCAACAGACCAAAGTATAGCATTTCCTTTTTTTGAAATGAGAGGAGATAACAAACATTATGTTATGCTTAAAGAAATGCTTTCAGGAAAACTAAAACATGCAAGAGCATGTCATAAATGTTATAGAGTTCTTTCCCATTTTAAATTTGACGAGAAGGATAAACATGGCGTTTCAATTCCTCACAATTGTATATCAGGAGGAATAGTAAATGTACCAGTACAACATTATGGGCATTATACAAAAGAACTAAGAGATGAAAAAAGAAAACAATATTTAACAAGTAGTTTTAAGGACTCGATTGAACAAGATGCAACTTGGATGGAAGATGATGATAGTAAGATTATAATAAAGGAGTGGGACAAACATCAATCAGGAAAATGAAATACAAAAAAACATCAATAATAATTTTAGCATATAAAGAACCAAAAAAGTTTAAGAAAATGTTTGAAACCCTAATTAAAAATACTCACCAAGAAAAAACTCCATATGAGATTATTGTAATTGGTAACAATCCTGATATGTGGATACATAGATATGTATCTGAAAACCTTGATAAAATATTCAAGTATAGTATATTCACCAAAAATTGTGGGACTTCAAAAGGTTTCAACTATGGTGCAGAAAAAGCATCTGGACACTATATTTGTTTCTTTAATTCTGATTACTATATGATGGACAACTGGTTGGAAAGCATGATTGATTGTTTTGAACACCAACCAAATATTGGATTAGTGAGTTGTTGTACAAATTGCACGGGAAATGTAGTAGAAAAATATGGAGAAATTACTCAATTACCTAAAGACTATGTTGAAGCAGAATGTGCAATTGCCCAAATGTTTACAACCAAAGAAATATGGAAAGAAGTTAAAGGACTTGATGAGAACTTATACCCAGTCACATTTGAGGATTTGGACTTTAATGAGAAGATAAAGGAGAAAGGATATAGAGTTTTTGTCAATAGAAAATGTTTTGGCTTCCATGACTATATGCCAGATAAAGAAGGTGGCAGAGATGCACTTAAAAGAAGAAATAGAAAATTGTTCAAAGACAAATGGGGTGACAAGTACAAATGGGCATGAAATGTGTAGCATATATGAGAGGAGGAAGTGGAGATGTATATCCATTCTTAGCTATACTTCCACAAATAATGAAAGAACATAATCTGAATATGGATGATATAGTGTTATATTTAGATAGTGTTTACACACTTAATCCAACCTCACATAAGTTTGCGAGTGAAACAATGCTAAGGATGATAGATGTTGCAGGATTAAAGAATATTATATATGTTCCAATAGACAATTCAAGTGCTATGGATTTACTTTGGCCATCACAAAATGCAAGAATCTATGGTCCATTAATGGAAGAGAATTTTGATAAAAAGGAATTCATGTTTTGGAAAGAACTTAGAACAAGAGAGTTTATTCGTAGTAAACTAACTAAGGATACAATATTTATTGATGGTGTTGTTGATACCAATTTTGAATGGGATATGAAAAAAGAGGAATACAAACAATTAGATTATGAAGAAGTTCCTTTAGAATTTAAACCTGATGTATCAGAGATGATTAAAATAAATGACATGCTTAAATCTTCACACCTACTAATTCATTATAGAAAAAAAGGATACAAAGAAGATACATATTACTACAACAAAATTATAGAATTTTGCAGTGCCAATAATATTACACCTATTGTTATTGGACTGAAAGACGATAACCTAATAGGTAGATTTATAGATTTGAGAGAAGAGTTGAGTGTAGATGGATTGTTTTACATAACTAAAGAATCAAAGATGATGTTGACAAGTAGTAGTATATTCACTTTTCATCGTTTGTACTATAATTTTAAAAACAAAACAACAATAATTTCTTATCCAAATCATTTGGGAGGATTTGAAAAGAGCTTAAAACAAAAAATTTATGATAACCCAAATCATTATTTTTACAACAGCGACGAAGATAACATTGATAAAATATGTGAGGTGATAAAAAATGAAAACTGATTTCGTTTCTGCTGCAACATTCCCAGTAAAGTTATTACATAATCCTGTAATTCAAGATGGCAAGATTGTTCCATATCACATTACAATGATACCTACAAATGTTTGTAATAAAAATTGTAAAGAATGTTTTTGTTATAAAAGAGACAAAACAACAGAGCTTCCTTTAAATGAAATAGAAAAAATTGTTGATAAGTTTTATGAATTAGGAACAAGAGCGATAAGTTTAAGTGGTGGTGGTGAACCAGATTGCCATCCACAAATAAATGAGATTATAAGTTATATTAAATATAAAGGAATAGATGTTGCTTTGGTTACCAATGGAGAGAATCTTAATAAGATTGAAGATAGTGTTTTAAATCTTTTAGATTGGATTAGAGTTTCAGGAGTATCTTCTTCTCCTATAAATTTCCCAAGATTGTCAGTAGATATGAGTAGAGCACCAAACGCTGGTTGGGCATTAAGTTATATTGTGAGCAAACATGAACCTAAAGATTATAGTAATCTAAAGAAAGCTGTTGAATTTTCAAACTGGGGTTTAATATCTCATTTAAGAGTTGTTAGTGACATGATGTATCCCGATGAAAACAGACTTCCAAGAGCAAGAAAAAACATCAGAAAAACTTTAGACGATAGTAAGGTTGTTTGGCAAGAGAGAATAACAAATGAATTAGGAAGTAAGGAATGTTTAGTTCCATTAGTCCATCCAATACTTGATGCAGATGGAAATATACAACCTTGCTGTGGAGCGCATTTTGCTTCTACTCCTCCATGTTACAAATATGAAAAAGAAACTGCCGTTTGTAATTGGAGAGATTATGATAAGTATATAGAAAAACAAACGATATATGATGGAACTAAATGTGAGATTTGTCAATATTCACAATACAATACAACTCTAAAAATGTTATTGGAAAAACCAAAGAATAGGAGGTTTGTATAAAAATGAGAATCCCAACAGATAAAAGAATATCTCATAGAAAGGGATTAAGTATGATAGAAGAATATGGGATAGAAAAAGCAAATAGAATTAAAAATAAAATAAGTAAAAATGGAGGACATTTACAAATAGAAAAAACAAGAAAGAAAATATCAAATTCTTTGAAAGGACATTCTTGTTATAAAAATCCAGAAAGAGGAAAGAAAATAAGTAAGCACAAAATAGGAGATTTAAATCCTATGAGGAAAGTTTGGGTTAAAGAAATACATAAAAAATCAATGCAATATATTACTCATCATATTAATGGAAATCATTTTGATGATAGACCAGAAAATAAACAAATAATGACTCAATCAAAACATGTAAAACTACATCATGTACAAGGAGATATAAAAAAATGAAAGACAAACGGCTGCATGATTCTACTAAAGCACTCTATCATATGGACAGGATTATTGAACATTTTGATAAAAGGAAAAAAATTGCACCAATTCACATTGATATGGGTCTTAGTAAATTCTGCAACGTGAACTGTGTCTACTGTTATGGGATGTATCAAAATAAAGCAAAAAAATATATCAAAAAGGATGCACTAATAAACCTTATGAAAGATGCTGGAAAGATTGGAGTTCGTAGCATTGGATATATCGGAGATGGAGAACCAACCTGTAATCCACATATGTATGAAGGATTAATTGCTGGAAAGAAAGCTGGAATGAGTATGTCGCTTTCTACTAACGGTTTACTTTTAGATACTCCAGAAAAGAGAAAAATAATATTAGAAAATTGTGAGTGGATGAGATTTAATATTTCTGCTGGAACAAGAGAGGGATATAAAGAAATACACAGAATAGATTGTTTTGACAAAGTTGTGAAGAACATTGAAGCAATGGTTGATGAAAAAAAGAAAGGAGGATATAAATGTGATATAGGAATGCAAAGTGTTTTTGTTCCTACCTTAATGGCAGAGGAAATGATAGAGGAGGCAAAGTTAGCTGTAAGACTTGGAGTAAATTATATGGTTGTGAAACAATGTAGTATGCCAAAAGGTGGAGTAAAAGCAGGAATGATGCAGTTTGATTTGAATGATTATGACAAACCAGAAGTTCTTGAAGCAATGAAAAAAGCTGAAGATTTATCTACAGATAAAACTCAAATAATTATTAAGTGGGGTTTAATTGCTCAAAAGGGTAGAAAACCATACGAAGGTTGTCTTGCAATTCCTTTACTCCTACAAATTTCTGGGAATGGTGATGTTTATCCTTGTGGACATATGTTTCAAGACCAAGGAAAAGAACCAAAAGAAAGAAAATTTGAAGATTATAAAATTGGTAATGTCCATGAAACAAGATTTAAAGATATGATAAGTTCTGATAAATTTTGGGAGATTGTTAGAAAGATGAGATATGAATTTGATGTTCACAAACAATGTTCTGGTGCGTGTAGACATGATAAACTTAATGAATTTTTGTATAACTATACTGAGAATAAACCAAGAGGAGTAAATTTTATATGATTAAACATATATGGAGAAAAGAAGCAAGGAATCTAACTGATGGGATGGACCATGAAGTTCATCCTCTTGGAAAACTATGTCATTATTCAGAATTGCCTTACTATCTAAAGATGAAGAATAGAATAAAGAAGAGATTTGCCTATTGGGAAATAAGAAGTGGATTATTTGATTTAAAACTATGGGGTATAAGAACAATAAAAAAATGGAAAAAATAATAGTATATGCTTATGTTGTGGCAGACTTATTTAAGGAGGAAATAAAAGATGTACCTTAAATCAGCAGAGATAGTTGATAAATGCTTCTTTGAATATCAAGACATATGTGATGAATTGGGCATTAAGAGTTGCTTACTGATTGGAACATGTTTAGGTCTTTACAGAGATGGAACTTATTGTGCAGGTGATTTTGACATAGATGTGGCAGTGTTCTGTAGCAAGGAAAAGATAGTAGAATTATTTGCTAAACTTAGAGAGAATGGATTTGAACAGAAAGAATTTTGGCAGAATCAAGGATGGGAACTTAATCAGCATTTCTGGAAGTATGATGTCCTATTAGATGTTCATGTTCAAATTCTGAAGGATGAAGAACGATTCTTTGAGAACACAAGAACATTGGTATACAAAGATAGAGTGTTCAATATTCCACATCCTGTAGAAGAATATCTTGTTCTACAATATGGAGAAGATTGGACAACTCCAAAGCAAGGGATACCAGGAACATCAAGTGACTGTAGAAGCAGACCACTAAAAGGAGAGAGAGAATCATTTAATGGTGGTCCAAATGAAACTACCCAATCTATATTGACAAAATTCCTTTCTTGTAAGGAAGAAAGATATGAAGGAGGAGAATGGATTTACTAATATGAAAACAAGTGATATAATTGCACAAAGAATAAAGAAAGAAGTAGATATAATCTTTGGAGTCACTGGAGGATGTGTTGTTAATCTGGTTGATAGTTTTCATAAGGCAGGAATAAAAATAATTCCAATGCATCACGAACAAAGTGCTGCAATTGCAGCAGATGCTTATGCAAGATTTAAAGGATTTGGAGTTTGTTTTGGAACTTCGGGACCTGGAAATACAAATTTGATTACAGGAACCTGTTGTAGTTGGTTTGACTCAATTCCTGTATTGACCATTGGTGGACAGGTACCGACAAAATTCTTAACTGGCGAAGATAGGCAAATGGGATTTCAAGAAGTAGATGGTGTTAGTTTATTTAAACCAATAACAAAACTTGCAAGAAGATATGAAATGCTGGATGATTTAGAATGGTGTATTAAAGTTGCTAAAGAAAATAGAAAAGGTCCAACATTTATTGAGATACCAGATGATATTCAAAGGAGGACAATATGATATACGAAAAACCATTATTGATTGTGGGTGCAGGAGCAAGGGATATGAACTTAGATATTCAAATGCCATTCCTCTATACTTGGGGTATCAAAGATAAATACTATAATCACAAATGGGCGAAAGGAGATTTTGGTATTACAGGAAGTCCTAATGGAAATAAACTAATCAAGGAAGCAGATTATATTATTATGATTGGAACAAGAATGGATACTCACCAAGTTCCAGACTGGGATAAGTTTGCTCCACAAGCACATAAGGCAGCATATTGTTTAGAATTTCCACATGCTGTAGATGAATTGCTTGACATTATACCAATATTAAAAGGACCTGATTGGTGTAAAAGAAGTGAAGAGAATAAAACAGATACTCCAATTTATAGATGGATTGATAGGTTATGTGAGCAATCAAATGAAGATGATATTATAATTCCAGATATGGGACAGACAGGATGTATTGCTTTACAAAGATGGAAGATAAAAGAAGGACAGAGATTGTTTAATGGAATGAACCATTCTCCTATGGGTTATTCAATTCCTGGAGCAATTGGTGCAACATTAGCAACAGGAAGAAGAGTTATTGTGATTGTAGGTGATGGAAGTTTAATGATAAATCTACAGGAGTTGCAAACAATTTCTGAACTTAAATTACCAATTAATATTTTTGTGGTGAACAATGGAGGATATGGAATGATTAGACAAACACAAAAAGATTGGAAAGAATTTTTAGACCAAGGAATTGCTTGTAATTTTGAAACTCCAAACATAGAAAATTTAGCAAAAGCATTTGGTTTAAAATATACAAATGAATTATCTAATGAACCTTCTATATTTGAAGTTAAGTTTGATGATACAACAATTTCACCTAAATGGAAATGGGGGACAGAGTTATGACACTTAAAACTTTGAAGGATTTGGAAACTGAATGCACTTGTAATTTATGTGGAAGGCATATGGTTGGAATAGATGAACTAAAAGCAGAAGCAATTAAGTGGGTTAAGGAATTTCAAAAAGAAAGAACAGATGCTATTTCAGAAATGTTTGATAATGTTGATAAATATGGAATTTATCCTACAACAAAATTCTTTAATAGAATTGATGATTTTTGGAAAGAAAAGTTCAACATAACAAAAGAGGACTTAAAATGAAAGCATTAATCATCACAGGCAATTTGGTACAAGACCATGAATTTATTTATCCTTATTACAGGTTGAAGGAAGCAGGATATGAAGTGCATGTTGCAATTAATTGCACTATAACACCATATGTTCTTGGGATACTTGGAACTAAGATACCCTCTGATGATGAATGTACTATATGTGGATACAGTGATTTAACTCCAGATGAATATGATTTATTAGTCATTCCAGGAGGGGCAAAGTGTATGGAGAAATTGAGACAAGAACAAGAGGTATTGGATTTCATAAAAGAGTTTGATAAGAAGGGGAAGCCAATTGCAAGTATATGTCATGGGGCACAATTATTAATTTCAGCGAAGGTTGTGAAAGGAAGGAAGATAAGTGGATACTATTCAATCAAAGATGACATAACAAATGCAGGATCAGAGTATGTTGATGCACCCTTTGTGATTGACAAGAATATAATTAGTTGTCCACATTATAAATATTTAGGAGAATGGATGAAGGAGGTTTTGAAATGGACAAAATAATAGTTAAGAAACCTTGGGGATATGAATATTCAGTTTTCAAAGACGGGATAAGTGTTAGGATACTTCACATAAATAAGGGAGAAGAGACTTCGTTCCATTGTCATATGAAAAAGGATGTTTTGATTATCCTACTCAAAGGCAGAGCAAAATTATTCAGGAGTGGAAGTCATACAGATTATATGGAAGATGTTGAATTGAAGCCAATGTATGTGAGGCAGATACCCAAGTCAATCTTTCATAAGAGTGAGGCAATTGAAGATTCTGTCATACTTGAAATTGAAAGCACAGGAGATGTTCACGACTTAATAAGAGGAGAAGATAAGTATAACAGAAAGCAGGGTTATGAAGTTAAAGAAATAATATCAGTTGATGATGTACTGGAGGAACTCTAAAATTATAAAGGATGAAAAATAAATGCATAGTAATAGATTTGGATGGGTGCTTGAGAGATAGAGAAATGGTACCCAATGAGGAAGTGATTAAGAAGTTAAAGGAATATGCATCGCATGGGTGTTATGTTATCATTTACTCAAGCAAGAACATGAGAACATTCAAAGGGAACATTGGAAAAATTAATGCAATTACACTCCCACAAATAATAGAGTGGTTAAAGAATAATGATGTTCCTTACGACGAAATATATGTGGGAAAACCTTGGTGTGGGTTCAATGGATTCTATGTGGATGATAAAGCAATAAGACCAGATGAATTTGTAAATAAATCTATGGAGGAAATAAATGATATTATACTTTGATAACTTCATAACAAATGAACCGTTTTATGATGTAGTCTATCCAGAATTAACTCTATTGAGAAGTGGAGGAATATATAAATATCAAAGTAAATTAGATGTTGCCAAATATGTTCTGGCGAGTTATTCTGTGATACCTTTCACAAAAGTTGTCATAAAGTATACACTTCAAGACGAGAAAAAAAATAAAGAGTTTGAGGAGTTTGTTTATAGTCTATGGCCAGATGCATACATCATTCGTGGAAGGAGTAACTGTAGAGACAAGTTCAAAGAGAGTCTGAAACTCTTGAATTCTTTTGATGATGAATGGGTATTTTATGCAGGAAATTGTGACCATGTATTTATTGATTCAAACTTGGATGTGTTGAACTCTTGCTTAAAAAAAGCAGAAGAACTAAAGAAAAAGAATGAGTTTGTGGCTATTGGTTATTCTTGTCACACAGAAATATTTGAAGTCTTTTACAGAGGAAGAGAATTTAGGTATAATGATGTAAGTTTATTAGAGGATGATAATAAAGATTATATAGTGACTTCTTTCCCAACAGGATATAATGGAACAATCTTCATTCTCAGCAAGAACCTTCTGAATAATATCATAGAGGGTGATGATAATAAATATATGAGAAGACAAGAAGAGATGGACCAACATCCTCCCACAACCATTATATTTCCAAAGAATGAACTTTGTAGACATTATGATGGTGCTATCCACTGCCATATTTCAAACGATTTTATTCCAGCATTATTCATACCTCCTGGTTTCTTCACAAATGATATTAAAATTAACTTTGGATTTGATAAGTATAGAGAAGGTTGGGTTAATATAAATCCCTTAAAAGAAAAATATTCTTTTAGAGATGCGAATGGAACAGATATGAGAATTGATATGGATGAGATACCTTTGTTTTGGCAGAGTAGGATTTCAAAGTATGATATTCAGAAATATGATAAGGAAAAAGTAAAGGAAGTTTTAGATGCATTGCATCAGAGGATGATAATATGAAATATAAATTATGTATTTTAGCAGCAGGTGTTGGAAGTAGAATGGGAGATATTGTGGTGAATAAAGCCATTGTTCCAGTGGATGGTAAGGCAGTCATCTCACATATCATTGATAAGATTGACAAGAAAGTAGAGATTGTAATTGCAGTTGGGCACAAGAAAGAAACGATAAAGGATTATCTTTCACTTGCGTATCCAACCAGAAAGATAACTTATGTTCCTATTGACAAATATGTTGGTCCTGGAACTGGTCCTGGATATTCATTATTGAAATGCAAGAACAAACTACAATGTCCATTTATTCTTTCAACTGCAGATACAATAGTAGAGGAAGAAATATCTCCACCATATATTGACTGGATGGGAGTTTCAGAAACAACTGAAACAGAAAAATACCTTACTGTAAAAATTGATGGCGTTCAAATAGTAAGAATGGATGACAAGACAAAGAATGATAATAAATATGCCTGTATAGGATTGATAGGAATAAATAGTTATAAACAATTCTTCAACAATCTTGAAACTAACAAAGAGTTAATTAAAGGAGAAGTGCAGTTTTCAAATGGATTTAAGGGGTTGCAATTTAATGCCAAATTCTTCACCACATGGATAGATACAGGTTCAAAAGAGACATATGATTTTGGCAAGACAGACGAATTTATTTATTTTGTGGATGGAAAAGTTATAAAATATTTCGCAAACATTAAAAGGGCAAGAGATAGAGTCAAAAGAGTAAAATACCTAAGAGGCACAGTTCCTGAAGTGCAAGGCAAGGGCAACTTCTATTCATATACATACATTCCTGGACAGGTTCTCTATAATGTATTAGATGAAAATGTTATGAAAGAATTTTTAGTATGGTTAGAAAAACATCTATGGAAAAAAGAAGGAATTCCACCAGAAATTATGGAAACTTGTAAGGACTTTTATGTTAGTAAAACATCAGAAAGATTACTTATGTTTTATAGAAATACAAAAGTAAAAGATGAAACAAAAGAAATTATAAGACTTGTTAATTGGAATGACTTAGTTAGAACACCTATTCCATCCACATTCCATGGAGACCTACAACCAGATAATGTTATTTATAATGAGAAGAAATTCACATTAATTGATTGGAGACAAGACTTTGGTGGATTGTTGGATGTGGGAGATTTGTATTATGACTTAGCAAAGTTGTATGGAGGGCTTACAATAAATTATAGGATGATAAAAGAGGGAAAGTTCAAAGTTGAATTAAGCGATGATAAAATATACTATGATTTTGATGTGAACAATAATCTAATAAAGGCAAAAGAAGTTTATGAAAAATGGTTGAAAGAAAAAGGATACGATTTGAATAAGATAAAGACAATGACTGCTATGATATTCCTGAATATGGCTCCATACCATCATCCACCATTTAATCTGTTGCTTTATTCTATGGGAAAAGATATGCTACATAAATTGAAGGAGGAAAGTAAATGATAAAACTACCAGAGAGATATAATTATGCCGAAGCATACCTCACTTTGAGATGTAATTTTGCATGTGATTATTGTATTAATGACTTTGATAGAGTAGATAGAAGAAGAGAAGAACTGTCAGGAGATGAATGGATAAAATTATTGAATAGTATTGACTTTGGTAATGTTCCCTTAACATTAGGTGGCGGAGAACCAACATTACACAAAGATTTCTATGAAATCGTAAATGGACTTAAAACAAAAGTAGATTTACTCACAAACTTATCTTTTGATGTTGATGAGTTTATTGAAAAAGTTTCTCCAGATAGGTTCACAAAATCAGATATTCCTTTTTATTGTTCTATTAGAATAAGTTATCATGTTGGGCAATCAAATGAAGAAGAACTTATTGCCAAGACCAAAAAATTAAGAGACAATGGATTTGATGTTGGCATTTTCTCTTTGTTTCATCCACATCATATTAATGAGAATATGAGAATGGATTGGAAATGTGCCCAAGAGAGAATTCCAACCTATCCAAAAGACTTTTTGGGGAAAATCAATGGCAAGATGTATGGCTATTTCAAATACCCAGATGGAGTAGATAACAAGAAGAAGAAAGATGTCCAATGCAGGACAAGAGAACTATTAATCTCACCAGAAGGAAACATTCACAGATGTCACAGGGACTTATATAGAAATGAAAATCCAGTAGATATGGATTACAGATTCAGACCTTGTAGTAACTTTGGTGATTGTAACCCATGTGATTTAAAATTAAAAACAAATAGATATTTGAAAGAGGTAGACTGCCAAGTGGATATAAAATGAAACAAAGAAGACCATTTAGAACTAAATTAATGATAGAATGTTGTCCATTTTGTCATATAGACCACTACCGCAAGGATTTAGTGATTGTAGATATAGATGGCACTCTTTGCAAACATGTTGAACCTTGTGGAGACGATGGATTTCTTAATGCTAAACCACTCAAGAAAAGAATCGGATTAATTAGACATCTAAAAGAAATGGGACATACTGTTATGCTTTGGACAGGAAGACCAGAAACTGGTAGAGATGCAACAGAATATTGGTTGGAAATATATAAAGTTCCCTATGACATTCTCTGTATGGAAAAGTCAGGTTACATATCTATTATTGATGATAGACCTGTATTAAGCAATTGGGAATATGTTGAAAGAAATGTTAACGATAGAGAAAGCAAGATAATTAAAAAATTTAAACCAATAAAATGAAACCAAAAATAGTATTCACATGTGGTTGTTTTGATTTAATACATGCAGGACATATAGCATACTTAAAAGAAGCAAAATCAATGGGCAATGAATTAATAATAGGTGTTACTAAAGATAAGTTTGTTAATAAATTGAAAGGTAAGAAAAGACCCATTATTCCAGAACAAGATAGAGTAGCAATTATCAATGCATTAAGGTGCGTGGATAATGCATTTCTTGGTAACAATCCTAATTTTGCAAAAGATATTAAATTATTAAAACCTGATATTTATGTCAAAGGTGGAGAGTATACACTTGAAACTATAAACCAAGATGAAAGAAAGGCAGTTGAAAGTTATGGTGGAACAATTTTATTTGCCAAATATATTAGTGGATTATCAAGTAGTAACATAATTGAGGAGATAAAAGAAAAATGAACTATATAATTACAGGAAATAAAGGACTTATAGGAACTTATCTTAAAAAGCGACTTGATAAAGAAGGACATGAATGCATAATGCAGATTGACAAAAGAGAAGGGTTTGATACAACAGACTTAATGTTTAAGGATTATGTACCATCTAAAAAAGTAAGTGTATTTTTTCACT
>SDBV01003932.1_pt1 | contig 21577 bp, 18 predicted proteins | sample 2277081 | NCBI WGS metagenome assembly SDBV01 (sample SAMN10402039, study PRJNA504765) | marine sediment metagenome | isolation source: marine sediment core GS10_PC15, 223 cmbsf | place: Arctic Ocean: Southern Knipovich Ridge | collected 2010 | reverse complement strand
CAAGGAATGCAAGGCAATCCGTCAGAGTCCGGTTCGGACAAATTGTGAGAGGGAAAACCCCCGTCAAAACCACCTACGCGTCGGAGGACGCTATTGAATCGCAAGGCCGGGGTACCTTGGGGGTGAAGCCCCTCTGTAACAGCTTTGTGGGTTAATCCTACGAGTTGTCCTCTTCGACATCCTCTGCCATCAACTGTGCTGGCGGGGCTTGCCGTTCTCGTCGGTCAAGACCAGTCCCGGCGTTCTTGACTTGTCAAAACGCCCGATGAGGTGTACAATGGCTTCTCTGCTCATCACCTAATTGCTCGCAATCGGCATCAGAGAGAATCTTTTGCGGAGGAGGTATATACATGCGTACGCTCGTGCTTTTTCTCGTCGGCATTGTTGCCCTCACCATCGTGTCCCCGTCCTATGGGGACGTGACCCTCTATGACTCTTCGGTCAGCAGCCAGACACCCGACGACCAGAACCTCTACTACTTGGCGTTGGATCCTTTGTTCGGCACTATCCAAGCGACGCAGGGCTGGGGGGCGGGCCTTGCCACGTTGGACACGAACGGTGATGTCTCTGAGAGCGCCGGTTACTACAATTACGACACTCTTCTGTTGCAGACGGAGAAGGTGCCGGTCACGCTGGATCGGACCGGGGACGGCTATACGCTGCGTTTCTTTGCGCAAGTTGTTTCTGAGAACCACTCCGGCAGTAGCAATCGCGCCGGGTTCAGTGCAATTGCTCTGAGTGGGGATCTGTGGGGTATTGAGTTGGGATTCTGGGACGATTCAATCTGGGCTCAGGACGACGAGCCGGCCGCATTCATCCGCGACGAGTCGATTTCGTTTGACACCGCAAGCAGTGTTGTCCGATACGATCTGGCGATTCAGAACACCGGATACACACTTCATGCTGATGGTGCGCCTCTGCTGAGCGGCTCGCTACGGAACTACGCAGCGTACGTTCCAAACGATCTGGCCCATCATGTCTACCATCAGCCGGACTTCGTATTTCTCGGGGATAACACCTCCTCTGCGTCCGCTGAACTCCTGTTGGGAGACGTGGCGGTTCTGGACGCGGCCATTCCCGAACCGGCCACGCTGTCGCTGCTGGCGTTGGGTGGGCTGGCGCTACTGAGGCGGAACAGGTAGGCGCTTCTGCATCATGGCGAGCCGACGTCTACTGCGTCTACGGAGAGGTGAGTCCTTCATGCTCGCCGAATAGCTCGCACCTAAGAAACAACTGCAAGTCGGCCGCAGATCCTTCCTGAAACTTGCCTGTGGTGAAGCGTTCCAGAGTGGGTATCGTGACTTCCTTTAGGCTTCCAGCGACCCTCTCCAGCACACTGCCGCCTATCTCATCCGCCAAACCGCAAGCAGCCTGAGCCTCTTTGACAGCTTCAGTCAGCGCCGCTTGCATTGCGTCTAGCCTGGCGACCAGTTCCGACACCTTTGGGTTGTCTTCGAGTGAGGCCATTACCTTGTCCTTAAACGCGACCCGGGGATCTTAGCATGTGTCGGCTAACCCATCCACCAGCAAGCCTTGATCGTAACCCATCCGCAGACCGCTCCTGTAGCCGAGCAATCAGCGATTCAAGCCGTTGCCTGTTGTCTACACGCTCCGACCGGATGGCTTGCCGCGCCGGGTGCGGCTGAAGTTGGGATCGAAGTAGAGGAAACGCGTTCACAACCCCCTCCCGGGGAAACAGCTGGCCCTATTATTCCTATTCCACGTCCCAAGCTTGCCGCAGAGCGAATCGAGGGGGCAGTAAACCCTCTGTAAAGGGGCGACAGCGGACATGCGTACCTACTGGGGGATGATAAAGTCCGGCATATTCTTGGGATTTTCTGTAACGCTGGGGCCAGTCGCGCATTCTTAATAGTGGTGAAGGATGTGTCTTCGCCGCTGACTGCGGATCAGGTGTCTTTTCTGGGTTTAGGTCTCCTTGCGTGGATGATCCACGATGTTCCGGGGGGGACACCGTGACCGGTTGCGGCCGGAGTCTCGGCAAGCGAGAATCGACACGGCTGGAACGAACAGCGAATCAAACTGACAACCGAAGAAAACGACAGGCGCGCTTGGGACCGTTTGTGGAGAGACGACAGCGACCCCCGACCCACATCTTCCAGCTACCACCGGGAGATGGATATTCGGTCCACAGGCGTGCCTGTCAACATATTAAGGGGCTTGCCGCTGCCTCGTGCTGGGGGCAAGACCGCAAGAATTAGGACAAACAGGGCTCCGATAAGTTAGTCGCGTGGGTTAGAATGCAAGCAAATAGGACAGAACACGTAAGAGCCAGGAAGAGCCTACGGGTCGGGCGGTCATGGCGAGCAGGGAGAATAACTTGGCGGTCCGCGCCCGCACGGACCGCGAGGCCTTTGGGCGGCTGTATGAAGGGTATTACCCGGGGACCTTCGGCTATTGCGTGCATCGGCTATTCGGCAGACAGGCTGCTGAAGACGTCGCCTCGGACGTATTCCTGCAGGTGGCCAGGTATATCCGTTGCTTTAGGGGCAGCGATGAACAGGACCTTCGCAACTGGATATACACAATCACGACCAACCAGGTCAACGCCCACATCCGCAAGACCAAGCGCCGCAAGAGGCTTTTCGAGGATGCACGCGACAAAGGTGCTATCGGCAGTTGCGAGGCCTGCGGACCTGCGGATAAACCGGACTGGGGGAAGCTGCACGATGCCCTGGCAAACCTTAAACCAAAGCAGCAGGATGCGATAACGTTGCGTTACTTTGAGGGCCTCAGCCCCAAGCAGATCGCGGGGGTCCTCCAGATGAAGCCCGGGGCGGTCAGGATTATGCTCTTTAGGGCGGTAAGGAAGTTGAGGGAAGAGTTGAGCGAACACTTTGGCAACCAAGATCGGCCACTGTAACCAAGGAAGGTGGACAGTGATGTTCAGAAACAGGGACGACCTAATCGACGGCGCTGACAGCCAATGGCTCAGTGAGCTTGTCGCCAGGATAAAGCCCACCATCGACACCACTGTCAGACCCCAGCACAAGCAGAAGCTCAAGGAAGAAGCGCTGGCGGTATTCGATGAGGCCCTGGCAGATGACCTTCGCAAGTTCGAGCAGTTCGCCAACCGGCCGCTTCCGATCCAGCCCAGCCCGCAGCACAAGCGCCAGCTTAAGGAAAAGGTCCTCGCGGTCTTCGATGAGACGGCGGCCGACGAGCACCGCCAGGCGCAGCAGTTTGCCCCTTACGGCCCCGTCGAACCGCGGCCACAATGGCTTCGTTTGCTTTGGCGCAGCGGCATGTCGCAAATCGCGGGCGCAGGTCGCAGCAGAACCTTCAAGGTCGCCGCCGTGTTCCTGATCTGCGCCTTCGGCGTCTGGCTGGCCAGCATAGCCATGGCAACCACCTTCGCCGCCGTCCTGAAGGAAATGCGGAAGGCCACAAGCGTAATCTACACGCAGAGGGTTGAGTTTACTGAAGGCCCGACGGCGGAGATGGACGTAATGCGCAACTCCGAAGGCAGCATGCGCTTAAACTACGGTGACAGCGAGACACAGGTCTGCGACGTGAAGCAAGACAAGATCATGATGCTCAACCACACCGACAAAACCGCCAGGATCATTGATGACAGGTTCGCCAAGGGGGACGTCCCGCCGGATGACTTTATTGGGGCCTTCATGGGCCTGGCGAAAGATGCAGGCACGTTCGCGGGCCAAGAGATGATCGACGGACGGACCGCCAACATCTTCCTTATCGAGCAGCAGTCTCAGCGGATGAAGGTCTGGACGGACCCCGAGACTAATCTGCCGATCCGCATAGAGGCGATCTCACTGGCGCAGAAGGACAAACCCGTTCCCATATCGCAAGCCAAATGGATATTTCGTGATTTTGTCTGGGGCTCGCAGTTGGACGAATCGCTCTTCCAGGCCGTTGTGCCGGAGGAGTATGTGACCTCCTCTGCCACTGGCCCGCCCTCGGAAACAGATCTTGCGGCGATGCTTCGTTGTCTGGCTGCGCTGCCAGAAGAGGACATCCCCTCTCAATTCAACCTGAACACTGTGCCAAAGCTGTTAGCTAGCCTTGACCGTAGAATGTTAGCAGAATTGGTCGTGGGAGGTCGTACCATCACCAAGATCGATCCTGTTCCCTTACAGACAGGCGCGAATGCTCCTCAGGAAAAGGAATCTGCTCGGGCCGAACGACTAAGCACAGTGCGTGGGATATTATTTATCTTGGAAAAGTTGCTTAGCGAGGCCGACGTGGGCTTCTCCAAGGCCGATCTTGGAAGTGGTAACAGCCGTACTCCCGTTTGCTGGTGGAAGGCGAAAGGCTCAACTCGATACCGAGCAGTCTATGGTGACTTCACCGTGCGGGATCTTGAGGGACATGTGCCCCCGTCTGTTCCGTAAAGGTCCCGACGCGGCGAACGAACCATACCGCGCTGGCACTTATGGAGTCGCATACGAAAGGCGTCACTCGCGTTGGAATTATTCAAGCGCCTGCATCCACCGCGACGGAAGCTTGCCAGGCTCGAGCTAGCTGCGTGGCAACTGCGGTATCGCAGTTGGTGCAACCACAACCATACGCCGTACACGAACAAGTACCTTCCGTGCCCTCACCACCGTCGGGATCGTAGACTGCTCCTTCGCCGAATCCTGTGTCTTCTATCATGATCGAGTCTCCTTGACGACCGGCAATCGTTCTGTGTGCTTATCCCCAGCGGGTCCTTCCCGCCTGGATTTTCCCACATTCTGCGCAGCGTCCTTCGCGCTTAACAGTAAATAGACTGTAAATTCCCCTGGGCCCAGACCACGAGCTGTTCCACGTCGGTAAGTTCATCCACGATACTGATACATGCACGGACTTAAGGAGCCTCTCCGGACGATGCAGCCGGTCTTGGCTTGGAGTAGGCCATTTACTCTTCTTTTACTGTTCTTTGACGCCAGGGGCGGTTAGCTAGGCTGATTGGGTCTGCAGGTTGGACGGTCAATACCATACCGGAGGGCTTTGCGACAACAATGGACCGTCGAATAATCCTCGTCGCGGACAGTGATGTGTCGAGACGACAACACTTGGCTCGTGCGCTTTCGACGATGGCTCTCTACACGAGCTCGGCTGATTCGTTGGATGCTCTGAGGCAACAGTTGCACGCTGAGAAGTATAAGGTCTTGCTGGTTCACGAAAACGTCACAAATGGCCAAATGGCACGAACGTGCCGCGGTATTCGCGCAGCGGACCGAAGGTTGGTCATTGTTGCTTATTTGGCGAGAACAAGAAGTAGATTGGAGACCAGGCTGTTTGACGCTGGGGTCGATGACGTAATTTCGAACAGGACAACGGCACAGGCCGTTGCCAGGCGAATCGTGGTGCGACTCCGAGATCGCTGTTTGAGGGACTCGCCTGACGATCTTGTCTACATTGGCGATGCAGTAGTAGATTTCAAGAACCTTGAGGTTTGGAGCCGAGGGGCGATCCACACGTTAAGTACGGGGCTTTCGTCCCTCCTGAAGTACTTCCTTGATAATCGAGACAGAGCAGTCTCACGCAAAGAGGTAATCGAGGCCCTCTGGGCCGATGCGGTTATTGACCCTGACGGCAGGAATCTAGACATGCACATCTCAAAGCTGCGGCGATTGATAGAACCTGATCCGAAGCACCCGTCTGTGATACAAGCCGTTCGCGGCGTCGGGTATGTGCTGTGTTCCCGAGCTGGGCCCATATCTCTTGCTGATCCGCGTGTGCGGAATGTGCCGGCCGGCATGGTCGTTACGAATGGCTGACGGCTACTGATTTCCTGAGATTCTGCTCCATGAGTCTGATAGACGGCAGGATTCTCGGGGCCGCCGACTTGCGCCTAGGTTCCTCTCCCGGGCATGTGTTACGGGGCCTCCTGCACTGTCGTCGTTGGAATGAGCATCATCGCTTTGCCATTTACATAAGTTTTACTCCGAATCAAATCGCCGCATCTCTATCCTGATCTTCTAAGCCGCAGAAGGTGAGGCGCAATGGGCGTAGGTGCGCATAGCTTGTCTCAAGAGTTGGCAAGCCGGCTTTGAGACAGGCAGAAGGTAAGCTGGCGTGCCCAAAGCCCACGCCAGAGGCATCTGCAAATACGAGGTCCTGCAAGACGGCGCATTCTCAGTGGCACACAAGCGTAGCTGACATCAACAGAGCGTGGATATGAGAAACAGAACCAGACTCACAGTCCTCCTGGCTGCGATAGTGGCCATGACATGTGTCGCCGTGTCCATCGTCGTATATTTGGCACCGCAGGTGTTTCAGAACGGCGCAAGCCACCCGTCGCAAGATGCAGTCAATCATCTCCAACCACATCGGTCTGCTCGAGGTGGGGCTGAGTCGGACGTCTCGACAAAGAAGCCAGCGTTGACTAAAGGGACCAACTCATCGCTCCTGCCGTCAGAACCATCGCTGAACAGCAAATCTCGGCCTACGGTTCAAGCGGAAGGTGCTACGTTCCCTGTGGACCTCCCTCAGCTTTATACACAAGAAGAGATAACCAAGAGGCTCATCCGATCATCTGCAATGCGAACGTGGATGTCTCAAGACGCTGTCATCAGCAAGTGGCCGCTCTATTCTGAAGTTAGCGAGGAATTGCGAAGTGAACTCGAAAAAGCATTCGACGTAAAGAAAGCATCGGCAGATTTCCTCCTGGAGCAGGCAGAGGGTTTTCGCGACAGGTTCTGGGAACAGGGGGGAGGAAGATCGTCGCACGCCTACGTCAACGCGTACAAGGCTAGAATCCTGCTTGAGCTGGCTTACCGGCTCAAGCCTGGAGATTCTAGAATAGCGGACGAGCTGGTCGAAACAATACAGGTAACCCACCCACTGGTGGCCTTTGAGCAAGGGACGGGTAAGAAGACCAGGAACGTTGAAGTGGAGAAGCTGCTTATAGAGCTTCGTGCCGACCAATTCAAGCGGACCAGGGAGGAGGTGGCGGGCGGCCGCAAGCCGACATGGGCTGACTTCATACAGGCTGTGGACCTAAGCGTTCTGTTGAGTCACTATGACGGCACTTCGGCCAGGGAGGTCGTTGATTGGCTAAGGGATAATGCCGTCCGGGCGGAATGGACTGCATGCAGCCGGGTATTGGACAGGTTTGCCCACAATCTGAACGAGGGCAGAGCGTTCAACTTTAACATCTATATCCCCACCAAAGCTAAGTATCCGGAGGAATTTCAATACGGCCGGCGCTTACCTTCTTTTCGAGGTCCGCGTCCCAAGGAGCGTGGCTTGGTCTTGTGGCCGAAAGATCGAAGTGATGCGAATACCACAGGGCATGGAGGCTAGGCTTGCCGTGGCGAGGTTACGCGGTATTCCTCATCGGCTGTTCAGAACAACTGGGAGAGCATGTGTGGGTCAGCGAGTTAGGTAAGGTAGCCAATGCCCGTTAATACAGCGACACGTCAACGTTCGTCTCCTTTTGTTCATAAGTTTGAAACAGACGGGAGCAAGTACATATATGACGTCAACACATCTTGCATTCTACGGGTGGATAGCACGATATGGGACATAATAGACTTTGTTGGCGTGCTCAGTCCCGAACAATTCACAGCCCAATATGCAACTCGACACTCGTCGCAAGAGATTGCCGATGCTTGTGAAAACATCGCAAGCCGGCAGCGCCAAGACGGGCTGTTGGCTGTGAGGCGGCCAGAACAGATACCGATACCGTATGATCAGAAGCAGCTCAGCGACCTACTGTCGGCCAAACGGACCCAGCTCATCTTGAACGTTACGGACGCCTGTAACTTCAGGTGCTCATACTGTGTCTACGGGGGCCGATATGAGCAGCATCGAACACACTCACGTCGGATGATGACATGGCCGGTAGCGAGAGCGGCAATCGATGAGTTCCTGAACAACACCAACGAGTCTGAGATGAGAGTAGTAAGCTTCTACGGCGGCGAGCCGCTGATTAACCTGAGTTTGATAAAGAGATGCGTGACATACGTGCGAGAGGGTCGCGGGCTTGACGGTGTTCAGTTTGCGTTAACAATCAATGGGTCGCTATTGGCAGGGAAAGCCGCCGAACTCCTGGCCTCCGAGCAATTCAGTGTCTTGGTCAGCCTTGATGGCCCGGCTAGTGTTCATGATCGCTATCGACGATATGCAGATGGCTTGCCTACCTGGGGCGATGTAATGTCGAATCTGCGGGACTTCCTCCAGAAGCATCCCGAGTATCGTTCAAACGGGAAGCTCAATTTCACCGCCGTCCTGTCGCCTCCCGTAGACCTCAACGAACTCCGGGAGTTCTTCCAGGGATATGACCTGTTTACTGAGACGATGAACCTAAACGTTAGCATCGTTAACGCGCCCGGTGGCCCAAACGAGCAGGCGGCCATTTCCGAACAGATGAGGGCCTCCGGGATGGCTGATCTCTATGAGGAGTTTATTGCCAGTCTGATAGACGGCACCTTCCAAAGGAAACGCAATAGCCCTGCGGGGTGGCTTGAAGCGGGCTTGTTTGAAAGACCATTGCTGCTGCTTCATAAGCGGACGTATTACGAACCGCGTCTGCCGGATAGATTCTGTCCCCTCTCCACTTGTGTTGCTGGTCTCCGGCGGGTCCTGGTTACCGTTGACGGTGATTACTATCCGTGTGAACGGACGCCCGAGTCAGAGTACATGAAGATCGGTAACGTGTACGAAGGCGTCAGCATAAGACAAGTGAAGAAGATGCTTGAGGACTGGGTCGCATTCAGCGCAGAAGACTGCCGTCAGTGCTGGTGTCTTCCAATCTGCAGCGTAGGCTGCTTCGCCGACGTGAATGAAGAGGGAAAGTTGACCCCAGAAGCGAAGAGACGGAAGTGCGAGCAGCACCGCCAGAGCATGCACAAAACGATTGTCGATTACTGCAGGATACTCGAGAGGAATCCCAAGGCCTTCGACTACATGGCCACGATGACAATTACATGAGGCGAGGGAGAAGGGGTACGTCTTGGATTCTCGCTGTCGATTGCGCGGAATCGGACTGAAGAAATGTGATGATCGCCAAACGGTCAGATAATAGGGAAGAGCCGGGTACATTCTCAGAACAGACGCACGGGCGGCGATCACGGCTTAGGTTGATTCCTCTGAGTATCAAGATGGTATGGCAGGCGTATCCGCGTGCCGCCGTCGCTATTCCTCTCATCGGACTCCTGCTTGGGGCTTGTCCCGTATGCATATTGTACTGCGGGAAACGGGTGATTGATGGAGTAATACTCTGGTCGGACGGGACTTCCTCTGCAGGCAGGCAGATGGTGCTGACGTTCCTTGGTGCAGGCCTTGCCCTAAGCGTTCTCCAGCACGGATTGAATCGTCTCAGCAGTTTCCTTCAAGAGCTACTGCGGTTGCGCCTCACACGGCACATACAGGGCAAGATACTGCAGCAGGCTTCACGCCTTGACTTGGAGTTCTTTGAGACACCGGGGTTCTACGACAAGCTCCAACGCGCCCAGCGCGAGGTTGGGTTTCGACCGTACGCTGTGGTCTCTTCCATCTTCGGTGGTTTGAGGCAATCGTTCACACTGTGCTCGTATGCGGTGACGCTGGCGACGCTGGCGCTGTGGTCAGGCCCTTATCTCATAGTCGCGGCGCTTCCCTCGGTGTTTGTGCAAGTCAAGTTCGGACGGAAGACCTGGAGGGTCATGTACGACCGCACCCACCAGGAGCGTCGCATGCACTACTATCAGAGCCTTCTGACATCAAGCCGCCAGGCCAAGGAGATACGCCTTTTCGGTCTTGCCCGGTACCTGATCGACCGGTGGCAGGACGTGTTTCGGCAGTTTTACACGAAGGATCGCGACCTGGCCAAAAGACGTAACATGGCCCAACTTGGCGTGGCTGTGTACCAAACCGCAGCCAGCGCGGGCTTCTATGCTTTTGCCATATATCGAACGGTCACCGACCCAGCGGTCACCATCGGCAGTTTGTTCATGTACCACCAGTCCATGGAGCGAGGTCTCGGCTCAATGAGGGCGGTCTTTCAGTCCGTCGCGTCCCTCTATGACAGTAGCCTCTACTTGGGCAATTTATTCGATTACCTTGCGCTAAGACCGCGGATATCTTCCCCGGCCGCACCAAGGCCCGTACCCCGAAGAATACGTTACGGGTTGGCTTTTGAGTCCGTCACATTCCGATACCCCGGCGCAACGGAGAATGCTCTGGAGGATGTGTCTTTCGAGATTCGTCCCGGCCAGAAGGTAGCCTTCATTGGAAAGAACGGGTCCGGGAAGACCACGATCGTAAAACTGCTGGCAAGACTGTACGACCCCCAGGACGGCCGGATCGTGGTAGACGGGACCGATCTGCGTGAGCTTGACCCTGAAGCCTGGCAGAGGCAGATCGCGGCGGTCTTCCAGGATTTCGGGCAGTACTGGGTTACCGCCCGAGAAAACGTTGGGTTCGGCCAGTTGGAGCATGTGAAGGACATGGAACGGATACGAGCCGCTGCCGATGGCAGCGGCGCCAGGGAGTGTATCGAGCAGCTGGTGCACGGATGGGAGTCGGTGCTGGGCAGGCTCTTTGATGAGGGTCAGGAGCTGTCCTTCGGGCAGTGGCAGAGGGTGGCACTGGCCCGGGCATTGGTGCGAGAGGCCCCAATCCTCGTCCTGGACGAACCGACGGCTGCCATCGACCTCGAGCAAGAGCAGCAGATCTTCAAGGGGCTGGATACCTTTGCCGAAGGCAAGATAACCGTCCTGGTCTCACACCGCCCATCAGCGATTCGGACAGCCGACCGGATCTTCGTGATTGATCATGGACGGCTGGTTGGGTCCGGAGATTGGGATGATCTAATGGCGCCCGGTGGCCAATACGCAGGCCTGTTCGGCGAACAGGCAACTGTCCACGTCTAGTCTCTCTCAAGGCCCGAGGTGGTGGCCAGAGTCTTACCGTGAGCTGGTGCTTGTGTTCCGGCCTGGGCGTAGTGTCGATGGTGGGTTCTGTATATCTTTCCTTCTGCTGTTACGGCGCCCCAAGCCGGTTGCCCAAGAATCTCCTCAACTTCCTTACCGCCCTAAACAGCATAATTCTGACCGCCGCGGGTTTCATCTGGAGGACCCCCGCGATCTGCTTGGGGCTGAGGCCCTCAAAGTAACGCAACGTTATCGCATCCTGCTGCTTCGGCTTTAGGCGCCCAATTGCCTCATGCAACTTCGCCCAATTTGACTCATCGCCGCTAGTATGCTGCCTGCATGTGCCGATCGCTCCTTGCTTACATACCGTGTCCAGAAGTTTACTGCGACGGTTGACCTTGCGGATGTGGGCATTGACCTGGTTGATTGCGATTGTGTGTATCCACTTGCGAAGGTCATCGTCATCATCGCCCTGGAAGTCGCGGATGTGCCTGGCGACCCGCAAGAATACTGCCGACGTGACATCTTCAGCAGCTTCCCTGGTGAATAACCGATGGACGCAATACCTGAGAACCTTCGGATAGTATTGCTCGTACAGCTGCCCGAAAGCCTCGCGGTCCGTGCCAACACGAACCACTAAATCATTGTGGCTGTTCGCCATAACCAGCCGGCCCCGTTCGTCTCTTGGACTCTCACGTATCTGGTCTTGACCGTCTATTCTATATCATAACTTGTACTTCTTCTACCAGCTTTTGTCGGAATTGCCAACGGGGTGTCCAGTGCGTGGGCTAGCCTCCTGGCGGCACAGTTGCTGATCTTTGTTAATTCCCCAACAGTTCCTCCAGGGACCGAAAAAGCGCACAGCGCTGATACGATTGTTGGCGAGCCAGTAAGTCTATGGTAGAATGTAAATCGTAGTCATCCTAATCGTCCAATGTTCCGATAAGTTAATGATTGTGAATGAGTGCAGAAACAGGCGCGCTCATGGACCTGAGGCCTGACCTCCAAAGCTCCTGGTGGTATTCGGGAGATGTGGGTCGGGGGTCGCTGTCGTTTGCCCAAAACGGTCCAAAGCGCGCCTGTCCTTTTCCTGGCTGTCATCTCAATTCCCATCCTACTGCACCATTTCAGAAGCGGCCTTGTCACTGGTGCCCGGTCCCCGGCCGGAACCTGCACGGTATCTCCTCTGGTAGACCACGGGTAACCTCGACTTGGTGAGTCCACCGGGGATTGTTACCGCAGTCCGGCACTCCGGACGAAGCTTGGGCTATTCACTCGCCGCTGTCATCAATGCCCTCGACAGGCTTACCGGCCCCCGCTAGACTCCGTGTGGGTTTCTGAGTGGGTCTTGTGTGCTCCGTCAGACACGTAGACAAGTCGGTACAGGCAGCCGTGGTCAGAGCGGGCACAACCAGATAACCCGCTTAGCGGTCGTCGGCGGCTTCCGCATGCCGTTGGATATAATCTTGTCTATAAGGAACTGCGTTGGCACCTTGTACCGGCCCGTACCACTCTTACGGTGTCTCCCCACTGACGTGTTGGTCTGACGAATCCCACCAAAAGATGTAGCCGACCCCACGAACAGTTCGTATTAGAGTGGGACTCCTTGGGTCGAGCTCTATGAGCCGTCGAAGCTTCATCACTTGCATGTCAAGATTCTTTCCTTCGGGATCGACGACGGCGTCGCCCCAGATAGTTTCTGTCACTTCCTCGCGCGTAACTACGCGGCCACGCTTCTGAATCAAGTATCCCAATAACTTGGCCTGTCCCTTTGTGATCAGACAAGAACGCCCTTGATTCCGGATCTGCAAATTACCGAGGTCAACGATCAGATGCCCCAAACGGATACTTCTGTTTACTGGAAAAAAGCTCCGTCCATTTCTCAGCCGGATAAGCACTCGCTTTGCCAATACCCGGGCAGGCATCTTATCGGTGACGATATCGTCCAATCCGACGTCAAACAGAGATTCCTCCAGGGCCGGGTTTTGTCTCTCAAGAGAAGCCAGTATTGTCAGCGATGGCTCATATTGGCGGACATCTCGACAGAACGATCTTATCCGCCCGCCAGTGGCAGATTCGGCGACAACCAACGCGTCGTACCTGTGAGTCATCAGCGCCTTTCTGGCTCTATTCAAGCTGGGTTCTACAGAGCAGGCCAACCTTTCCGCGGACAGAGCATCAGCGAGTCGCCCCATCCTCCCCCCCTTAAGATCCACTAATAAGACTAATTGGTCGTATGCACTCGTACCCATGTTTCCCTCACCGCAGTGCCTGAGTCAAAAGGTGCGAACATCGCTCTCTTGCAGAGGATTGGGAGTGTCCTCTCTTTGGGCCCGAACCAATGTTACGGAACAAGCAAATACCCAGCCGTACACATACATGAATGCGCCAGTTCCGGTACCGTTACAGCAGATACAAGGAATATTCTTTCGTCGGATCGGGCAACACACCCGTCGGGCTACTGCCATGCCGGCAGCATCGACAAACGGGAGCATGGTTCTCCGTCGCAGAAGCCAACCTTGGCGCGAGATGCTGAGGGAAGACGTCAGGAGGAGCATCGAGCCATAGATGGCGGGACTAGAGGTATGGCAGCGGAGGGAACTCCCAAACGAATCTGTCCCTTTCATTGTCGGTGGGATTGGCACTGCTTCTGAGCTGCTCCTTTGCCGTTTACAAAAAGTTTACTTTGGCACACATCAGCGCGTTGCTATCGTTGCTCTTCTGAGTCATGTGAGAAGAGAGGGTGATGTGTAGGGGCATGGATGATTTGCCCCGAAACTCACAGAATCAGTTTCCTGGTAAGGGAGGCTAAACCTTACGGGAACAAGGTCCTGCCGAGCGCAACCCCCATGAGGCGCTCTGCAGAACGATGTGTTCTGGGCAGAATATGATCGACAGCAACAGTTGCCGGATATGGCGGACAAAGCCAAGCGCGCAATCCTGGCGTTAATGGCTGTCACTCAGGTTGGTACATAAAACGGGGGCAAGTCAACAGGGGTACGTGTTATGTGCGAGAAAACCTGGATGTGCATGTGTGGATTACTTGTATTAGTTGCCCTCGGCGAACCGGCGTTGGCTGCAGATCTGCCGACCGCAGCCGAATGGGATTCGATGGGCATCGAGGAATTGGCCCAAGACGCCGTTCGGCTTAACTCGGCGGGCCTCAACGATGACAAGCGTCGTTTGGCACAAACAGTAGCTGACCGATACGACACGAACCTCACCGTTGACCTGTCCAACTGCCCTTCATGGCTGGAGTTGTCCACGCACATAGGACCTTACTTGCCTGGGACCACCAGAAGGGGGCTCGCCCATGCCTTGCGGCAGACACTTATCCCAAGCGAAAGCTCAATCGTTCAGTTGGACTCCCATGCGGTCGCAAAACTCGCTATGACGCTGTACGAACTGGGAAACGAGGTCGAAGCCAGACAAGTTGCGGCTCATTGGCTCAATCACGTGACCGAACTGACGTCTGCTTCACCAGATGCACTGGCGAGAGTAGTCTGGCCGCTGTGGCACGACGAGCCCAGTGAGCAGAAGGCACGGGAACGACTGGCGCAGCACATAACCGAATCATATGTCTCCAAGACACCCGGCCCGCGCGAGATCTCATCTCGAGGATGGTTTGATCTCGCATTGTGTTCGAAGGACCTGCTTTCGGCCACGGGCAGGCAGTCTTGGGCGCGAGCCATCCGACGGGCGTTTCTGACCGGCAACGGTGGCCAGGTGAATTCTGACGGTGCCGCCTTCGTATACGTGTATCTGGCACTAGCCACCTTGGGGGAGACCTTCGCGCAGGCGGAGGCGCTGGACTGGATGGATAGACATGCCATTTGGCGCTTCTTTGGCGGGCAGGACCTCAGATCGCTCGCCGAATTGCTGCACATGTCATGGAACGCCACAGACACGCATATGGTTCAGCTGAAGGATCATACGGTGGACGCGAAGCTAGCAGGCATGAAGCTGTCCAAGGGGGTTGGAGCGCAGGCGGTAGGACAGAACCATGAGGCACTGCAGCGAGAGTCGATTGACTAGTTAGTGGAGCGCACAGAAATGAAGACGACACAGAAGGCGCCGGGAACGACCCAGACGACTGGACTCAAGCCGCGCATCAACTGGTGGCGTGGGGGAGTTTGCCTGGTTGTGGTAGTCCTAACTGCGGTACCGTTGGCCAGGGCAGCGTACGTGCCCGCCGACTGCGGTCGTGGTCGATACGTTCCGGAAGACTGGTGGTCCCTCCAGCTCCGCGACCTTCGGGAGTTGACGATCCGACGCGCCCGGCCGGCTGAGGACAACAGTGTCATCGGGCTGGCCGAGTTGGCGAAGCTCGCCTGGGCTGAGCTGCCGCCCATGGCACAGCGGCTTCTGTCTATTCGGGCGCGGAGGCAGCAGGCGGCCTTGGCGGAATCGATCGCCCGCCGCTGGCGCCGCAGGGAGGGCGAGCCGGCCGCGGGCACGCTGCTCGAGTTGGCTTTTTGCCTAGGTCGGCAACTGCCGGCGGATGTGCAGGACGCATGGTCCAGGAGCCTATGCCAAGCATACGGCGTGGACGTAGCGGCCGAAGCCGCTTGGCCTACAAGTATAGCTGCTCGGCTGGTTGCGGCACTGGCTGAGCTTGGGGACTCAGCTTCTGCTGGCCGTGCAGCTGCGAAGTGGATTCTGTCGAGCGAGGCGTTCAGGGCCGCCTCACTCGAGGAGTTGGCTTACATCGCCTATGGCTTAGTGGGTACCGACGAACACGTAGACCGGGCCCGGGCGCGGCTTGCTCGCCACATAGGCCGACACTGCATTGTTGACAGGTCTCTTGTTAAGGCGACCCCTCTGTTGGTTTGGCGCGTGCTGGTACGGCGACTGGATCCTTCCCTTACACTTCCGGAACGTCAACTGTGGGCGCGGATGCTGCGGGAGGTGTATTACCAGAACGACGTACCTTTCGCATCACTTGGGGGCGAGGCCATGCATTTATTCGATGCAATGCGGGCGCTGAATGACCTTCAGGCAGTTCAAAGGCTGGCGTCTTGGCTGGACACGCAGGCCGGCTGGGCCGATTATGAGGCGTACATATTGGTTTGGCATTTGGCGCGCCAAGGTAAGCAAGCTGAGCAGCAACGGCGCGAGCTCATTAAGCATATCAGCCTGGAGATCATCAGTGATCCTGCCCGAGTGCGGCGAATCGAACCCAGGGCATGGCACATCATCTCGGTGTACCTGAAGGAATACCTGAGTCAGGTACAGCGTCAGCAGTGGGCAGCGACGCTACATGCTGAGTTTGCCGGGGATGTGCGGCAGTTCGAGCAACTCTGCGACTTGGACAAGTACCATGTCGTCAAGATGGTCGGTAAGCATCTCGGTCGCCCTGAGATTCGCGACATGATCTCGGCCTGGATTAACCAGGGGCAATCGTGGCGATACAGCCGACCAGCCGCGTTGGCGTTATTGCTGAACGAGTGGCGCGATAGTACCGAGGACAAGAGGCAAGCGATGGCGCGCCTTGCGGATCACCTCAGCGACAAATACGCGGCTGATCCAGGGAGAACGGCGCTGGTGGAATTGGGGGATTGGTTTACGTTCGCAGCCTATCTCAACGAGCTTTGTCCGGATCATCCGGCCCGTCCTCTGTGGGCGGCGGCGCTGGTCCAGGCGTTCGCAATGAGTGGCGACAGCGTTGCGGCACTGGATGAGGCGCAAAGGAAGTCGCTGCTGGCGACACTGGGTCAGTTGGGTCGGTCCGACGTTGCCGGTTTGTTGACTGAGGAACAGCGTCTGCAACAGCAGCTTCGCGATCAGCCGGTGGACCGGGCGTTGGCCAGTGCCCTAATGGACGTGATCATGGGTCTGGAGGTCTTTCGCATGGCTGGCCCGCAGCCTGACACCCGCCTGAAGCGGTGGCAAGGAGTCGCAGACCAACTTCGGCGACTGGCAGACGTCGGGGGACAACTGGGGCCTGCAGGATCGGCGGCGGTTGACCGGTTGGCAAGGCAACTGGGCTCAACAGGGCCGCTGGCCGGCGAACAGGTCGTGAAGGATCTGCTCGGCCTGTCTTCGGATCTGGCGGACGGGTTCAATCTGCGGATGGTATACCGACGCCTTCGGTTGGACAAGGCATTAAGCTTGGCCTCCGAGCATGTTCGCCAGGCTATCCGGGACGCGGCTGAGCATCGGGCAGCGGATAACATGGACAAAGCAGCCGAAGCGTACGGGAACGCACTGACGGCAGTGGAGAAAGACGGTGCAGAACGGGAGCTGACGGCTTTGCTGCGGTGGACGCTATTGGATGTGTTGGCCAGATCAGCGGCGCCGGACCAAGCCCGGATCGACCGTCAAATCGCGGCACTCTATGAAGCCGGCGAGGTCGAGGATGGCGACTTGGCCCACCTGGCGCTGTGGTCGCTGCTGAAGCGCGTCGCGGATGGACCAGCCGGGCAGACCAAGGCACTGGAGGCGGGACTGGCCGCACTGCCGCCGGGGCCGGTGTGGGTAGATCAGCCGTTCCTTGACGCCCTCACAAGCGTCTACGGGGACGCGAAACCTGCGGCGGTTTTGCCAACGCTGACGAATCTGATGCTGATGGCCAGCGACGTGCAAAGCCTGCGATGTATCCAGGCCGAACGACTTCGTGCGATGGCAGCTGCGGGCAACGTGCAGAACGCTCGGGGGGGCGCGAACTTGTATGCCCTGCTTGGATTGGCAGACTGGGACGGCCCGTGGGCCCCCTGTCCTTCACTTGCGGAAATGGCGCCGGGCGGTGATTCTCCCAAATGGTTGCTCCGCGGGTCGCTTGGTGTTGATGAGCCGTTGAGGGTCGCCGCGGAGGCGGTGCCGGCCGATACCACTATGTCGCCGTCGGCTGCCGTCTGGCTTGCTGCACTGAGCGGGAAGGCACAAGCCGCTGCCCAGACACAGGCGGCTCCTGTGCCTATGATCAACAAGGCCGCTAACCTACAGGACTATCAGCGAAATCATCTGCTTGTTGGCTTGGTCTTGGACGGTGTGCCAATCGGAGAGGCGGTCCGTCTTGCCGACGGTGGATCGGGATGGTATCGCCGGTGGCAGCGGAAACCCCTGTTGTGGGGGGCATCTGCTCTCGGCCGGGATGACGATGTGGCCGCACAGGCTTGGGCACTGGCTATCGATGCCGCGCCGCACGTTGCGGACGTGCCTGCATGCGTCAAGTCGATTGTTGACCTGGTGAACCGGCCAGGTGTGTTTGAACCGGCGTTAGCCGCACTGGCCAAGACCCCGCAGCACGTCACCTGCGACAATCGCCGTCGTGCGGCCTGGGCGGAATTGGGCGGGCAGCTCTGCGACGCGGGAAGGTTCGCTGCGGCCGTGGACGCTTTTGAGGAGGGCGATGCCATCGGCCCGGCGGCCGCTGATGAAGGCAAGCTGGCCGCACGGCTGAAACGGGTTGCGGCGTTGAGCCAACTCGGCCGGTACGCCGAGGCGATGGGGATGCTGGAGGCTGCCAAAGATTGGGCGGGTGATCCTGAACAGAAAGCCCGAGCATTATTCCTCCGCGGCTGGCTTTGTGTGCAGATGGGCCAGTGGGCCAAAGCGCACGACGCATTGGAGCTTGTGGCCCGGCAGTATCCCGATTGTTCTGCCGCCGACGAGGCGGCCAGATTGACACCGCTGGTGGATGCCCGGCTGAAGAGCCGGTCAGACGGGGCCGATCGGAAGGGAGGATCCTGATTAGGTCACAAGGGCGACATGTGGGAATGCTGGCAGTGATTCTGTTCGTCTTTGGCCAACACGTGATTGCGTGGGCGGCGGACGCTGGCGAGGCCACGGCGGTCGTCGAGGGCCGGACGCCTGAAAAGCTCCTGACTGCGCATGCCTCCGACCCGGCCGTTGAGGCACTGCAGCGGCGACTGACGCAGGTGGGCAAGGTCGCTGACGTGATCGGCGAGGCCATAGAGGCCCATCGCCAAGAGGCGATGAGGCGGGTTCTCGCCGGCGCGATCAGAGCTGACACGGGCGCATCTGACGGCGAGACCATTGCCCGCGCGGCAACGCTGTACGACCGTTTTGCGTCGATCTTCGCCGAGCCGCTGCCGATGTCCACACTGGAGCCAGAGGAACTGACGCAGCTGCGGCGCCACTATGAGAAGGTTGTTATTAATGCGACGCAGGGGCTATGGCGCCGGGCGGGGGAAGTGGTCATATTCGATCCGGCGATCGGACCGGAACTGGGCCGCCTCTGCACAGTTTTGCCCATCCTTGCGGAGGGACAGCGGCTGAGGCCGACCCCGTCTGCCTCGCTGCCGCCGTGGCTGCTGAAGGAGCAGGTCTGTCGGGCGGTGGAGAACTTCGCGCTGATGCTGCGCCGGCCGCTGATTGCGGCCGGGCTGTCCCCGGCGAATCGGTCTGAGGATATCGATGCGCTGCTGGCCTACCTCCTTGGTGCGGGCGAGCGGTTGACGTATGCGCACGAGCGCTACCCCCAGGCGATCGCCTGCTTTCGCGCGATGATCGAAGTCGCGACCGGGGCGGATCGGACGCAGCGGACCATGGCGGGCCATTTTGGGCTCGTAGAGGTATACGAGCGGCTCAATCAGCCGGTGCTGGCTGCCGAGACGCTCGGTAGGGCGCTGGCGGCGTATCCGAAGGCAGCTAACTGGCCCAGCGCGGCGGTGCTGCGTCTGCGATGGTTGTACAAAGCCAATCAGTTCGCGGCGGTTGTCGATGAGGCGCGGAGCTACTACGATGACCCGCGCATGGCAAAGTATCGCCCGGAGTGCCTGTATATGGCCTGGATAGCAAATCGCAGACTTAAGCGGCCTGAGGCGGCGCGGCAACTGTCAGAGCGATTCCTTAAGGTCTTTCCGGATCATCCGCTCGGAGCGGATCTGCATTTTGTGATTGCGATGGACGCATTGGCTCAGGGCAACTATGGCATGGTCCAACAGGAGCTCGAGCTGATCGAGCTTCGCTACCAGAACAGCCCCCTGTTGCCGAAGGTCAGGCAGCTTCAGGAGCGGCTAAGACAATCAATTACGGGGGATCCTTGACACATCGCCCTGATCAGGAAGGCTGCTGTGAACTCAACATCCTTGGCAATCCGACCGCAACTGGCTGACTCGATTATCGTGTACGTCATGGCGCTGGTAACGCTGGCCTCGCCGGCGATGGCAGGTGTCGTACGTGTCCAGTCTGGCGAAGCGATGCAGGTGGCTGTGGATCGTGCAGAGCCGGGTGATGTGATAGTCTTGGCGGCGGGAATCCATCGGATCAACCTGCGTGTCAGTTGCCGGGGAAGAGCGGACGCCCCGATTGTCATTGAAGGCGAGCCGGGCGCCGAGATCCACGGACAGATGAGCTGGCAGCCGCAGTGGAGGCGGGCCGAATTCGGCGAGGGTGTCTACGAAGCCCGTTGCCCCAGTGAACCCAACAGCCTTTATTACCGCGGCCGGATCGTGCTGAAATGCACGGATAGCCAGATACGAATCCTCTGCCATGGAGCCGAAGGCTCAGGCTTCGAGCACATCGGTGGGGTGTGGGGTTACGCCGGCGGCTATGTCTATCTTCGAACGCCGAACGCCCTCGAACCGCAGGCCGGGGATGTCCTCGTAGCGGCGCCCAACTCGGCGTGCCTCAATATTCGGGGGGCCCAGCACGTCACTGTCCGTGGTCTGACGCTGCGGTATGCGAACTACGCCGCCCTCCTCCGCTCCAGCCGGCATGTTCGCATTGAACACTGTACGGTTGGCCCGACTGATTGTGGGATTCGCTTTGGCCAGCAGGTGCACGACTCGGCGGTGCGGTATTGCGATGTCGCCTGTCCTGCGGTGATGGACTGGGCAGGACCGTCTGGCAATCCCCAGCGGGCTAGGCGGGCCCACAGAGCTATCTTCAATATCAATATGGACCACGGGCCGAACAATCGTACGGGCATCATCCTGTTTAACTCGGGTTCGCGCAACGAGATCGCCCACAACTTTGTCCATGACTGTATGGAGGGCATCAGGGCCAAAGAGGATCGCAGCGAAGGCGGGTGGGACAACAACGACAACCTTGAAGTCCACCACAACCGCATCGAGAGGACAACATACTACGGGCTTTGTCCAAACGGCTCGGACCGCCAGGGCCGATGGCACCATAACCTCCTGGTTCGCAACGGCATTTGGGGGTTTAGACTTAAGCCGCCGCCGACAGTTGGCCCGTTGTACGTATACCGCAATGTCATTGTGCACGACGATAGCCCCATCTTCCTTTCGACATCCGCGGACGGTGCTGCCTTGATCTACCAGAATACGATCATCGGTCCTCCAGCAGGGATAAGTGGAGAATCTAATGGCATTCTGATGACGGCTAACATCGCAGTGAGCCCGTCGCCCCAAGCTTCCGTGGGCGATCAAACCATTGCCAGAACGCGCGGGCTCGAACCATTCCGGGAGCTTTGCGCCGTGGCCATGGCGACAGGGCGCGACGCAGGTCCCGACTGGCCTGTTTTGACGGCGGAACTGCGTCAGCGATGGCCCGATCTACCTTCCGTCCTGCCCGGAACGAAGCACGTGGCGGGCAAAGCGGACCTCGGAGCATTTGAAGATGGCTACACTGATGGCGAACATGCCGTTGGGGTGGATCCGCTGCTGTGTGGCGCAGAGGTTCACTGGTGGCGTGCTGTAGGTCAGGAACCGACTGGACCTGGCAGGAAGAGCGGCCCGTCGAAAGGCGCTGCCAGGCAAGCCCCGTTCGGTCTGCATCCCCTACGAGACGACTGAGTATGATGTCCAGGAGGACAACGCGTTGAA
>SDBV01003931.1_pt1 | contig 21580 bp, 11 predicted proteins | sample 2277081 | NCBI WGS metagenome assembly SDBV01 (sample SAMN10402039, study PRJNA504765) | marine sediment metagenome | isolation source: marine sediment core GS10_PC15, 223 cmbsf | place: Arctic Ocean: Southern Knipovich Ridge | collected 2010 | reverse complement strand
CTCCCCAACCGCCACAACCCCAGTTTTCCCGAGAAAAAATGCTTCACAGCGTTGCCCGTTGGGGCTAAGTTTTCCAAGGGTGCCCCGAGTCCCAGGGCTGACGCCCTGGGCTATTGACTGCCGCCGCGTTGCGGCTTGCGGCAGATCTGAGACTACGACAGGTAGAACCGCCAGAAAGAATTGTCAGACCCGTCGCGAGCCGGGACTCGCTTGCGGCGTTTTGTTTTGCTATACTCTGAAGTTGGTCCATTCCATCCATTTGCCCCCTTCACGAGGTTTGCTGCCATGAGGATCTTCCCGAGATGGCTGTTGCTGTTGATCGGTCTGATGTCTTGCTGCGCCACGGTGTCCCAATCGCGGGCGCAGGAAGAAAGCGTCCGGCCGGGGATCAACAGTTCGTATGAGCAGCGGAGCATCGAACAGTCCGTCGAGATCTTCGAGGGCGAAAGCCGTGAGATCTTCAGATTCCGTGAGAAGATCGTCGACGTCTGTGGGTTGAAGTCCTCGATGGTGGTGGCCGATATCGGCGCCGGCACGGGCTTGTTCACGCGACTGTTCGCGCCGAAGGTCGCCGACGGAGGAAAAGTTTATGCCGTGGATATCACACGGAAGTTTGTCGCGCACATCGAGAAGACGTGCAAGGACAACCAGATCGACAACGTCGAGTGCGTCGTATGCACGCCCACGTCGACCGAATTGCCTTCGAACTCGATCGACCTGGCGTTCACGTGCGATGTCTATCACCACTTCGAGTATCCTGTGAAGACGCTGGCCTCGATCCGCAATGCCCTGCGCGACGACGGCCGGCTGATCGTCATCGATTTCGAGAAAGAGGAGGGTCTCAGTCCCGAGTGGGTCATGGGCCACGTCCGGGCCGACAAGCAGACCGTTATCAAGGAAGTCACCGACGCCGGCTTCGAACTGGTCGATGAAGTAGACCTCATGAAGGGGCAATACGTGCTGCGGTTCGAAAAGGCATCCGTCGACGGCACGGCCGTTTCCCCCGGCAATGGCAACGACGCAGCCGCCAGGGAGGATTGATCGTACGCGAGCAGTTCTGCGGGCTTGCCCCCACTCACTTGTTCTATGAAGGGATCTACCACAATGTCGGCAGTTGAGCATCAAGGCGACTCGCCACGGAAGAAGTCAGCGACACCGATTGTCGTCATCGTAATTGCCGGGGTTGGCTGCCTCACGATTCTGCTTATCGCAGTGATACTGGCCGCAGCGTTCTGGTACATCTCATCGTTCGAATCGACGCTCGACAGCATACTTGACGCGGAAGTGCGGGTTGTCGATCCGACAGACGTGGTTTCCGTCGGCACCTACAGACTCGAACCAGATGGCGTTGCCGAAGTGTCGATTGTTGCGAATCAGCCCACGATGGTCGGATGTCGCGTAATCGAAGTATTCGACGATGACTACGCAGTTGACCATAGCGCTGATGCCATCGCTCTCGAAGATGAGGACGGTAACCGCCGCATGTCTGCCTCGGTTGGCGGTGGCGTGGAGATGACGCCGAAACATGGAAGGATCAACGTGCGGGTGCGGAATCTCCTGGACGTGCCAATCGAGGCGGAAGTCAATCGGCAATGACAGAGCGGTAAAAAGGCGGGCGCCATGCCGACGCTCGCGTGGGCATGTTCGGGAATATCACGCGCCCCTGGCACGCGGCCCCAGGGACGTTTACGCCCCTTCTCAGCGCAGCCGGTATTCGCCCGTGCTTCAGGGCGGGTGAATCGTTGGCCAATCGCTTGACAAAGGCGGTTCCACCGGTCACACTCAAGGTTCCACGTTTTCGGGAAAACCGCGTAAACATTGATCAAAAGGAAACCGCACCATGATGAGACTTTTGATTCCCTCCGCGATGCTTGCGTCAATCTTTTTGTGTATCGATGTGGCTTGGGGAGAAACGAAGGCCACGATCCCGTTCGAGGCGGCGCTTACGGATGCCGATGTCACGCTTTCGTCGATGGCCAACGGGCAAACCGAAAGCCTGATCCTGGGCAATGGAGACCTTTACGGCATCGTTTGGGAAAAGGACGGGGGCCTCTACATGCGGGTCACCAAGAACGATATCTGGGACGCCCGGGTCGACACCTCGGAGGATCCGCCGATGCCGAAGGTGGACATTCCCAATAACTCGGTCTCGGGCGCGTCGAGCGCACCGCCGAGCTATAGTCATCTCTATCCGCAACCTCGTTGTGCGGCCGCGCTTCGACTCGGCTCGATGGGACCCAACAGCGGCGTGAGATGGACGTGCATCCGCGGCGCCGCAGAGCATCGCTTCGAGTCGACAGCCGACCGGGCCAGTGCCACGATGCAAGTCGCCGGGGCCGCGGGTGTCTCGACCGGATACCGGGCCACGCTGGCCAAGGCGGTCGAGGCATCGGCATTGCACTTGAAGCTCACGGGCTCGGCCAACGCCTTGTATTATGTCAACATCTACGACAAGGCCGGCCAAAACATCCTGGCCACCGGCTGGAAGAAATCGCCAACCACGGCGAAAGATGTTCAGTTGCAGTTCGCCCCGCAGGCCATCGGACAGGTGGAAGTGTATACCCAGACCGTCGACGGGGACACGGCCGAGAACCGGCTCGATGGGCTCTGGCTTGCCGACGATGACAGCAAGGCGGAGATCCAATTCCCGACCGACGCGTCGGTCGGGGCCGTCCTCGACTTGCGACGCGCCGTGGCCACTATCAACCGACCCGAGCAGCCGACAACGAAGATCCGCGTCCTGGCGGACCAGAACGTGATTCTGATCGACTCGCCCGAGCCGGTCGTCCTGGAACCGATTGTGGCAGAGACCCTCCCGGATGCAGAAGTTGGCGGGACCGACGGCGTTGCCTGGCTGCACATGAAGATGCCGGGCGATCTGGATTACCAAGGGATGGAGTACGCCCTGGCCGTTGCCAGCCGGGGGAATCTCAAGGCGGTGTCTGTCGTTACGTCGTTCGATATCCCGTCCGGCAACGTTCGCCAAAGAGCCATCGCCCTGGCCAAGCAGACGCTGTCGGAAAACGAGGCCGATCTGATCGCCGAGCACGAGCGGTCATGGCAGGAGTTCTGGTCGCGCAGCGGGATCGAGTTGGCGGATCGGGACATGCAACGGTGGTGGTATCGCATGCTCTATTTCGCACGTACCATCTCGGGCCCCGGTGCAGCGCCGCCGGGTCTGATGCCGCCGCTGGCTACCGATGCCACGCCTTGGCACGCGGATTTCCATTTCAACTACAACTCCTGGCAACCGTTCTGGTCGGTGGTGGCGGCCAATCATCCCGAGCTGGCCGATTCCTGGATCTCCTACGTACACAGCATCTTGCCGCGGGCGAAGTGGTTGGCCAAGGAGGGTTTTGGTTGTGACGGCGTCTTCTATTCGATCAGCCAATTCCTCCACGAGCCGGACCCGGCCGTCTGTAAGAGCAAGAACAAACGACAAGTCCACATGAATCCCTGGGGCCTGACCATCGGCATGGTGGGCATGACCGCGCAGAGCCTGTGGCACAAACACCTCTGCCAGCCCGATCGCGAGTACTTGGAAGCCAAGATCTATCCCACGCTCCGCGAAGCGGCCCGGTTCTACGTCTCGTTCATGGAGCAATGCCACAAGGATGAGGACGGGAAAGTGCTGCTTGGCCCGTCCTATAGCCCCGAGCACGGCCCGTTCGGGATCGCCAATTGTCCCTTTGATATCGCGTACGTGCATTACACGTTCGAGGCTTTTCTGAAGGCTTCCGCGGAACTGGGCCACGACGAGGAACTGGCCGCGAAGTGTCGGACCATGAAGGACCTGTTGGCCGACTACCCCGTGGCCGCCGACGCGGACGGCCAGCCCGTGGTGGTGGATTGGGAAGGCTGCAAGTACAAACAGATCGGCGTGCACAACGTCACGGTTCCCCCGTCGCCCGTGTTTCCTGCCGAACAGGTCACCTGGTTCTCTCCGGAGCCGGTCAAGGAACTGTTCCGTCGCACGATCGAAGACACGCAGTTCAACGGCAACAATTCCCATATCATGTTCAACATCGCCAAAGCGCGGCTCTCGATGCCCGAGGCGGTCACGGCCGCCCGCCGGTGGTTCAAGTCCCGCGAACTACCCAACGGTCTGTTCGTCTGGCAAGGCCATGCCCATGGCACGTTCATGGCGGAAAGCATCGGCATCGCGGGGCTGATCACCGAGTTCTTGATGCAAAGCGTCGACGATACGATCCGCGTCTTCCCTTGCTGGCCCGAGGAACAGGATGCCGCGTTCGCCGATCTCCGCGCCCAGGGCGGTTTCCTGGTCACCGCGGCGCGGAAGGACGGGAAAGTAGTTCGGCTGGAAATCACCTCGACCGTAGGCGGAACGCTCCGCTTAGTGAGCCCCTGGAAGACAATCCAAGTCAACGGCAAAGCCTTGACTCCCGATGAGCAGGGGATCGTCAGCGCTGAGACCGAAGCTGGTGAGACACTAACCTTTAACAACTGAATAGCCTTGAGCAGTTGGGGGAGACAACAATGCGACAATTATGTTACTTGTTAATACTGTGTATCGCGATGGCTGCCAACCATTACGGGCGTGTTGTTGCCCAGGCTGCAGAAGACTCGCAGCCGGCACTGGCCCGACCGTCGGAAGCACAGTATCAGTTCCATGAGCAGGAACGGATCATGTTTATCCATTTCCATCCCGGCACGTGGCATGGACTCGAATATGACAACGGCAAAACCGACCTGCGCGAAATCAACCCGACCAAGCTCGATACCGACCAGTGGTGCGAGGCGGCCAAGAGTTGGGGTGCCGGGCAGATCCTCTACGTGGCCAAGCATTGCGGCGGGTTCTGCTGGTGGCAGACCGACTCGACCGAGTACTCGATCAAGAACACGCCCTACAAAGACGGCCAAGGCGACGTGATGAAGGAGATTACCGACTCCTGCAAGAAGCACGGCCTGAAATTCGGCGTCTATGTCTATCCGGGCGATCCCGCTTGGGGCGCCGGAATCGGTTCCGGCGGCCAGACGCACGATCCGGCCAGGCAAGAAGCGTTTGACAAAGTACTGCGGCAGCAGTTGACCGAAACGTGGACCCAATACGGCGAAGTCTTCGAGGCATGGTTCGACGGCAGTTGCAAGGTTCCGATCGCCGATCTGGTCGAGAAACATCTCTCCAAGGCAGTTATCCTGCAAAGCCCACAGGCCAACATCCGCTGGGTGGGCAATGAAGCCGGCCTGGCGCCCTATCCGGCCTGGAACTCGCTGAGCTCGAAGGACCTCAAGACGGGCCTCTCCACCGCGGCCCATGGCAACCCCGACGGCGACGCCTGGGCGCCGCTGGAATGCGACGTGCCGCTCTACAATCACGCATGGCTGTGGTCGAAGGAGAAAGAGAAACTGCGCCGCCCGGTCAGCGATCTGTTGAACATCTACTACAAATCGGTCGGACGCGGCGCCGTGATGCTGCTGAACGCCACCCCCAACACCGACGGCCTGATCCCCGACGGCGACGTAAACCGCTATCGCGAACTGGGCGAGGAACTCGACCGCCGCTTCGCCAATCCGCTCGGACAGACCAACGGCCAGGGCACGCTCCATACCATCCAGTTCGACCGGCCGACCAAGATCAATCAGTTCATGATCATGGAAGACTATCGCCAGGGCGAACGGATCCGGGAGTATGTCGTCGAAGCACGCACGACCGCCGGGAGGTGGGAAACCCTCAACACGGGCAGCAGCGTGGGCCGCAAACGGATCGTCATGTTTGAGCCGGTCGTGGCAACCAAGGTGGCGCTGCGGATCACCAAGAGCGTCGGCGAGCCGTTGGTCCGCGATTTCACAGTCTACTTCGTGCCGGGCGATAACGAGTTTCTATATGAAGCCCCCACATTTCAGGACGCCATCTCGACCGGCGCCAAGGCGACGGCCAGCGATGAAAACAGCGATCAGTTCCTGGCCGGGCGAATCTGCGACGGCAACCCGGGCACCCGCTGGGCCACCGGCTCGAAATTCGGAACGCCCGAGGCGATGAAGCCCCCATATGCCGCCTGGATCGAGCTCGACCTGGGCAAGGAAAAGTCGGCCGATGCGACCGCCGTTATCGAAGGCTGGGATCGAAGCAGGGAATTCCGTGTCGAGTACCGCTCCGAAAAAACCGACGAGTGGAAGACGGCCTTAAGCGGCACAACGCTCGGCGCCAAGTACCACAGCAAGTTCCCCAAAGTCGCCGGCAGATACTGGCGACTGAACATCATCGAGTCGCTCGACGCGCCGACCATCTGGGAGTGGCAGTTGTTCAATTCGCAAGAGACCGACAAGTGGCACAACTGCGGCACGGTCGAGCCGGGCGCGTTCGAGAACGGTCTCGCCCGGATCGAAGTCGACTTGCGGCCCTACATCACCAAGCCCGGCCAGTTCCTGGTGCGTCTGGACAAATCGGATGTCGAGCTGCAGAGCATCCAACTCCTCTACAACGGCCGAAAAGTCCTCGAGGGCCTGCTCTCACCGATCCAACAGGGCGAGCTATACAACATCAACCGCACCGCCGCCGTAGTCGAGCAATCAAAGATCACGTTAAGACTGAAACTCAAGGCAAACAAGCCCCAAAACACACGCCTGGAAATCTCCATCAAGCGAGCGTTCTAATCCGTTCGTAGTGACCGCATTCATGCGGTCTTCCCCGGGATTCAGATAAGCAGCCCCGATGAATCGGGGCACTACGAACGGGTTCGACGAATGTTTACCCCCCATGCACCGCAAGTCCTTAGCTCCGCTGGCTTTAGCCTCACTCTGCCCCAAGCCCACTTGACATCTCTCCACAACTCACGCGAAAATGGCCAGATACGACTGAGGTTCAAAGGATTATCGCAGCCTTGCCAGCCGAATCAACGGCGTGTTATACGGGTAGAAAACCGAAGTTCCGCATCTTATGCGGATCCATATAATCGTTGTTAGCCAGCAAATGGGACGTCAACTGAATGGCCAAGAACAACGCCGAACAGAATGTGTTTGCCAAATGGTTTGACAAGATCGATGCCAAGGGTCGTGTCAAAGCTGTTTGCAAACCGTGCTGGGAAATCAGATACTGCCCGTATGGGCCGCTTATTGAAGACTTCCCGCTGCCCGATACTGACGATGATCGTGGTTGCCGGATATTTGGGCATCAATGTCCGGTCTTCCACATCGCCGAACCGTTCACCGAGACAAAGCATCTGCGGAACATCAGCCGTACCATCTCACGCCCGACGCAATTCCGGGTGCTGAAACGAGAAAACCAAGTCTGTCGTAAGTGCCGACAACCTGTCGCAGACGACGACATCCATTTTGATCACATCATTCCATGGTCGAAAGGTGGTCCCTCAGATGAGAACAATGTTCAGCTTCTGTGCAGTGTGTGTAACCTGAGGAAAAGCGACGCGTTCGAGAAAGAACATCTGGTCGGGTCGTTCTTTGATCACGTCGTTGATCCCGTTGATCACAGTATTCTCGAGTTCCTCACATACTTGGTCGAGTTCTCGCATGCTTTTCGCGCAGACGAAGGTCGTTTGCCAACTGCGGACGATATAGCGTGGTGCCTCAATAATGGTGAAAACGGTGCGCCGGAAGAGCAAGGCGCCGCAATACTCTCAGATCTTGACAGCTTCTTCTCGGATAAGCGTCCCAAAGAGGTGAAGGCAAAGCTGTTCAAAGCACTGCGAGACCGTTGGGGCTTTGCGAACGGCACAACATACACGCTAAAGTCTGTTGCTGACTATTACGACATTGACATAGAGGAATTGCTCGGCGCTGAAATCTCCCTGGTGAGGCGCCTCGGCTGGGCAGTGTCCCTCAATACTACAGCGAAAAAGAAGTGGCTCTCTTCATAACGAACTGGCGCATAACAAATCGCTCAACCGGAGCGGCGGTTGGGCGCGGACTCTGATATCGAAAGTCGTTGGCCGCCACCCGGTTAACTCAACCGTTATGCAACAAATGGGACGTCAACTGAATGGTCAAGAACAACGCCGAACGGAATGGCGGTTGTGGAGACAGGCCGGCATTAGGTATTAGAGAAAGCTTCTTAATACCTAATGCAGGCTTGACCCCAATTCCACTTTGCCCCTTATTCGTTAGCCACGCATAGGATAATCAAATGGCATGGTATTTAAGACAATCAGTACGACTAGGCCCAGTTAGATTTAATTTGTCCAAGAGTGGCGTCGGAACATCTGTTGGTGTTAAAGGATTCAGAGTAGGTATTCGTCCGAATGGGAAAAGTTATCTTCACGCTGGCAGATACGGTCTTTATTACCGCCAGGAATTAGGTGGTGGGTCCTCGTATGGTGACACTGGCCCAACCGACGTTTCAAATACTCCCTCTTCTCATCCTGATACAATTCATTATAATTCAGCAACATCACAAGATCTTACATCCCAGTCAAGAAAGGAACTTATATCAAGGCTTAATCATTCCTATAAGTCTTTTAGGTTGGATTATTTGTCTGGTGCCATGTTCTTAATCTTCTCTCTTGTTGTTTTGAATAACAACACCATACTTGGCGCTGTTTCTATCATTCTGGGCACGGTTATTACCGTTGCTGTTGCAATGTGGGAGTCGAACCGTCGAACAGTTACCATCACTTATGAATTTGAGGATGGAAAAGCAAGCGTCTTCAGGCAGCTAATCTCTGCTTTTAACATTTTGGCCTCAAATAAGAATGTTTGGGCGTTGATAGATTCCCGAAATATCCACGATTCTCACGAGTCAAAACTTAACGCAGGCGCAAGCAGCCTCATTAACAGGTCTGACGTTCAAGTTGGAGAAGGCAAGCCTCCTTGGGTTAATACAAACATAGATGTGCCAGTCCTGAATGCAAGGAAGCAAGCATTATACATGATGCCTGATGGCATCTTAGTCTATGATGACAAAGGCGTAGGTTTTGTGGAGTATGGAGACGTTTCTGTTAGTGATAACACAACACGATTCATCGAGGAACGTCCACCTAGTGATGCACAAATAGTGGACCATACATGGAAACACCCAAATAAGAACGGTGGACCCGATAGAAGGTTTAGAGACAATTATGAGATCCCAGTATGCTTATACGGTGAACTCACAATTGAATCACACTCTGGAATGTGTTTGTATCTGATGACATCTAAACATGACTCTCCATCAGGATTTAGAAATGAGTTCGGTAACATATTAAAATGAATTGACAAATCGGCTAACAATTGCATTCGCCAGACAGCGAGAGCTAACCCATCGTGGTCGGCGGGCCTAAACAGGGAATTCCTGAAATCACGAGATCTTATTAACGAAAGGGAAACATCGATGATGAAGCTTATGACACGCACGATTGTGGCTGCAAGCGTCTGTGCGGTTGCAATGGCGGACGAGACCATGGAGATCACACTGGCCAAGCCTAACGCGGCTCAATATGCCTACCATGAACAGGAGCGGATCATGTTTGTGTGCCTCGACCCTTGCAGTTGGCAGGGGCGGGAGTATGATAACCATTCGACCGATCTGAAGGATATGAAACTGCCGAAGCTCGATGTGGATCAGTGGTGTACCGCGGCCAAGTCGTGGGGCGCTAAGGAGATTCTGTTGGTGTCCAAGCACACGGGTGGGTTCTGCTGGTGGCAGACCGAGACCTCCGATTACAGTGTGAAGAATATCGCCTGGAAAGACGGCAAGGGGGATCTGGTCGATGAGGTGGCCGCCGCTTGCAAACGGCACGGGCTGAAACTCGGCATGTATATCTATCCCGGCGACGACCAGTGGGGCGCGTGGATCGGCTCCGGTGGGCGGACGAGCGATCCGGCCAAACAGGAGGCCTACAACGAGGTGCTGCGGACGCAATGGACCGAGGTCCTCAGCCGTCACAGCGACGTGATCATCGAGCTCTGGTTCGACGGGAGTTGCTACGTCCCGTTGGCCGATGTTTTCGAGAAGTATGTCGGCGACCGGGTGGTCTACCTTCAAGGCCCTCATGCCAATCTCCGCTGGGTCGGCACGGAGAGCGGCATCGCGCCTTACCCGGGCTGGAACTCGTTGAAGAAGAAGGATCTCGACACGGGCGTTGCGACGGCCGTGCATGGCGACCCGGACGGCGATGCCTGGGCGGGACTCGAATGTGACACCACGCTCTACAATCACAACTGGTTTTGGTCTAAGGCCAACGAGAGCAAGCGCAAATCTCTCGAACACCTGGTCAAGTTGTACTACCAGTCGGTCGGACGCGGGGCCACGTTGCTGCTGAACAGCACGCCCAACACCGACGGGCTGATCCCCCAAGGGGATATGGCGAGATACAAGGAGTTCGGCGAGGAGCTCCAACGTCGCTTCAGCAATCCCTTGGGCGAGACCAGCGGGCGCGGGCTGGTGCATACGATCGAGTTCGACGGGCCGACCGAGGTCAATCAACTGATGATCATGGAGGACTACGCCCAAGGGCATCGCATTCGCGAGTTCGTGGTCGAGGGACGCACGGTCGACGGGCAGTGGGTCGAGATCAACCGCGGCACGGCCGTCGGACGCAAGCGAATCGTGATGTTCGAGCCGGTCGAAGTCACGCGGCTCACGCTGCGAATCACCAAGAACGTGAACGAGCCGATCGTCCGCGATTTCAAGGCCTACCGCGTTGAAGGCGACAATCGCTTTCTCTACGAGGAGAGAGCGAACGCTCTCTCGCAAGGCGCCAAAGCCACGGCAAACGATGAGCATAGCGCTCCCTACGTGGCGGGAAAGATCTGCGACGGCAACGGCGGTACGTGGTGGGGTGTGAGTGACCGAGTCAAAGCGCCCTACGAGTGTTGGGTCGAGTTGGACTTGGGCCAGGAGGCTACCGTCGATGAGACGACCATCAATGAGCCGTGGAACCGAACCGAAGAGTTCGTGTTGGAGTATCGCAGCAAGCAGGACGAGCAGTGGAAGATTGTCATCGAAGGCACCACGATGGGACCGCAATACAAGAAGACATTCGAGCCGCTAACCGCCCAATACTGGCGGCTGCATATACTCAAGGCCAACCACTATCCGGCGATTGCGGAGTGGCAACTGTTCGGCCCGCGCGGCAGCGGCGTTTGGCAGAAGTGCGGCGCCGCGGGCCCCGACTCGTTCACCGACGGGCAGGCCCAGCTCGAGTTGGATATCTCGAAGTTCATCGAGCAGCCAGGGCAGTTTGTGCTGCGGTTCGACGATCTGGGCAAGTCCGCGACCACGATCGAGAGCATCGAAGTCTTCTACGACGGCCACAAGGTCCATGAGGAAGTGCTCTCGGCGGTCAAGCAGGGCCAGATTTACTTGTTGAACCGCCATGCACAGATCGTCGAAGAATCCAAGATCGTACTGAAAGTCACGCTCAAGACGCAACAGAGCACCGACGCGGAAATGCAGATCTCGATCAAACGGGCGTTGTAAGGCAATTGACAACAAGAAAGGCTTAGCGCGAATGAACACCTACGCAAGAATCCTGACCGTGGCGGTAACCGTCTCTTTATGTGCGATGAGCATGGTTGCGGCGGAAGAGACTTCCCGCGCTGAGAAGGAAGGGATCAAGGCGTATTGCATCGATTTCAATTGGGGGCCGGGCGGGCCGAACGCGTTTACGGCGCCCGGGATCTGGGCGGATGCCGATCCGAAGGAGCATGTGAAATGGTACAAGCAACTTGGCGCCAATGTGATCCAAACCTTTGCCGTTTCTTGTAATGGTTATGCCTGGTACAAGAATGGCATCGTGCCGGAGCAGCCGGGGTTGAAGCATGACTTTCTGACGGAAATGGTTAAGCTTGGCCATCAGGAAAACATGAAGGTCATGGGCTATTTCTGCATCGCCGCCAATACTCGCTGGGGTCAGCTCAATCCGGAAGAGAGTTACGGGGTGCCAAGTGGTGGGCATATCCCGCTTACCAAGAAATATAACAAGTTCCTGGCCGACTCCATGAAGGATGCCCTGACCAAGACCAAGATGGATGGGTTTATGATCGACTGGGTGTTCCATGGCCCACTCGATTCTGCCGGTGTGAAATGGCTGCCTTGCGAGATCGAGATGTGGGCTGAGTTGATGGAGGGTCCTTTCCCGGGCAAAGAGAACGTCACCAAGGAGCAGGAAATCGAGTTTACCCGCCGCAGTGTGGACCGCTGCTGGGGAAGCATCAAGCAAGCGGCAAAATCGACCGCTCCCGACTGCATCATCTGGCTGACTTTATTCAGCCTGAATCATCCTCAGGCCGTTGACTCCAGAATGGTCAAAGAAGTCGACTGGCTGATGAACGAGGGCGGTAGTGTCGAAGACCTTAAGAAGTTGCAAAAAGAACTGGGCCGTGGCAATCTGATCAACTGCCTCGCCGCCTGGAACGCCGCCGACCCGAGAACGGTCGTGCCCGACTCACTGGAGGCCGGTTTCGGGCTGTACGGTTTCACCCGCCCGGTCAAGGAATCGCTTTTGCCGGGCATCGACGATTACTATCTGGCCAAGGACCTGGATGCGCTGACCGGCGACGAGGCCAACATTGCCATGCTGGCCCGGGCTTACCGAGGCATTCCCATCCCGCCGTCGATGATTGCCGCCAGCAACAGGAAGCCGGTCGTGGCCAGCAGCACCTGGGCGCAGAACGCCGGGTATGAGGCAGCGAGAATCAACGACGGGAATCGAAACACGCGTTGGGGCGGCCGCAATGACGTGAAATCCGCCTGGATCGAGATCGACCTTGAAGAGGAGATGACCATCGGCAAGGTGAAGATCTACGAACTGGCCGATCGCGTGCGCGACTTTGCGATCGAATATCGCAGCGACAAAAGCAAACCCTGGCAGACCGCGCTGCGCGGCACGACGATCGGCAACGCGTATGCTAAAGATTTCACGCCGGTAAGCGGACGCTATTTCCGCCTGAACATCAAGCAGGCGACCGACGAGCCGACCCTCTGGGAGTTCCAACTCTTTGCCGCAGAGCAATGAACATGGCCCGGGGTATATCGGATTCCCCCCGGCGCGGCGTGAATTGCTTGACACGGGCTACCCGACCGTTCAAACTCGAAGTTCTGCACTTTCGGGAAAACCGCGTCGGAGAAGTCCCGGCAAGTCCGAAAACCCGTGAACAAGTACGTTAACCGAATTCAACGAAGAAGGAGAATGGAAAGATGAAAGAAGCTGAGCATGTTTCTAGCAGAAAGTCGTATTCGGGAATCTTCACGCTGATCGCTCTGGGAGCCCTGGCCATATCGAGCCGCGAAACGTTTGCCCAGTGGTCTCACAGGGAGGGCGATACTCGAGGAAAACGGGTCAGCCGTCACTTGCACGATGTCATTCCGGCCCAGGAGTGGGATGCGTCAAACTTTGCGTCTGAAAAGGACCTGCAATGGTTAAGGGACGCCAAGTTCGGGCTGATGTTCTGTAATTCCATTGCTGCGTACGTCAAGAAAGAGATGTCTTGGGGCGTATGCCATGATCTGAAGCTGCCTGACCCTCCCTCGATGGGCAAGGGTAGGGACGAGGGATGGACGAAATGGCCGGAGATGCTCACGATGGAGAAATACGACCCGAAGCAATGGATCGATATGGCCCAACGCGCCGGTTGCAAGTATATCGTCGTCATGTCCAAACATCATGACGGGTTTCATTATTGGGATACGGACCAGTCCGAGTTCAAGATAACCAATACGCCTTACGGACGCGATTTCCTGAAGGAGCTTGCCGACGCCTGCCATGAAGCGGGAATGCCCTTTGGCATCTACTATTCGCAGCGCGACTGGTATCACCCGGACTATATGCCGATCGACCCCGCCAAGATTACCGGGCCGGGCACACTCGGCAACTGGAAAGTGCGCCCCGGAGAGACCGGCCCGATGGGCGAGCGGCATCAGAAATACATCGACTATCAGTTCAAGGCCGTCCGCGAGTTGTGCACGGGCTACGGCAAGGTCGATCTGTTGTGGTGGGATGCAGCGTGGTGGGGAGGCATGTTTACAGCCGAGATGTGGGACGCCGAAAAGCTGACCCGCATGGTCAGAGAACTGCAGCCGCAGATCGTGATGAACAACCGATGCTCCGTTCCGGGTGATTACGACACGCCTGAGCTGAGAGCCGGGTTCTATCAGGACTGGCGGCCGTGGGAATCTTCCCTGACGTTGACCGGAACCTGGTCCTACAGCGGCACCCCGCCCAGGCCACGCAATGAGATCCTCTCCCGCCTGATCTACAATACGTGTTGCGACGGCACGTTCGTCCTGTCGGTGGGGCCGCGGTGGGACGGCTCGTTTGAAGACAAGGAGATCGGCCGCCTGATGGAGGTGGGAGCCTGGCTGAAAAAGAATGGCCAGTCGATCTACAAGACCCGCGGCGGACCGTGGAAATATGCCCAGTGGGGAGGTTCAACGCGCCGCGGCAAGACGGTCTACCTGCACGTTCTCAATTGGCCCGGCGAAACGCTCCGAATCCCGGCGATTCCCGAGCGCCACGTGATCTCCGCCCGGCTGCTCGACGGGACCGCCGTCGAGGTGAAACAGGACGCGGGGGCGGTCGCGGTGCGGGTCCCAACTGCCGCACGGGATCCGCTGGACACGATTATCGAGTTAACCATGGACCAGCCGGTGGACGATGTGCCCGCGGTCGAAGCGGGCGTGGTGTCTGAGTTTCTCGACACGGTGACCTACGGGCAGGTGGTGTCTGGCCAGGCCACGGTGAAGACCAGTTCGAGTTCGGCAGACTGGGATCCGCAGGGCAGTCCGCAAGCGCTAATTGCCAACAAACCGGCCCTTCCTTACGCCTTCTGTACGTCCGAGGAGAAGAACCCCTGGGTGGAGATTGATCTGGGAAAAGAAATTTCCGTGACAGGCGTGCGTATACTAAACCGCGGTGACATGTGTCAGGATCGTGCAGCAACGCTGCGGCTATCGGTGTCGAAAGACGGCGAGACTTGGCAAGAGATCTGGAAAGCCGACGGCGCCGCACCCGTATGGGAGGTCCCGGTGACCGACTTCCGGGCCGGCGCGCACCTGCCGGGGCGCAAGGCCCGGTATATCCGGCTGGAAACCCGGCCCAGCACGCCCACTTTCTTCCACCTGAAACAGGTCGAGGTTTGGGGGAAAGAATAATGAACGCCTCACTGGCAAAACAACGACCCGCAACCGTTCGTAAGCGACTATTGAACTGAGCAGAAGAAAACAGGAACATTTAACAACACTCCGGGAGGATTCGATGATGAAATCAAAGACGATTGGCTGTTTGGCGGCTCTGATGGTGATGGCGATGTTTTGCGCGGGCGCCGACGCGGCCGAGCAAAAGAAGGCGGGCGAGGAGAATTGGTATCGGGCCGAGTCGCCCATGCTGGCGGTCTATACGGGCTTTATTTACGAACCTCACCCAGGCAACCCGGCGACTAGACAATCCAGGGACTACACGATCCAGGAGTGGGCCGAGAACCTGGGTAGCGAGATGGACGCCGACCAGTGGGTGGCGGACTTCAAGGAGGCCGGCGCCAATTACCTGATGATCTACGACAAATGGATCGACGGCTTCGTCTTTCACGATACGAAGACGACGAACTTCAAAACCAAGCGCGACTTTGTCAAAGAAATCGTCGACGCCTGCCATCGCGGCGGATTGCGCATCGGCTTCTATTACAACGCCATGACGGACGGCAACCCCGAGTATGAGGAGTGGGCCCTGAAGGATTCCGCGGGCAACCCGGTCGTCTTCTCTTCGTTCTGGCCGACGCACTCTCAAACGGTCCTCTCGCCGTTCCGAAAGCACTCGGTCGAACAAGCGCGCGAGTTGCTCACCAACTATGGCCGCATCGACGGAATCTGGCTCGACATCTTCCACGAGCACATCGACGGGAACAACAAATGGTTCGCCCAAGGCTACGAGAAGATGTACGGCGAACCGGTCTCGAAGGCCACAGGCGCCCGATGGGAGGAGTTCAGAGTTCGCATTATGGCCGAATACCTGGACGAGGTGAAAGCGATCGGCGAGAAGAATCAGCCCGATCTGGTTTGGACTGCCAACGGCTGGGCCGCCATTAACTTCCAGTCGGGCTTGCGGGCCAAGTGGGTCGGCTCGCGCCTGGACTACGGCAGCGACGAAGGACACAGCTTCCATCGTAACGAGCATCTGGCGCGAATGGCCTGGGTCTCGGATATGCCGGTCGATGTGGGCCTGCTGCTTAACCAGGTCTGGTTTGTGACGAAAGACAAACCGGCCCAACCGGCCAGCGTAACGCGTCCCGGCGCCATCGCGGTCGCCGCCGTCACCGTCTGCCAGGGCGCCTCGCTGTTCATGGCGCTGACGCCCGGCCACTCGGGCAAGTTCGGCGAAGATCTCGACCGGGCCAAGGCTATCGGCGGGTGGTTTAAGAAGGTCGAACACACGCTTAAAGGCGCGCAACCTTTCGCCGACGTGGGCGTCATCCTTGGCGCGGTGGCGAAAGACGGGCCGGGTTTTGCCGGTGGCAACACTTTCTGGAAACGACCTTTCCTCGGCCAGCCGTGGGGTACCATCGACCAGGCGTTTTACGTCAAGCACGCACTTGAGCAAAACGGAGCCTTTGGCCGCGTGTTGCTGGCTACCGAGCGCGGGGGTAGTTGGCCCGATTCGCTCGACGGCTATCGCGCCGTCATTCTGCCCGAGCGCGCGCAGCTCGACGAGGCTCACGCCGACCGGCTGCGAGAGTACGTCAAGCGTGGCGGACGGTTGATCGCCTTTGGCTACGCCTCGACGAGAGACGCGATGGGCGTCAGCCGGCCGCAATACGCTCTGGCCGACCTCTTCGGCGCGCGGCACAAGGGCGAACTCTCTTTCGCCAAACTGAAAAAAGAAACCGCGACCGTCAAAACCGACTCCGTGTATGCGCCCGAGCCGCTGGTATATTCCGCCGAAAACCTCCTCGATGGCTTCTCCAGCTCTTGGGCCTCGGACGAAACGCCGATGCCGCACTGGGCCGAGATCACGCTCGGCGAAGCGGTCGAAGTGGCCAAGGTCCAGGTCGTCAACCGCGCCGGCGCTTATCAGATCAAAGATCTCGACGTCGAGCTTCACGACGGCAAGGACTGGAAGTTGGTCAAGTCGGTGCGCGACACGGCCGATCGGACGATCACGGTCGAGCTGCCCGCGCCGACGAGCACCGACAAAATCCGCGTCAAGATTCTGCGCGAACTTTATCAGGGGCAAGAGCGGCAATTGGCCGACATCGAGGCGATTCGCGTCATCGACGCCGCCGGCCGCAACCATGCCCTGAATAAATACGTCCCGGCGCCGCTGACCGGCCTGGCGCCCGAGTTGCAGGCGGCCTTCAAGGGTCTGGACATCAAGTTTCCCTCGATGGCGTTGGATCTAGAACTGACCACGGCCAAGCCGCTGGCCACGTTGGGCCAAAACGGCGCGCCGGCGATCCTGCGTAACCGCCACGGCAAAGGCGAGGCGATCCTGATCGCAACCAGCGAAGGCGCGTTCAGTGCCGACGACCCGCTCTGGATCGGCCTGCGCCGCCTGATCGTTGGCGAGCCAACGCTCACTTGCGACGGCCAAGCCCGCGCCCGCTACCGCCTGATCCTGACCGAGGTCAACGGCACGCGCGTACTGCACGTCATCGACCGGCAGGCCGGCGCCACCGGATACCAGGAAGTGGCGCCCGGCTTCGCCAACGCCGGCCGGGGAATAAGCCCCAACGCCCCGGAATTCAAACCGGGCGAGTTAACCGTAACACTCGACGCCAAGCACCTGGGCAACCCGAAAAACATCACCCTCGTCGGCGAACCCACCCCGCTGGACGTCCAACGCAAGGACGGTCGAATCATCCTTACGCTAACCCCCAACCCGGTAGCCACCGTCGAGTTTCGTTGAGCCGCAAGCCGTAACTGGACATCCAATAGAAGAGGACCCTGCAATGATCGCAAATATAAAGCACGTTTTCCCCCTGTTACTGACGTTACTCCTTGCCGGCATGGTGATTGGCGCCGAGCCCGCCAGAGAAAAGGAAACGAGCCGGCAGAAGAGCAACGCGCCGGCTGCACCCACTTACCAAGGCAAATGGGTTGAGGGCAAATGGGTTGAGGGCGTCGGTGACGCTAGGAGCCTCGAACTCATCGACAAGGCCTTTGACTGTATCGGCGTCTCGGCGGAAATGGCTAACCTGGCGATGTTCTACAAACGCGATTGGGATGGACTTGTCTTGAGCAACACGGCCTGGCCGGCTTGGTGGGTGCAGAACACCTACGGCGGCTCCTATGGCATGATGCCGTTTCTGGAAGAACCGTACGCCACTTGGATGAAAAACGCTCAGGAATTATGGTTTCGAGAAATGGCCGACGGCAAACGCCCGGACGCCAACGGCTATGTCGCGCCCGATGGTTCGCTTTGCGACGCGACGATGATTTACCGCAACGGCGGTCGCGACCTGGGATTTGGGCACTTCGGTTGGCCCCATTCGACCGATCCGATCAACGACGGCCAGATCAAGATGAAGGCAACCTATTATCGCCAGGGAGATGCCGGCCACCAATCCAACGACTGGGGCATCGGTTTTACGGCCGCGGGTCTGGTTCTGGAGAGTGAACGCCTGCTGATGAGCCGTGACCTTGAGGCGGCAAGAGGGCAATTGCCGCAGCTTAGACGGGTGGCCGCCTTCCTGGATTCCCGACGCGACCCGAAAGCCAACCTGCTGCTAGGCGGCAAGGGATCGAATTTGCTGGCGCCGGCCTATCAGGGATATGTCGATGCCGACGGCAAGCCGCAACTGGCCTATCTGGCCGAACTGTCGGTCAACTATTGCGCGGCACTGGTACGCTTGGCCGAAGTCTGCGATATGGTCAGTGAGAAACGAGAAGCAAAAGCCTACCGTGCAACTGCCGAAAAGGTTCGTGCGGCACTGCCCTCTTTAATGGATGACCAGGGCTCGTTCATTATGTTCCAGGACCCCGAAGGAGTAAGGCACGGCGTCTATGGCGCCGAGAAACACGGCTATTTCGAGGCCACGCCGAACCACGATGCGGTCTGTATGGGCGTGGTCGATGATGCGGCGGCCAAAAGGATCATCCAGCGGATGGTATCGATCAAGGAATTGGCGCCGCACGACCTGATTATCACCAACTATCCGGCCTACGACGAGACCGGCTATCCGACCGACGGTTTAATGACCTACGGCACCTGGGTACATGGCGGGCATTGGAGCACGTGCCAGGGGCGTATGAATGTCGCTTGCCTGCGGGTGAACGAATTCGACCATCCATTTAGGTCCTGGGATCGAATGTGTAAGCTCATGCAGAACTTTCGTGCCGATGCCCCCATGGGTAATTTCGGAGAATCGCCATGGGGAGGTCAACTCGGGCAGCCGCACAATACCGTGATTGACAACTGGGGCGTTCCTGCCGGTTTGATACGAGGATTGTTCGAGTACGATTACCGCTTCGACGGCCTGCGGGTGCGACCGCATCTCCCGCCCGGCGTCACGCGCTACGTTCAGAAGAAGGCCGTCATGTTCGGCGACACCAAGGTCTACCTGACCGTTACCGGCAGCGGCAAAGTCACCTCGGCCAAGGCCAATGGACAAGACTGTCCCGTCGACGCAGACGGCTGGGTCGAACTGGCCGTCCAGCCGAAAGACGCCGATCTCTTGGCAGTTGAAATCGTTTGTGGTAACGCCAAGGCCCAAGGCGCCCGGAAGCCGGAGAAGAAAAGGCCTCTTGTCTTCCCCAACGATCCGGAGTTCTGGGCGATCCCCGAGCATCTGAAAAACAAGTACCATGTCGATCTGAAGAAACTCAAACGCTTCCATGAAGAAACCTACAAAGCCGGCCTGGAAGACACCTACGAAGCCGCCATGGCCCGCACGGCACTCGAATTGCTTATCGCGCGTCACGCGCGAAACCAGATGCGCGAGGCGGGAACTCTGCCCGAGCCCGATATCGCTCCGGTTCCGCCTTGCAATCAGGACGCCGTGGATGAATTCTACCTGATCACGGCCCGCAACATCGCTGGCGGACTGACCGATCGCATGGCCGGGCTGACGATCTGGGATCATGTAGAACCCGATCCAAGAGCCGTCGAGATCGCCCGGCGGGTCGACTTGTTCCCGAGGATGAGGGATTTTGCCGATTTTGCCTACCGCTTGATACCCCATAACAACCACGACACCAAAGTCGGCGCCGCGCAAGGTTCCTCCGCTCTGCTTCCGGGCGAGGTCGCGCGCGTGTCCATTTTCAAGAAGGCCATGACGGACGACGAAATCGCCGCGCTAGCTTCGAACCGGGATGCCCTGACTGACACGGATAAGACTTGCATTTACACCGGCAAGCCCGAGATGGGTTCGGCTTTGCCGATCAAACCGGGCTGGACTTCCAAGAGCGAATTGACCGTCGAGGTGTGGGTGAAACCTGCCGGACATGGGCGGATACTTGACAAGATCACCGTAGGCGGTGGCGACGGATTCCTGATCGATATTGTCGGCGCCAACCAAATCCGCACGATCATCGGCTCGCGCGCCGAGGGGCTATCGGAAGGTCAAAACAACGTGATCGAACTGAACCAGTGGGTACACGTCGCGTTAGTGCTCGATACGGCGCTCAAAAACGCCGTCGTCTATGTCCACGGCAAAAGGGCGTATGAAATGACAGAGCTGCCCATCAGTTACTGACTGAAATAAGGCACGCCGGCCCGGACGGGCTAGATCTCCAACGGATCGCTTCTTTGCTGCATGGCACCGGCACGAATAGTGCCGGTAGGCAGATCCTCGTCAAGAAAACTGAAGAAATACGCCGCCGGTGTCCGATGACAATACCGGTAGAGTTTGCGCAGGCGCCAAACTCGCTCTATTCGGCATACTTCTCGGGCAATGGGGGGGGCTTATCATGCGGATTGGCCTGGTCATCGAGTATTTCGACCAACGTCGCGGCGGAGCGGAACATTGGACGTTCCAACTGGCCCAACGGTTGCTCGAGCGGGGTTATGAGTTGCACGTGGTCTCGATGGGGTTTGGCCCGGAGGCCCTGCGGATGCCGATTACTCGTCATCAGATTCCCGAGTCGCCGACCCGAATGGGTCGGGCGGCGGTCGCCGAACGCAAGCTGCGGAGTCTGTCGCTGGATGTGATTCACGATGTGGGGCTGGGCTGGTACAACGATGTGTTCCAATCGCAAGACGGATCCCGGCTGGCCCAGTTCGATCGGAAGCTGCTCGCGTTGCCGCCATGGCTTAGGCCAGTGAAGCGTCAGATGTTTCGCGTGCTGCCGCGTTACCGCAATTTCCGCCGACTGGTCGGCCGCCAGTTTGCCGATCATGGGCAAATCATGTTGGCCGTCTCCCAGATGGTGGCCGACGATTACCAAAGCTATCATGGCGTACCCGAGCATCGAATCCGCGTAGTGCATAACGGCGTGGATACGCAACGGTTCTCGCCCGACCATCGCGAGTTGCATCGGGAATCCACCCGGGAGAAGCTCGTGTCGCGGGCGGATGAAGTTCTGTTTCTGTTCGTCGGTCACGACTTCCGCCGCAAGGGGTTGGCCACCGCGATCCGCGCGACCGGCCGTTTGGCCGATGAAGGCCATGCGGTGCGGCTGGTTGTCGCCGGGAAGCAGTCGACCGGTCCGTATGTCCGGCTGGCTCGACGATGCGGCGCCGAACGGGCGGTGACG
>SDBV01003930.1_pt1 | contig 21584 bp, 15 predicted proteins | sample 2277081 | NCBI WGS metagenome assembly SDBV01 (sample SAMN10402039, study PRJNA504765) | marine sediment metagenome | isolation source: marine sediment core GS10_PC15, 223 cmbsf | place: Arctic Ocean: Southern Knipovich Ridge | collected 2010 | reverse complement strand
GTTCCGGAAGACGAGGTCGACGCTGAGCTTGATACGGTGTTGAAGATCGGCGTCGCGCCGCGCGACTTCTACACCACGACGATCTACCCGACGGACGTGCGTGTCGGCGGCAATTGGGTCCGTGCGCGCGGGCAGCGGATGGATGTGATGCTGGTCGTGCGGGGCGCGGCGGACGGGCACGAGGTCGACTGCACGCTGTTGCGCGATCTGCGCGAGGGCGACCGGGTCGTCTGCGGGATCGATGGGATTCGCATTCAGGACCGGCCGCGGGCGGACACGGGCTCGTCTTTCGAGTTTATGGCTTCGAGCGTTTCGAGCGAACGGCGGGTCGAGCTCATGGTCGAAAACATCGCCTGGGACATGCGCCGCATCCGCGAGCGCGACGGCAAGATCGTCGTCGTGGCCGGGCCGGTCGTGATTCATACGGGCGGCGGGCCCTACCTCGCCAAGCTCATCACGATGGGCTATGTGCAGGCCCTGCTCGGGGGCAACGCCATCGCCGTCCACGACATCGAGAGCGACCTGTACGGGACCTCGCTCGGTGTCGACCTCGCGCGCGGCGCGAACATCCACGGCGGGCACCGCCACCACCTGCAAGCCATCAACCGCGTCCGCGAATGCGGCGGAATCGCCCAGGCCGTCGAGGAAGGCGTGATCCGCGGCGGCGTCATGTACGAATGCGTCCGGAACGGCGTTCCGTTTTCGCTGGCCGGGTCCATTCGTGACGACGGCCCCCTGCCCGAGACCCGCATGGACCTCCTCGCTGCTCAGGACGAGTACGCGCGCCTAATCGAAGGCGCCGACATGATCCTTATGCTCTCCTCGATGCTGCACGCTATCGGCACGGGCAATATGACGCCCGCGGGCGTTCGCCTCATCTGCGTCGACATCAGCCCCGCCGTCGTCACCAAACTCTCCGACCGCGGCTCGGTCGAATCCACGGGCGTAGTCACCGACGTGGGCCTCTTCCTAAACCTCCTTACCGCAAAGCTGAGCGAGTAGCCTTTGCACGACCCCGGTGGGGCGGGCGGCTCGCCCGCCATGGTCGATAACCGTAACGAGATTGCCGCGCTTCGCTCGCAATGACGGTTTTGGGATAGCTTCTAGTGTGACCGATCCTTCTCAAGAAGAACCCGTGATTGCGAGGAGCGACGCGGCAATCTTTTCAACCGGAGGTCTCCTCTTCCCGCCCCGTGCCTATGTAACCGTCTGTTGACCGGGCGGATCTCGCCTGGGTGTGCGTTGCCGCCCGCGCTGCCCAGGTGCGGGGGCCCCGCGCTGTGTCGTGCCATCGCATCGACGCGGCCCGGCCACCCCTGGTCCGGGCCGGTCTCCGGGATGGCGACCGACAGTCCCTATATATATGCAGATTCCGTTGCAGCCCACGAAAGTAGATACGCGAAACAAGGGGTGTTTGGTTGACAATATTGCACTCTGGTGCGATTTATCGGAGTTTTCGGATTGGGATCCACTAAGAACACGAAGGAGCACGAAGGTTTTTTCAACGCAGAGGGCGCTGAGAGGGCAGAGATTGTGCGCTGGGGCGGGGATGGGTGGGGATTGGCCTCGGGGGGCGTCGCCGATGTCAGGTGATAGAGGTGTCCATTTTAGAACATGGTGGGTCTCTTCATCTGCTCAGTCCCGCCCTCTTACAAGCAGAGTCAAACGTCTCATGAGCGTCGTGGTACTGGCGATCACTCTGCTCTGGCCCAGAGCTTGTCGGCTTCTACACTCTCGGGACGGCCTTTAGCGTAGACCAGTACCTTGTGTCTTCTCAGGCAAGCCAGGTCTTTCGCCAAACGCCCACTTCTTTGATCTTTGTCGAATCCGAAAACATAGAGTTTCGGTTCAAGATCGAGCGACTCGGGTTGCGGTAGTCCGGTTCCGAACAGGGCGTTCATTACGTTGACGTAATTCTTGTATTGCTCAAGGATTTGCTCCTCCCTACGTTTGAGTTGTGCGCGATAGCGTTCCATCTGGCAAACAACACGGGGTTTCGCTTCGCCACTTGCTCGAATCTCGACATTGGAGAACAGTTTAGCTTCAAAGAACCGCAGTCTTCTTTCCGATGTGTTGTAAAGGAGAATGTCTATTCGATCCTGACGGCTCCGCTTCCGGTTCGCGTCTGGTTCGTCTTCGTCTCTGTTTTCAAACGACACTTCAATGTCGAGCGCGACAATTTCCTCTTTTTGGGATTTCCTAGCACAGGAGAATCGACTGTAGAGATGACTGACAGATGCCGCTTCGTCCCCAGCATAGACTGCGCAGTTCTCCTTTATCCGCGGGTAAGAAGGCAAAAACGACCCTATGGGCGGAGCATCCTTGAGATCGGCCTCGGTAACATAGTCTTTTGAAGAGTTCAATACAGCCGCATACTTATGATGAGTCCGAAAGACCTTGCCGTCATATGTAAAGAGCTTTCCACCTCGATGATAGAAGTCGATTCGCCCCATCCTTACCGCAGGAAAGACAGACCCTTTTCTTTTTTTTTCGACAATATCCTTCCGCAGACGGTCCCTATACAGAGGCTCCTCCTGCAATTTCCTGATATTGTCTTCTGAGAAATACCGTTCGAATGCCATGGACTATACCTCCCACCATTCGCCGTCGTCTCGAATTACGACATTCGGCGATAGCTTCTGAAAGCCTTCTCTATCCTGTAGATGAATGGGCACGACTTGTGAATCTGGAAAGGCCTCCACGAACCTCTTCAACTCTCCAACTGTTGCGTGACCGGAGGTGTGAATATGGTGCCGTGCGATGCCCATTGACTTCATCTTGTCTAGATTTCCCGAATCCTGTTCTACGTAGCCCGCCCATAGGGAGCTGATGAGGACCGCGCCGTCAAGGCATTTTGCTTTCTGCAGATCCCGAAACATGCTTGGACGAAAGAGCATGACGGAGCGGGACGCTTCGGCGGCAAGAGATTCGGGATAGATGCGGTAAGGGTAGTATCGTCCTACCCGCTCGAATGCCTCCGTCCGCTTGATCAGTGCTTTTTGAGAATAGGGTAGGAAGACCGAGACATCGTCGTCGGCAGGTCTCGGCAGACTTCGGTCTCCTGACGCGCGGAGGACCTCCGCTGTGTATACGTCCAGAATCAGCCTTCGATCCGATCTCTTCGCCGCACCATGGATCGAGGAGATTCTGTCAATGTTCTGACTGGAACACCAGACGAGGCCAAGCCCCTTTGTCGTCGAAAAGACACCAGCCATCGCTTCTTCTACCGAAGCTTCGTCGGGATAGTCAAAGCCTGCTTCGCGTCCGATCTGTGTCCCTTCGCAGATCAAGACGTCGACATCCGGTGGAGGATTCGTGACAATCTCCTCGAATAGGTCCGCTTTTCGACCATGGGCCCGAATGTCACCCGAGTAGAACAGTCGCCGGTCTCCGGCTTCAACGAGAAAGCAATAGCTATCGAATGCTGAATGATCTATGAGGAATGGCGTTATCCGAAATGGTCCCAACTCGATCGCTTGGCGGTTCGTATAGTATTTAGGTCCACTCGGTCCCGCCCCAGGGAGGGGCGTGAAGAAGGCGCTGACCTTGATGATACGGTGGGCGGCAGCGCTCATGTATACAGGGACATGAGCAGGAAGTCGTTCCATGAGCCCATAGTGGTCGGGATGTGGGTGCGAAACGAGAACACCCAGCAGGCTATCGTCCGGAGAGCCAATCCCCTGTATGCTGGGGAGCTCGACACTGGAATTGTCGTTCAGGGGCATCCCGATATCCAGACCGATGCGACTTCCTGCCAGTTCGATTTCGACACAATTCCCGCCTATCTCGTGGGCGCCTCTATGAATACGGCATTTCATCGGATAAGCGTTGTTTCTCTTAAGTTGATCGGGCCGGCAGATATCGGCATGCAATTAAGCAATCGGGGACAGTAACCATGTGGATGCGTTTCAACTTCCTGTTCCGCTGCAATCATACGTGTGAAAGCCCTTATTACGGAAACTGGGATTGACTGTTGTAAGCCAAGCGTCGCTGCGACAGGGATAGGCTTCCGAATCCGGCGGTGGGCCTTTGGGGCTATACGTGGCGGTGGGGGCTGGGCGTGGGGTGAGTTGGTCGTGGTACCATGGCTGTTTTGGGCCGGGCGGGCAGGGCTTGGGTGTTGCGCGGTTTGGGTCGGCGGATTAGGGCAGGAATCGGTGAGGGCGGGTCTGATCTCATGAGAGTGGTTTGTGTGTTGTTTTTTGGCCTGGTGTTGGCTGGGTTTTTGTCTTGTGTGGCGTTGGCGGAGCCGTTGCTGGGTGGGGTGGCTGTGCATCAGGGGTTTTTGGATCTGGGCACGGACTTGCGGCTTATGTGTGTGGCGGCGCATCCGGATGATGAGGATGGCGCGACGTTGGCCTTGTACGGGAAGAAGTATGGTTACGGGACTTTCGCTGTTTTGGCGACGCGGGGTGAGGGGGGGCAGAATGAGATTGGGCCGGAGTTGTATGAGGAGTTGGCGGTCTTGCGTACGCATGAGATGGCGAATGCGTCGAAGATTACGGGCGCGGAATTGCATTTTCTGAATCTGCCGGAGTTTGGCTATTCGAAGAGCCGTGAGGAGACGTATGCGCTGTGGGGGCGGGAGGTGGCGCTGGAACGTATGGTGCGCAAGATTCGGGAGCTGCGTCCGGATGTCATCATCACGCACCACGGGCCTCAGGGGGGGCATGGGCATCATCAGGCGATTGGCGATGCGCTGCAGAAGGCTTTTGACGTTGCCGCGGACGTGAAGGCGTTCCCTGAGCATTTGGCGGAGGGTCTGGGGCCGTGGCAGGCGGCGCGGCTGTATGTGCGGTCGTTCCGGGGGGGCGGGGGCGCGCGTATCGACTTTAGCGAGCTGGAGCCTGTCCGGGGCTACAGTTACGCTGAGATTGCGGCTCAGGCGCTTCGTGAGCATGAGACTCAGGGCATGGGGTTTTTTATCGATCGCTTTTTGACGTCGAGGTCGAGCACTTCTTACGGGCTTGTGAAGGAGAGTGCGGGCGGCGTTGAGGGCGCGGGTGGCGTTGGGGCGCCTGGCGGGGCACTTTTTGAGGGCCTGAAGGACCGGGTGTCTGAGACGACACGGCGCGCGTCGGTGAATGGGCTGGCGGATGGCCTGACGGGGGAGGACCTGGGCGAGCTCTATGGGTTGCTGGATGCAAATGGCGTGTCTTCGGCGGACGGGAACCGTGTGATGGCGGCAATGAATGAGCTTCGGCTTGCGGCGAGGGTGAATGACGCGGAGGTGAGTCCGGGGCAGACTGTGTCTCTTTCGGTGGAGGCCATCGACTATGGCCGGCTGGACGCGGAAAGGGTTTCGTTCTCGGTGCGGCCTTCGCCGTGGTTTCCTATGGCCGTTCCGCGGCCGGTCGAGAAGGACTTTTCGGCCGATGGCTTTTCTACTGCTGAATTTGAGTTTACGGTGCCGGCGATGCAGCCGCGCACGGTCCCGCATGCGGAGTTTGTGTTCGCGCCGCATTTTCTTGAAGCGCAAGTTACGGTCGTGGCGGAGATCGATATGGGCGAGGGGCGCACGGTGCAGCTGGAGGCGCCAATTCTGTTGGACGTTATGCCGGCTGTGAGCATCGAGTTCGTTGGGGCGCCGCACCTTGTTCGCTCGGGTGTGGATGCGGCTGTCACGGCGAAGATGTTGGTGACGAACCACACGCCCGGGGCGAAGGATGTGACGGTGCGCGTCGCGGCGGATACTGGGCTTTCGCTTGGGTCCGATGAGTTCGACGTGGCTTTCGCGGCTGAGGGGGACCAGAAGATTGTCCCGGTCGCTGTGGGTGTGGCGCGAGGGCTCGAACCGGGCGATTACGCCCTGACGGCGGGGATAGTGGGGACTGATTATGGCCGGGAATCGACGGTCCGGGTTGTCGATGTTAAGGTGCCGGAGGACAGGAACGTTGGGGTGATCTTCAGTTATGACGACACTTTTGTGAATACGCTGGAGCGGCTGAAGGTTCGGCATACGACTCTGGAGGTCGAGGACTTTACGCCGGAACGTCTCGATGAATTCACGACGGTGATTGTCGATATTCGTGCGTATCTTGTGCGGCCGGATCTCGTGGCGAATAACCAGGCGCTGCTGGATTATGTGCACCGGGGGGGCACGGTGATTGTGATGTATCAGAAGACCTTTGAATGGAAATCGGCCTATGCGCCTTATGACCTGCAGGTCGGGCGGAATCGTGTGACGGTGGAGGACGCGCCGATTAGGGTGCTCGTGCCGGAGCATCCGCTTTTCAATTCGCCCAATGCCATCGCGGCATCGGATTGGGACGGCTGGCGGCAGGAACGCGGGCTGTATTTCCCGGGGCGGTGGGCGGATGAGTATACGCCGCTTATCGATGTCGCGGACCCCGGGGAATCCCCGCCGCCCGGGAGCTGCCTTATCGCGGACTACGGCGAGGGCACGTACATGTACACGGCGCTGGGCTGGTACCGCCAACTCCGGGAACTCCACCCGGGCACGCTCCGCATCTTCGCGAATATGCTGGCGCTTTAGAGCACGCGCTTGAGGACGTCTTGGCTGATTTCTCGGTGGGCGTGGGTGGAATTGGCTAGGATTTTTTTGAAGGCGGCGCGTTCGTCTTGGGATTTGAACTCGAAGCCCATGAGGGCACGGCCGACGAGTTCGCCGCTGAAGCTGTAGTTGAAGTAGCAGAGGTTGGCGGCGCCGCGGAGCATGGCGAGGAAGTCGTGGAGGGCGCCGGGGCGTTCGGGGAATTCTAGGGTGATGAAGTAGGGGTGTGTGAAGAGGTTGGGCTCGTAGTGGATGATGCGGAACTCGACGTCTTCTTGGGAGGTGACGTCTTCGTGGGGGATGCCGATGTCGGCGAGGCGCTGGCCGAGTAACTGGAGGTCCATGGGGGAGGCCTCGAAGCCGATGACGGGCCATGCTTTTTCTGGATGCACTTTGCCGTATTGGAAGTCGATGATGTTGACGTCGTCGAGGGCGTTGTCGAGCAGGTTGAGCATCTGACCGCGTTCTTCGGAGATCTCGAAGCGCATGTAGCGGCGGCGTCCGCCACCGATGCCGGCGTGTTGGCCGATCCAGGCGAGTTGGCCGAAGTCGAGGTTGCTGCCGCAGACGATGCATAGGGCTTTCTGGCCTTTGATCTTGTCGTGCTGTTTCATGAGGCCGGCGATGCCCATGGCGCCTGAGGGTTCGGGGATGCAGCGGCGGGCCTCCCACATGAGTTGGATGGCGGCGCAGACTTCTTCGTTTGTGACTGTGATGAATTCGTCGATCAGTTCGCTGCACAGGGGGTAGGTCAGGTCGCCCGCTTTCTTGACGGCGGTGCCGTCGCAGAAGACGTCTACGTAATCGAGTTCGACGGGCCTGCCTGCGTGGATGGCGGCGGCCATGGAGGCCTGGTTGGCGCCCTCGACGCCGACGATTCGGATGTTGGGGTAGTAGGCCTTGAGCCAGCAGGACACGGCGGCCGCGAGGCCACCGCCGCCGATTTGGATGTAGGCGGTGTCGAAGGGACCGTGGCCGGACATGACGATTTCGTCGGCGAGTGTTCCCTGTCCGCCCATGGTGCGGAGGTCGTCGAAGGGGTGGATGAATGCCGCGCCGGTCTCGGCCACGTCTTGGAGGGCGAGCTCGGCGGCCCCGCTGTAGTCATCGCCGTGCAGGACGGTCTGGACTGAGTTTTGTCCGTGTCGGTTTACGGCGGCTTGTTTCATGCGTGGGGCTGAGGCGGGCATGTATATGCGTGCTTGGATGCCTAGGGTCCGGGCGGCAAGGGCCACGCCTTGGGCATGGTTCCCGGCTGAGGCGGCGACTACGCCGTGCGCTCGTTCTTCTTCGGACAGCATGGCCATTCGGTTGTAGGCACCGCGCCATTTGTAGGAGTGCACGGGGGACAGGTCTTCGCGTTTGACGAAGACTTCGGCTTCGATGGGGGCATGGAGCGCTTCGATGGGGGTCGGATCACCCACGGCGTACACGCGTTCGCGCGCCATCAGGATCTCTTTGAACAACTGTTCTCTTATGTTGGGGGTCATGGGGTGTCCAAGGGCTGGGGGCTATCTCCCCCTAATGCGCATGCGCACCGCTAGCAACGCGGGCGGGCCGCCCGCGCCACCAAGAAGATATTGTGAACTCAGGATCTGTGAAGGGGCTTCGAGGGTACTTACTGTGGGACGTGGCCGACACTGGCTATAGTGCGCTGATTTCGTCGGAGAGCGCCTGGACGAGGGATTCGGCTTCGCGGGCGGAGGTGTGCTGGACCATCACGCGGATGATGGGCTCGGTGCCGGATGGGCGGATAACGATGCGTCCCTTTCCTTCTAGGGCGGCCTCGGCCTTCTCTCGTATGCGGTCGAGCGTTTCTTGGGTAGGCTTCTCGCCGCCGTTTATGGGGACTTTGGCGTGGGCTTCGGGCATGGCCTCGTACTGCCGGGCAAGCTCGGTGAGGCTGTGGCCTGTGCGGATCATGGTCGCTAAGACTTGCAGGGCGGTGATCAATGCATCGCCGGTGGTGTTGTGCTCGAGCATGATGATGTGCCCGGAGGACTCGCCGCCGAGTGTCATGCCTGCGCTTCTCATGGCTTCGACGACGTAGCGGTCGCCCACTTTGGTGCGGAGAACTTTCCCGCCGTGGGGTGCAAGGGCGTTGTCCAAGCCGCCGTTGGCCATGATTGTGGTCACGACGGTGTTTTCGGGGAGGGCGTCCCGCTGGAGGAGGTCGGCTCCAAGTATCGCGAGCAAGGCGTTTCCGTCTAGTAGCCGGCTTTCTTCGTCGGTCATCATGATGCGGTCGCCGTCGCCGTCGAAGGCGATGCCGAGGTCGGCTTTTTCGCGAATGACTCTGGCGCGCACGTTCTCGGGGAACATGGAGCCGCATCCGGCGTTGATGTTGGTGCCGTCGGGGTCCACGCCGATTGGAATGACATCGGCGCCCAGCTCGGCCAAGGTGTATGGGCCGGCTTTGTAGCAGGCGCCGTTCGCGCCGTCGCACACGATCTTGAGGCCGTCGAGGCGCATGCCTTTTGGAAAGGTCGACTTGGCGTACTCGATGTAGCGTCCGACGGCGTCGTCTATGCGGCGCGCGCGGCCGATCTCGGTCCCCGCGGGCCGCACGTCCTTGATCTCGTCGGTCGTTACGAGGCGTTCGATCTCGTCTTCGACTTCGTCGGGCAGTTTGTAGCCGTCGGGCCCGAAGAATTTGATCCCGTTGTCGTCGTAGGGGTTGTGGGACGCGGAGATCATGATTGCGGCGTCGGCGCGAAGGCTGCGCATGATATAGGAGACGCCTGGTGTCGGCAGCGGGCCGACGAGGCGGACGTCGATGCCCATCGAGCACAGGCCGGCGGTGAGGGCGGTTTCGATCATGTAGCCGGATTGGCGCGTGTCTTTGCCGATGAGGATGGCGTGCGGCCGGTCGTCCTTTCGGAAGAGGGAGCCCGCGGCACGGCCCACGCGTAGGGCCATCTCGGGCGTCATCGGATGAATGTTGGCTTTTCCGCGAATACCGTCGGTCCCGAATAGCCTGTCAGTCAATTTGGACCTTTCCCGTTATTGCGTCGGTCATGCGTGCGACACGCGACATCGATTTGACGTCGTGCACGCGTACGCAGTCTGCACCGTTGTAGATCGCCAGGGCAACTGTCGCCGCCGTCCCCTCTGTGCGGTCATCGACGGCGGTGTTTAGCACCGCGCCGATGGTGGATTTGTTGGATGTACCGATGACCAACGGCAGTCCGAAGCGTTTCAGTTCTCCCAGACGCCTGAGGATGGTCAGATTATGCCTAACAGTCTTGCCGAAGCCAAATCCGGGGTCGAGCCATATCTTGTTCTCGGGGACGCCTTCGCAGGTCGCGAAAGCAATTCGCTCCTCGAAGAAGGCGCATATATCGTCTATAACGTCGTCGTATTTTGGATTGTCCTGCATCGTATTCGGCATGCCTTGCATGTGCATTAGAACGCATTCAGCGCCGGCGTCGGCGATGACGCCGGCCATTTCGGGGTCGCCTCGGAGCGCGGTAATATCGTTGATCATGGCCACGCCGAACTTCATGGCCTCGAGTGCGGTGGATGCCCGGTATGTGTCAACGGAGATCGTGATTTCTGTTCCGTCCAGGGCCTCCAAGAGGGGTAGGACGCGGGCCTGTTCCTGAGCGGCGCTGACGGGTTCGGAACCAGGCCTTGACGATTCGCCGCCAATATCGATAATGTCGGCGCCGTCCTGGGCCATAGTTTGCGCTTGCGCGCAGATGTCTTGTGGGGACGCGGCGCTGCTCGGAGGGTAAAACGAGTCGGGGGTGGCATTCAGTACGCCCATGATCAGCGTCCTGCCGGCAACACGCTCGACTGTGGCCCCCTGAGTCATAGGTGCTGCTAAGGGAAAGATGTGGGGCTAGGCCGTTCCTGGGACAACGTCCCCCGGCGGTATGTCCTCGACACCCTTCTCATCCTTCTCCGGTTTCGGCTGTACGGGCTCCTTGGCGGCCCGTATCACGGGCTCCTTCACCTTGACCCTCTCGGGGAGGATGCCTTTGCCACCCACGCGAGTAATGACCTCGTCGAGCTCCTCGCCATTGAGGGTTTCGCGCTCGACAAGCGCTTCGGTAATGGCATCGAGAATGTTGCGATGATTCGTCAATAGTTCTTTCGCATCCGAGTAGGCCTTATCGAGGATTCTACGAATTGTGTTGTCGATCTCCGCAGCGGTTGCTTCGCTGTAGTCACGCTCCTTGCTGAAGTCGCGTCCGAGGAACACTTCCTTGTTTCCACCGAAGGCCACCGGGCCAAGATCGCTCATGCCCCATTCACAGACCATCGAGTGGGTCTGGCTCGTGGCCATCTGTAGGTCGCCGGCCGCACCGCTGGTGAACTCGCTATAGACGATATCCTCGGCCGCCCGGCCGCCCATGGCAACTCGGAGCATGGCGAGACAGTACTTTCGCGAGATGCTGTGCCGGTCTTCTTCGGGCAGCCAGCTCGTGAGCCCCAGCGAGGGCCCTCGCGGAATGATTGTGACCTTGTGTACCGGGTCGGCATCGGGCATCAGGCGGCAGATGAGGGCGTGGCCGGCTTCGTGCACGGCGGTCGTGCGCGCTTCTTTGGCGCTGATCACCAAGCTTCGCCGTTCCGGTCCCATGAGGACGCGGTCTTTCGCTTCATCGAAATCGTAGGACGTAACGACGTCCTGGCTACGCCTCGCGGCGAACAAAGCCGCTTCGTTGACGAGGTTGGCCAGATCGGCCCCTGAGAAGCCGGGCGTCCCCCGCGCGATGGTGCGCACGTTTACGTCGTCGGACAAGGGCACGCCGTTGTTGTTGATGTGAATGTGCAAGATGGCTTCGCGCCCGACGATGTCTGGAGTGGAAACGACGATCTGCCTGTCGAAGCGCCCTGGGCGCAACAGTGCCTTGTCGAGCACGTCTGGCCTGTTGGTGGCCGCCATTAGTATGACGCCTTCGTGCGAGTTGAAGCCGTCCATTTCGGCGAGCAGCTGATTGAGGGTTTGCTCGCGCTCGTCGTGGCCCCCGCCCAGGCCCGCGCCGCGCTGGCGGCCGACGGCGTCGATCTCGTCGATGAAGATGATGCAGGGGGCGTTCTTTTGGCCTTGCTGAAAGAGGTCGCGGACGCGGCTGGCGCCCACGCCAACGAACATTTCGACGAAGTCGGAGCCGCTTATGGCGAAGAATGGCACGTTGGCTTCGCCGGCGACGGCACGGGCGAGCAAGGTTTTTCCTGAGCCGGGCGGGCCGACTAGGAGGACGCCTTTGGGAATTCTGCCGCCGAGTCTGGTAAATTTCTTGGGATCGCGGAGGAACTCGATAATTTCCTGGAGTTCTTCTTTTGCTTCGTCCACGCCGGCCACGTCTTTGAAGGTGACCATTTTGTCGCCGGGGCTAACGCGGCGCGCCCGGCTCTTGCCGAAGGACATGGCTTTGTTGCTGCCGCCTTGCATGTGGCGGAACATGAAGAACCAGAAGACGCCGATAATGAGTATGATGGGGAGGATGTTGATCAGTAAGCTGGTGAATATCGTGTTTTCGGGAGCGGCGTCCGAGTTGATGTCTTGCCGGTCCAGCTCCGCCTTCCATTCGTCAGGATAGACGTGCGAAGGAAACTCTATTTGCTTCTGACCGAGGTAGGGTTCCCTAAATGTGGCTTCGAATCTGTACTGATCGTCGGGTAGCGTGACAATCTTCACGGACTCGATGTTTTCATCCTCGAGCTGCTCATAGAAGTGCTTGGACCAAAGGTCTTCCTTGGGCTCGCTCTTACGGGAGAATGTGGAGAGGAGGAACAGAACGATGATCAGAAGGATGATCCAGATGGAGATCTGTTTGAAAAAACCGTTCATAACGTCTTTAGTTACCCCGTGTTATCCGGTATGCAGTGAACGTACAGACCACTCATAATATGTTAACACACCAGCGTGCTAAGAACAATCCCTTCGGCCCATGCGAGGACCGGCGCTGTTTTAACACTTTGCGGCTTTGTCGTATCATACCGCCCCATAAAGGAGCTTATTCATGAGCAATTCAGAGGCGTTTGTGCGTGTTGCCATTATCATGGCGGGGGGATCGGGTGAACGGTTTTGGCCTGTGTCGAGGCGTAATCATCCGAAGCAGCTGCTTCGGCTGACCAGCCCAACGGAAACGATGCTGGGCGAGGCGGTGTCCCGAATCTCGCCGCTCATTCCTCCTGAACGCGTCTATGTCGTTACGGGCGAGCACCTTGTGGAGGCGATTCGCGAGGCGGGGGTAGGGGTCCCAGATGACAATGTGATCGCGGAGCCGTGTAGGCGAAATACGGGGGGGTGTCTGGCGTTTGCGGTGGCGCACGTTCTGGCGCATCACGGCGGGGACGCGGCGCGCATCAGCATGGCGGTGGTTACGGCCGATCACCTCATCGGGGATTCTGAGCGTTTCCGGCGCACGGTGGAGGTGGCGCTCGATGCGGCTGAGAGGAAGGGGGTGCTGGCGACGCACGGGATCGTGCCGACGCGGCCGGAAACGGGCTACGGCTATATCCAGGCGAAGGACGTGGATGATCCTGTATTGGATGTGGGTGATATTTCGGTGTTCCCAGTGGCTGCGTTTCATGAGAAGCCGAACCACGATAAGGCAGAGGACTTTATCGCGACTGGTTCGTATTTTTGGAACAGCGGCATGTTTTTTTGGAGGATTGACACTTTTCTTGAGGAGCTCGATGCGGCCCGTCCGGAGATGGCGGAGGCCGTCCGTGGGATGCACAAGGCCATGAAGGTGAATGACAAGGGTGCGGTGAGGTCGATATTCGAGGGGCTTGAGAGTATCTCGATCGACTATGCGCTGATGGAGCACGCGAAACGGGTCGTGGTGGTGCGGGCGGACTACCCCTGGGACGACGTGGGGGCTTGGACGAGCCTCGATAGGACACGGGAGCACGATGAGCGGGGCAATGTCGCGCGGGGCGGTCCCGTGTTGATCGATACGCATAATTCGATCGTGTACAACGACGCGGGCGCGCAGGAGATGGCGGTCAGTGTGGTGGGGATGGACGGCGTTATCGTTGTTGTCTCGAAGGACGGCATCCTCGTCGTCTCGAAGGACCGCGCGCAGGACGTTCGGCACGCGGTCGCTGAACTGAAGGCGCGGGGCGCGGAGCAAGTCTAGGGGCGCGGCGAGATAATGCCTGGGATCCCGGGATACGTGAGGGCGATTCTCGATAAGTTTAGTGATATCGGCATTGACTGAGCCGCGCCTTGTAAGAAGTCTTTCCAGAAAGTGCCTTTCTGGCAAGACTTCTAAGGGCACGGCCAGGAAGTACCGTCAGATCTGTATTTGCCGCGCGCGGGTCATCCGATGCCGTCGTGGTGATGGCCTTCGAGGTTGCTGATTTCGGCCAGAATGGGGTATTTCTCGTTGTAACCAACCCAGTCGACGTGCCCGTCTAGGTAGAGCACGTTGCTGCCGCCGGGAATGTGGTTGAAGATGTATGTCCCCGAGTTGTTCTCGCCCTTGCGGGTGCCGCCGTATGCGTCCCACATGACTGGGACCATGCTCTGGCCCATGGCGGTGGCGGCTGCGTTGTTGATGTCGGTCACCATGAAGCGCTCGATGCCCTCGCGCAGGCAGTAGACTGTGTCGCGGCCTCCGGTCCCTTTGGCGAGTTCTTGGGGCGGCATCCATGGGGGCCAGTCGCCGCCGGTTACGCTGAGGTTGCGGGCGTAGTCTTTGATCCGCATTTCGCCGACGTTGCGTATCGCCGCTGTGCCGAGTATGGGGCCAATCGTTTTCGCCCCCCATGCGCCGATGTATTCGGACACGTTGGTCGCGACGTATTGTTGGTAGCGGTATGATCGTGCCAGCTCGGCGCTGCGGAAATAGGCGTCGGACACCAGGTCGTCGGCGTCGATGGCCTCTTCTTGCCATGAGGTGAAATCCCCGCCGTCTTCGGGCAATACCGTGGTCTTCGGCACCCAACCGGGGTCGCCGCCCAGGTCGGATGGGCACCGGGCGACATCGAGGTCGTCGAGGTATTCTGGGTGGATGGCGGATGCGGCCGGGGCGTTGAAGAGGGGCGAGGAGCGTGTGTCGGAACGAAAGCTCCCGTATGGGGCCGAGCGCGGGTACATGCCGCGGTGCTCGGAGGCGTACATTTTGAATACGAGGGCGAATTGTTTCAGGTTGCTCTGGCATGTCGTGCGGCGGGCGGCTTCCCTGGCCCGCGACAGGGCGGGTAGGAGAATCGATGCGAGAATCCCAATGATGGCTACGACCACGAGCAGTTCGATCAGCGTAAAGCCACTCTTTTTCATGTGTGTCTGGTTTCCTGGGCCGAGATGTCCCGTGTTGGCTTGCCCGCGGCCGCCTCGGGGCGATTATTTGGGATTGTATGCCGTTCTTCTGGCTCACTCAAGGATGGTTCGGCCACGACGGCGAGCTTGCGGATCGACCGTCGCCAGGAAGTGCGGCTTCGGGCCGGGATTGGGGCGCGGTGGGGGCTTGGCGGGGGAACTGGTGTTAGGGGTCGATTCGGAAGAGACCGGTTTGCCATTCCCAGAAGTCTTTGGCTTGGTCGCGGAGTGTGTGGGCAGTTTGCGCGTTTATCCAGAACACGACGGGGCAGGCGAACCATGCGCGCCATCGGGGGGGTGAGGAGTTGAGGGTGGCGAGGAGGGTGGCGTGATCGATGCCGGCGTTGAGGGCGTCTTCGAGTCCGGAGACGAAGAGGGCGTCTTTGGGTGAGGGGGACATGGCGGCGTGCACGTGTTCGAAGAGGTCGACGGTGTAGGGCCAGAAGGAAACGATTTCGATGGCGGGGAAGCCGGCTTGGAGTTGCTGGACGAGAAGGTCTCGCAGGGTCGAGTCGCTACAGACGGCAAGGTTGAGGGAGAAGGTACGGGGTGAGGCGGCCATCAGGGCGCGAAGGGCCTCGAGTTGGTCCGCGTGGTATTTGTAGTTGTCGGGGATGTCTTCCATGGCGCTTTCAGTATAGTCAACGGGCGTGTGGAAGTCCCGTCTGGTTACTCGGGTTGACGTTCCGCAGACGCGGACGCGGAAGTTGCAGTTGCTAACACGCTAGGCGTGTAAGGAAAGCGGCCATCGGGGTTGGTCCGATGGCCGCTGATTTGTTGAGTCGCCAAGTGAGGCGACAGTGCTGCAGGCTTAGGCTGCTTCGAAATCCTTTTCGGTGAGTCCTTCGCCTTTGACGATGTCTTCCATGGGTGCAAAGATGAGATCGCATTGGTCGTAGAACATCTTCATTTGGATCTCAAAGAGCGTGTGGAACATGTCTTGGATTGATGTGTTTTCGTCCATTGGTCAACGGCCTCATTTTCTTGGTCAACGCTTCTCCTAAGAAACTATTGATAAATTCTTGAGCAAGTCTCATGCCGCAAATGTCTGCATATTGTCATAGTTACTGTATTCATTGATAATCATGAGAGAATGTAATGAAATTCAAAATAAGAATTGTTCAGAACTGTCAATGGATTGTTGGGCGCATGTTCAAAATTGTTCGCCTTTTGTGCGTAATTCGGGTGTCCATGCGTCTCGAAGGTGCGGCGGCTTTTGTCCTTGCGTGCACGCTGATGTTTAGGGCTATACTCGCGCTAGACCTTTTGCGGCGACATGCCATCTCATGCTCATGGGTCTCGATACAAGGATAGGAAATGCACGACGCAGCCAGGACCAGAAGTGGACTCCGCCGGGGCTCGGCCATTCTCATCGTTGCTTTGGTGATAATCGCGTTGCTCGCTATATTGTTTGTGGCGATGCCCATGAAACCTTTGTTGGTGGCCATAGCCGTCCAACCTGTCTTCTCGTCTGATCCCATAGACATTTCGCAAATGCGCAATGATCCGGCGAATGGCTATTTCCCGCTCGAAAGTGCTGCGATTGAGGCGTATGGAATAATCGGGCCGCAGTGGCTCAGTTTGTTTAGGTGGACTTACGAAGCCAATCCTTGGCCGAACGATCCGGCACAGAACGAGGACTTGGTTCGACTCTTGCGGCAGGCGGAACCAGCGTTTTCACAACTGCGAACGGCCTTCGCCGCACCCTTCTACCTTCTGCCCGCTTACCCGCACGATGGGAGGCACATAAAGGGTGCGCAAAGGCTGGGCCAGTTGCTCGTCATTGCGGCAAGACATGGAGGAAGGATAAACGATGGCAAGAAGGCTCTTCAGGCTTGCCTTGATACCATTCAGTTGGGTCACTTGATTGGTTCGGATGGGGACTTCACGGCCCGGTTCGTCGGCGCCGAGATATCACACCTCGGCTTTGTCGAGCTAAACCGATTGCTGACAGGATTCTCAGACCCGTCTGAAATGAAAGAGGCAATCGGAGTTCTCACTAACCTTGCCAACAACTTGACCCCCCTGTATCGGAATGTCTTATCCGAATACAGACACCGCGAGTATTTTGAGCTCAGCTTCAACGAAAACCCTATTCGGAACCGTATCTGGTATTCGTCATATAGCCGGGGAATCGACGCTCATTGCAGGCTGGTGAAGGAAACTCTCGAGAAACCTTACTGGCACCCCGATGTCGAGAAGCACACACCTGCAATTCCGGAACCAGGAGATCCTCTCAGCAAGGCCATTCTTGCCGATTTCGCATATATAAGGTTCGCCGTGGAGCGAGAAAGGGCAGAGTACTATGGCGCGATAATCGCGCTTGCCCTCAGATGCTACGAGGTCGAGAATCGCGGATATCCAGCAACTCTCGACGATCTTGTGCCAGATTATCTTGAAGCCGTACCGCTTGACTCATCCACGGGTGAGCCGTTTTCGTATAGTAACCAGGGAGAGGATTTTCTTCTATACGGTTACGGAATGAACGCGAGAGATGACGATGCGACTGGGACTTTTCAGAAAGGCGATCTGATAATCCACAACCCACGAACCGGTTTCTAGCGAGACAGGGATCTGTTCTAACTCCTGCATCGAACCGTCCGCTTCGCGGCGGCTCATGCGGACACCGTTCGGGAATTGGGTGTCTGGCCTTCGAGGTGATTGTGAAGAGAAACCTGCGCGGTGCATGTGTTTTGGTTTGCGTTCTGACGTGGCTGCAGCCGGGCCTTGGCTGGGGCCAATCGCAATCTGGCGACGAACTGACCGTAAGCGCGGATTTTGACGGGGGTAGCGCCCGGGTCAAGTCTATCGATCAGGCGGCACGCGTCATCCAATTCAGACCTGAACCGTATCGCGATGAGGGCTGGGCCTATTGGTGGTTCATGCGGGTGGACGGGATTCGGCCGGGCGAGACGATTGCGTTGAATATTGGGGGAATGCATGGGCGCTTCGCGCATCCGGAACAGGCGGCGTTCAGCCTGGATGGGAAGACGTGGCAGCAGACGCCGCGGGGCGAGAGGGTGAAGGAACGGATTGTCTACCGGGTGCAGGTTGACGCGGACAAGGCGTGGTTCGCGTGGGGTCCTCCTTTTCTGCCTGCCGATGCGTCGGCATTCGCGAACCGGCTTGCGTCTGAGAGTCGGCACGCGGAGGCCTTTGAGTTGTGTGAGTCGCGTGAAGGCCGGTCGGTCGCGGGATTGCGAATTACCGAAGAGAGTAGCGCAGGGTCCTCGCGATTCGGTGTGTGGATTCAGGCGCGTCAGCACGCTTGGGAGTGCGGGGGGAGTTGGGTCGCGCGGGGTTTGGCGGAGTGGCTGCTGAGCGATGACGCGCGGGCGGCGGCGCTGCGCGGGCGGGCGGATGTGACGGTGATTCCGCTCATGGATGTGGACAGCGTTGCGATGGGGTCGGGGGGCAAGATGCAGAAGCCGCACGATCATAATCGGGACTGGGCGAAGTCGCCGCACTGGCCGGAAGTGCGTGAGGCGATGGCGAAAATCGTCCGGCTGCATGGGGAAGTCGGTCTGGACTTGTTTGTAGATCTTCATAGTCCGGGGATGTATAACCCCGAAACGTTTTATCTGACGAGTCCGGGCTCTGAGAAGACCGGGGAGGGCCGCCGGAATCTTGCGCGCTTCATCGATGCTTCGAAGGCGGAGATGACGGGGCCCCTTGGGCTGAGGGAAGAACAAGTGGTTGCGGGGCCGAAGTACACGGATGCTTGGCAGACGATGAGTCAGAACTGGGTGACTGCGCGTACGTCGGGGCGGGCGCTTGCGTTTACGCTGGAGGCGGCTTGGAACAACCCGGGGAGCACGGCGGAGGGGTACATGGCCCTTGGCAGGCAGTTGGGGCTGGCGATTGAGCTCTACTTTAGGCAAGACCCCCGAAGCAGTGTTTCGGCCGGGGAGTCTGAGGCGCTTTCAAGAAAGCAATAGCCGGCGTGGAAGGTGTCTCGTCTTTTGTCATAGGGCCCGGGACGCGATTATTTCGCGCCACCGATCGTGACTGGCCCACCGGTCGATCGTAGCGTCATGCTCCGGTCGATTGTCAGTGATTCATCCGAGCTGCCGGGGCCGAGATTGATCGTTGCGCCTTCTTCGGCCTTAACAAGGGCTTCGCTCAATGTGTTGTAAGGGTGCAGGGGCGTGCCGAGTTCTCTACCGTCGAATGCGAAGTCGACGTGCATGGAGTCTAGTCTGACGAATTCGTAGGCGGCGACGTCGAATGCGTTGCCGGAGGACCGCGGGACGTCCGCGCCAATTTCTATTGTCGAGTACAACCCCTCCGCTTCATGCAGCATTCCCATTTTCTGGAGTTCCATCCCGAGTTTGTATAGGCGCCGCGCGGATTGGACGCCGGCGTCGATCTCACGTTGGTATTCCGCTAGTTTCTCTGACCGGGCGTTCCACTCTTCGAGATATTCTCTCGTGGAATCCCGGGGCGTCAACAATCTGAGCTTGCCGAATTCTGCTCCGGCTTCTTTGGATTGGCCCCGTGCCAAGTGCAATTGGGCCATCTGATAGTGCGCCTCGCTTGAAGCCGGGGTTGTGTCCAACACTCTCTCTATGTAGGGAGCGGCTATTTCAAGATCGCCCTTTGCCAGATGCACGCGCGCCGCTATCAGCCAGGATAGAGGTTGCTGCGCTTCTGTTGCACGATCCAGTGCCTCGTTGGCGTGTTCCTCTGCCTCTTCAAACTTCCGCATTTCGATTAGAGCGTTTACCAACAGGCCCCGGACGCGGATTGAGTCGGGATCGACCCGGAGATAGTCTTCGTAATCGATGATTCCGAAGGCGACGCTGCGTCCCTCGCCGCCGGCCCTGGCGATTTGCTGGAGTTCGTACACCTTTACGACGAAGGGCCCACCGAACATCGCGTACAGCGACACGATCAGGAGAAAGGCGGCGAGCAATAGGGCCCAGAGCACGAACACGGGCCGGTGCCGCTTGAGGATTTCGTTCTTGCCGCTTTCCCCAGCCGGGCTTTGCGGGTCTCCGAATTGCATAGGCGGTTCTCCCGGCCGTTTGAAATGAAGCGGCGACCAGGTACTACCTTCTCAGAGTTCATACGATGAGATCAACCGGTGTCGACCGCATCTAAATAGCCGAACATTGATCGGAGACATTCGGGTCAGCCCCTTGAAGCCGGAAAACAGGGACAGACACGTCTCCCGTTGGTCGCTTGCGTCAGTCCCGGCTTTCCTGCGTTTTCTGATTTGATCCGGGTCCATGTTCGGCTATTTAGCCCGTGCGGGGAAGAGATCGGTGGGCTTGGAGGCATCTCAGGTGAATAATCGACCCGTCTCGACGAGGTGCGATGTGACTGTCTTGAATAGGTACAGGAGAGAATTGAAGCGGTGCGCGGTGCTTCTGTCCAGGGACTGTCTTGAGAAGAAGATGGACGCGAGAAAGTCGTTGCCTTCGACCGCGATTCGCGCGCCGTTTCCGAAGACGGTCTTGACGCCATATTCTTCGACGAAGCCTTGTTCCGGAATGATGTTGCGGTCCTGGGTGTCGGTTGCGGTCTTGGCGTCGGGCACGAGGAAGACGCCTCCTGTGTGACCTCTGTTTTCGCTGGCTTCGCATACATCGGTCCCAGACAGCCAATCGAGACCGAGGCCGAGGTCCTTGAGCATTTGTGCGATCATTGGAATGGTCTGGACCACTTCTTTGGAGATCATGGGGATTCCGACGTGCCCTTTGGACTGCCGGCGGTCGCTCCATGTGGGCTGGACGCCGCGTGTACCCATGAGTGAAAGCACAGGAGTGTTGGCGCTAAGTTCGTTTTCCCGGCCCATCTTCGCGGCAAGATTCTTGGCGAACTCTTGATTGAAGGGGGGAAGCTTGGCGTAGGGGACGGTAGCGAATATTCTCACCAGAACGAGGGATTCTTTGAATTCCTCGAAGCAGGCATCGGCGAGAAGTTGGGCGGCTTCTTCGAGGGAGGCGGCCCCTTTGAGGGAGCGGTAGACGCCGTTCCAGAGGTTGCTGACTGAGAATGTCTCGACTTCGCTGAGTAACATGGCCTGGTTCCTCCATGGTGTCCTGTCGATAGAACATATTTGCCGATGGTAATTATTCTTCGGGTGGTCAAGGGGGGCTGAATGTGGCAAATTGCCCATGTTTTGAGTGGCACGGAAGTGTTGCCTGCACGGGGCTAAATGGCGCTAAATGAGCCTACGGATCAGGCTGCTGTGCCGCTCTTGCGCGCTTCGTCGAAGCGGACGGAGACGATCTGCGAGACGCCGCGCTCTTGCTGGGTAACGCCGTAGAGGGCGCCGGCTTTGGCCATGGTCTGTTTGTTGTGTGTGATGACGACGAATTGGGTGCTTGCGCTGAATTCGTCGACGAGTTCGACGAAGCGGCCTATGTTCGCGTCGTCGAGTGGGGCGTCGACCTCGTCGAGGACGCAGAATGGGCTGGGTTTCGCTTTGAATATCCCGAAGAGGAGGGCGATGGCCGTCAGGGCCTGCTCGCCGCCCGAAAGCAGGGTAATGGATTGGGGTTTCTTTCCGGGGGGGCGCGCTTCGATTTCGATGCCGGATTCGAGCGGGTCGTCTTCGTCGATCAGATATATGCGCGCCTGTCCGCCGTTGAAGAGGGTCCGGAAATATTCGCGGAAGTTTTCGGCAACGGCGTTGAAGGTTTCGAGAAACATTTCCTTAATGGTAGTGTCGATGCGTTCAACGACGCTGAGCAGCGTATCGCGGGCGGCCTGAAGGTCTTGATCTTGGGCTACGAGGAACTCATGCCTTTCGGTGAGCGCTTCGTATTCTTCGATAGC
>SDBV01003929.1_pt1 | contig 21585 bp, 22 predicted proteins | sample 2277081 | NCBI WGS metagenome assembly SDBV01 (sample SAMN10402039, study PRJNA504765) | marine sediment metagenome | isolation source: marine sediment core GS10_PC15, 223 cmbsf | place: Arctic Ocean: Southern Knipovich Ridge | collected 2010 | reverse complement strand
GTTTATAAGTGGCCGCCCGACCACTAAAATTTTAGTGGTCGGGCGGCCACTATTTAATAAAATTTCTAACGACATTCCTAAACAACAATTTTATTAATAAAATTTCTATTCCTGCAAATGTTTTACAAAGTATATCCATTTCCAGTCATTCTTGCCATTTATTCCTATTTTAAATCTCTTTTCTTTATACGAAAACTGAAAATTATCATTAAAATTATCCACATAGTAAAGAACTTCTTTAATATCAAATTCCAGTAATTTGTTACTGCTGTCTTCCGGCCTGAAAACCAGTTTATCCTTATATAATTCCAGGTCGCCCTTAGAATAAAACACTGCTTTTTTTCCCTTTCGTTCACTAAAGTCTATGCCTTTTGTTTTTGTAATAACAGTATTTTTTCTTTCAGTACATAATCTTACTATTTCTTTTTTCTGCCAGTCGCACCAGTCCTTTAAATCCTTACCCGCTTTATTCTCCGGTTTTATTCGTAAGTTTCCATCAAGCTCCCACTTTGCGCCGCATTTTGTACAGAGTATAGTATTGTTCTCTCCTTTTATGGAATCATGTTCATTACATTCCGGACAAAGCCATATTAAAAACCTTACACCTTCTGCAAAGCGTTCGCCTTTAAATTCCACATTCTTTAACTTAGGATCTTTAATATCATTCCTGTATAAAAAATTGGAAACTATTTTAAAAAGCTCTTTTTTTGGTGTATTTAATACTTCCTCTTTTTCCAGTGTTTTAAACTCTATAAATATTTTACCCTGCCTTGTTGTTTCTGCCCATCTCGGCCCGGAGAGGTAGTTACCTGTTATCCTTGCCATCAAAACAGGTACTTTTGCGATTCTCATAATACTTGGAATATTCTTTAATATTTCTGCTGTTTCACCGTCCCAGCTCCTGTCACCCTCAGGAAAGATGCCTACGATGTGCTTCTTTTTTAATAATTTAAACATCATTTTTACTGCATTAAAATCCGGCACACCTTTTAATTTGGGAAATATACCTATAAGCCTGGAACCAAGTCTTGCAAAAATAGATACAGCATCTACATTCGCCATATAATTAATAGGATACTTTATATTCCGGCCTAATAAATACGGATCCGGCATAAATGCGTGATTCGAAAATAATAAACACGGCGGTTTTGGTTCTTTTATATCTGTAATAACTTCTACATTATATTTTTTATATACTACCCTTGCTTTTGTAATCTTCAAAAATTTATAGAATATATGATGATACCAGCTTGCCATACTAACTCCTATTATTAATTATACAGTTATAAAATTCTTTCCAGAAAAAAACACCAGGATTTTCATTTGATTTTTTCCCATTAGCACAAATCTCAATATAATTCATTTCCGCCTGTCTTGCACTTTCACCGTCTGTATCATCCCTGTCACCTACAACCAATACTTGATTTACTTTGATATTTAATTTTTCCGCAATATCAACCAGAGGTCTTTTGGAAGGTTTTAAAACACCATATTCTTCATTAGAAGCAATTATATCAAAAAAAGATTTATCTATGCAAAGAGCATCGAGTCTTTCTTCAACATGTCCGTAGTCAGACAGTATTACCAGTTTTATATTATTCTTTTTTAACACCTTTAATAACTCATTTATATTTTCTCTGCCCTTATATTTTGTTTCCAGCAGCTTGATAAACATGGGATAAAAAATATTTTCATACCAATATTCTATATTTTTGATGCTGCTTCCAGTTTTATCCGCTATACGTGAAAAAAATTCATTAAAAAACATCTTTTCAGAATTAAAATCCCTGCCCATCATTTTTTTTCTAATTTTATTCATATAATAAATTATGCGAATTTTTTTAATACTTTTAGTAATAAGCCTTATTTTAAAACCTTTATTACAGTACAGTGTTCCATCCAGATCAAAAATTACTGCATCAAAATCTATATTCCCAATTTTCACTAAACCTTATTCCTTCACTTTCTCTACTATAATCCTTTTAATTATATTGTGCATTTGATTTTTAAGTTTACTTCTAATTTCAGGCTCATAATATAATTTATTATACAGAATAAATCAACAGAAGGATTAACAAAGCATTTTGTGATGTTAAATGTGACTGATATATCAGGCGGAAAAACATACCCACAGGGCACAAAACGCCATCGATGCAAAACAGAACCAAGCCATATAACGTTTTTTGGGATATTATTATTATTTTCTGACACCACAAGGGTGCAGACGTGCACCGATGGCGTATTTTTCCGCTAACCCTATTATTATCTTTTTAACAGCACAATATGCTTTGTTTTTAGAGGGGAGAATACTAAAAGTGCGGATCTATAATGTGAGTTATTAAGATTATTCTTTTTTCATGTAGATTTTTTAATACTGCGTATTTTTTTTAGGCAATATTATAAATTATTAAATAATCAGCATAAAAATATGCAAAATATATGTATTCTTGTGATAAACTCGTTTAATACATGCAGTAAGGCTGAATATAGCATATTTTTAGTCTATATCAACTGAAAATAATAAATAAATAGTAAAAATTAAATTTTGTTGCTATTGATTAAAATTGAAGATAGTTGTATATTGAACGAGTATCAAAAAAATGAACCTTTGCTGAACTACTTTAGTAGTCCTTTAAAGTAGTTTTTTTGGTGTGTAATGCTATAAAGCCAGTTCGGCTTAATGCATATTTTTGCCGTGGATACAAGATGTTAACATCATTTGTACAAGGTATTATATTTAAGAGGTTACAATGGCTAAAGGAAAAGTTAAATGGTTTAACTCGACAAAGGGTTATGGTTTTATCGAACAGGAAAGTGGAAAAGACTTATTTGTTCATAAAAATGAAGTAGAAGGGTATATCGATGAAGGTGATGAAGTCGAGTTTGAAATCACTGAAGGTCAAAAAGGCCCTTGTGCAGTTAATGTAAAAAGGTGTTAATACGTTTTATTTGACAGCACTTGCCAACTAACAGTAGCCTGCCTGATTAATGATTTCCATTTTATATTTTATCAAACAAATTAAGTTTAAAATTATTTATAGTAATTTAAGGAAGTATTGTACAGCAGGCTCAGGTTAGTTAATAACAAGTATTTTAAAATTTTACCCGGAATTTATAAAAATTAATGTAGTAAGCAGAACTTATATTTATTTTGTATATTTAGTCTGTGTATTTTCTTTAATTTACAAAACAAAGTCCCGTGATAATCCAGATGCGGCTTGTGATAATGGTGTGTAATGCTATAATGAAGTAGTTGCAGAGGGCGAACAATAAGATATCTGAAGAACAGAGATGGCTGCCCATCTGATTATTCTGTTGAATAATGTAAAGGGCTGCATTTACTAAACGGCCCCACTACATATTTTTAGCTGCTTATGTTAACAGTATAAGCAGCTAAACCCGCAAAGCTGTTCTTTATCTTTTTATTTTCTATAAACTTAATATTTTCTACAGCAGAATCTACATATTCCTTAGCTTTTTCCACACCATTAATTGTAAAATCTTCTTTTATGTCTTGATCTTTAAAATCATCTATTAATTGATAAGCAATGCCAAAATTCATGCCAAACTTTTTTAATTTCATTATTTTTTGCTTATCATTACAGCCAAGCATAGCTCCTGTTTCACAGCATGAAGACATAAATAATGCAGTTTTTCCTATAATTATTTTTATATATTCATTAAAATTTATATCCTGCCTGCTTAAGCAGAATATTTCCGTACTGGCCATACTCTGAATACAATTGACAATATTTATAAGTATTTTTGAATTCAATTCTTTAGATAATATTGATAATGCGGATGTATATAGAAGATCTCCCGCAAGTACAGCAATCCGATTATTATACTGTTTATGCACAGCTAATTTATTTCTTCTATAATCAGAATCATCAATAATATCATCATGAACAAGCGAAGCATTATGTATAAGCTCAACAGAAGCTGCAAGTTTAATAACAGATTTATAAACAGCCTCCGTCATATTATCGCAAACAGCTTTTGCGGATAGAATAACAAGAGCAGGCCGCAGAAGCTTGCCCGTTGAATTAAAAATCTTTTTTAGAATCATTAAAGTAACAACTTCATTCTCAAAAGCTTCATCTATTATTGCCACTACTTCCTTTTTTACTTTAGATATATCCTCCAATATCGGATTAAATATTTCTTTTATTGTATTTGGTTTAATAGTTAGCATTTCATTCATTATTTATCCGCCCATTTACTTATTTTCAATGATAATAATTCACTCACCTTTTGTTTTAGCTCTTCCGGTTGAGCCGGTTTGTCAATAAATCCGTCTACAGGTAAATATGCTCCATCTGTTTCCGGAGAAAAATGGAACTGAGGGATCTCAACATTAATTGCTGTTACCATAAGAATTGGAATATAAGAATATTTTTTATTCTGTCTTAACGCCTGGGCAAAAGAAAATCCATCTGCATTCTGTTTATTGCCAAACATAACATCCAGCATAATAAGGTCCGGAACTTCCTGTAAAACTTTTCTCATTCCATCTTCTATATCAAAAGCCGTTACAACTTCATATCCTTCATTTTCCAATATAATTTTTATAGCTTCTATTAAATCCGGATCATCTTCTATAATAAGTATCTTAGATTGTTCTTCCATTTTAATTCTCCTTTATTCCATTTTCTTTTGGTAAAACAAAAATAAATTTTGTCCCTTTACCTTCTTCACTATTAACCCATATTTCACCTTTGTATCTATCGATAATCTGCTTAACTATTGCCAGGCCCAGCCCTGTTCCGTCTTTTTCAAATAATTGCGCGTTTTTTGCCCTGTAAAAATCACTGAAAATATGCTGAAGTTCTTCCTGCGGAATACCAATTCCCGAATCTTCAATTGAAAATTCCAAATTTCCGTTTTTGTCTACATTTTTAAGTGAAATATTTATATTACCGCCCTGAGGAGTATATTTAACTGCATTTGATATCAAATTTGAAAAAAGATGAACCAGATCATCCGGAATAGCATTAAAATTAGAATTACTTACATTAAAATCTGTCTTTAATTTGATTTCTTTTTTATCAATAATAGGCTGTACAATATTAATCTGCTTTATTATTGCATCAATTATATCTACTTTCTCTTTCTTTAATTTATTATTTGACATAATTCTTATTCTGGAAAGGTTTAAAAGCTCTTTTACAAAATCCAATAAAGATCTGCTGCGGCGTTCTGCACGTGAAATCATTTCTCTTGCTTTGTCCGGTATTTCTCCTGTTAAATCTGTTAATACAACCATAAGACAACTCTGAATTGCAGCCAGGGATGATTTTAAATCATGTGATACTGTCTGAATGTACTGTGATTTTATTTTGTCCTTTTCTTCTAATTTACTATTAGCAATTTCTAATTCTTTCTCTCTCAACCTGAGTTTATTTTCTATTGTTGTTGTTAAATAAATCGTAATATAAAGTGTAGAGACAATTATTATAAATGTTCCAAGCTGCATAGTATTATCAATAAGATTTTGAGGAAAAGAGCTTAAGAATTTTGAATAGTCCGGGTGTGCACCGGTAATGGAACTAACTAACAAACATGCAAGCAAAAAAGCTGCAAAAGTACCCTGAATATATGCTGCCCTGTTAGAAAGGAGAATACTTGCCATAACCATGTGAAAAATAAAGAAAAAGATAAAAGGATTTATAATCCCTCCGGAAAAATAAATCAAATAAGACAACATAAACAGATCTAAAGAAATCTGAAGATTTGTAAAAATGCTGATTCGCTTCTTCAGTTTTTGAGAAGGTAAATCTTTGATAATATTCTTTTTAGCTAAAAAGAATAATAAATTGTAAATAACAAGAATAATATTCCCTATAAATAATGGGGGTAAATTCAACTCTACATTAATTAAAAAATGAGTAAATAAAATAACACATAATACTCCTGCAGCAGCAATCCATCTTAATAATATTAACCAGTCTATTCTTTCATAGAATTCACTACTACTGATAGAGAGCTCGTTATCCACCATTTAGAAAACATCCTTAACACAATTTATGTAAAAAATATTCCGTCAATTACATAACTTACAGTTAAAAGCACGCCTATTATTAAATGCAGGCCTATTGTAATAGCATTTGCCGGCAATAACTCATGGAACTTCTCATAGTTCATGCTTATTGTTTTTACAGCTTTAATTACAAGCGGTATTGTTATAAAAATTATTAATGTAATCAGCGGAAAAATATTTAAAATCACACAAACAAGAACAAAAATATAAACAATACTTAAAAGCAGGTAATAAAGAACTGCCGACTTCTTTTTACCGAGTATAACAACTAATGTTCTCTTTTTAGCCTGTTTGTCCGCATCATAATCGGGAAATTCATTAATAAAAAGAACCAGAGCAATAAGGATGCCCACAGGTACAGATGCTAAAACGGGCAGTAGAGTTATAGTGCCGGTCTGCACAAAGTAAGAACCTAAAACCATTACCGGCCCGAATCCAAGCCCTACTGTAAATTCTCCCAGGCCTGTATATCCTATTCTAAAAGGGCCTGCGGTATAAAAAAATGCCAGAAATACACCAATAAGACCAATTATCAACAAAGTATTTCCGGGCAGTATATAGTTTAAATATAAGCCGACTGCAATTCCAATTACAAAGCATATTATACTTCCTGCTAATACCTGAGCTGGTTTTAAAATTCCGTTCTGAATAAACCTGCTTCCACCGTTAAATTCTGAATGTTTTTTATTAATTTCATCTACACCGCTTTTATGGTCAAAATAATCATTAGCCAGGTCTAAGCCTGCATGAATGAATATTCCGCCTGCAAGTGTAAGCATAAAAACGAGCCAGTTAAATATTCCAAATTGATACCAGGCAACAACAGCACCGAGTGTTATAGGTATAACACTACCCGTAAAGAATTTAGGCCTTATGGCCAGCAGCCATGTTTTTACCATAATTACCTCCGTTTTAGTTAATCAAGTTCATCTATAGTAATTGCATCGGTTGGGCAAAGATATGCGCATGATCCACACCCTATACATGTTGGTGAATATTTATCGAAAGGAGTTTTAATTTTCTTATTTGAGCCTCTATTAGAAAACGCCAGAGCATTACGCTGCGTTATTTCTTTACATACACGTACACATAGAGCGCATAATATACAATTTGTTTTTTTCTGTTCCGGAATACGGTTAAATAAATATTTACTAATTATATCTTCTTCTGCATCTTCCTTTACATTAAGCTTGTGTTCTTCTGCAAATTCCAGCAATTCTTTATTATTCGAAGTTCTGGATAAAAGAAGTTTTAAAATAAACTTTCTTCTTTCTATTACCCGTTCCGAGTTTGCTAAAACTATAAGGCCTTCTTCTACAAAATATGTACATGAAGAAACAAATTTTCCCTCTGTACTTCCTTCCCTTACCAATTCCACAAGACACATTCTGCAGGAACCATACGGAAGCAAATGTTTATTGTAACAGAGAGTTGGTATTTTAATATTGAGGCTTTTTGCAGCCTGTAAAATTGTATAATCTTCCGGGACCTCAATGTCTATGTTATCAATCTTAAATTTAATCATTATTCATACCTTACAGCATCAAATTTACATACATCAAAACACATGTTGCATTTAATACACATTTCCCGGTCTATCTTATGTATTTTTTTAACTTCACCTGTTATTGCATTTACAGGGCAGCTTTTAAAACACAAACGGCAGCCAGTACATTTATCTTCTAAAATCGAATATTCAATTAATGCTTTACATGCCCTGGACGGACATCTTTTATCTCTGATATGTGCTTCATATTCATGCCGGAAATACCGGATTGTAGAAAGAACAGGATTAGGCGCTGTTACACCAAGCTGGCATAAAGCTGTGTCTTTAATCAAGTAACACATTTTCTCGAGAAGCACTAAATCCTCTTCTGTTCCCTTACCTTCCGTTATGTCAGTTAAAATATTAAGCATGTGTCTGGTGCCTTCACGGCACGGAGTGCATTTACCACAGGACTCGTCTTGAGTAAAGGAAAGAAAATACCTTGCAACTTCCACCATGCAGTCATTTTCATCCATTACTATCATTCCGCCGGAGCCCATGATTGCACCTGCTTTTTTCAGGGATTCATAATCTATTGCTGTGTCTAATAAAGATTTGGGAATACAACCCCCGGAAGGGCCGCCCATCTGAACGGCTTTAAATTTTTTGTCACCTACAATTCCGCCGCCAATCTCAAAAACCATTTCACGAACGGTAATTCCCATAGGCACTTCTACAAGCCCGGTATTCTTTAGTTTCCCTACGATGGAAAAAACCTTGGTGCCTTTGCTCGTTTCTGTCCCTATGCTGGAGAACCATTCCGCGCCTCTGCTAATTATCCGCGGAATATTGGCCCACGTCTCTACATTATTTATATTAGTCGGCTTTCCTTTGTATCCGGAAACAGCTGGAAAAGGGGGTTTTGTTCTTGGTTCCGGAGATTCTCCTTCTAAAGAACTTATTAGCGACGTTTCCTCTCCGCACACAAAAGCACCTGCACCTTTGTTTACAATAATATCAAATTTAAATCCGGAGTCGAATATATTATCACCAAGAAGGCCATATTCATGCGCTTTTTTTATTGCTATATTGAGTCTTTTCATAGCAAGAGGATATTCAGCTCGGAGGTAAATAATTCCTTCCGATGAACCTATCGCATAACCGCCTATTACCATTCCTTCAATTACAGAATGAGGGTCCGACTCCAGAATGTACCTGTCCATAAACGCGCCGGGGTCACCCTCATCCGCATTACAGATAATATACTTTTCTGTGCCTTTGGACTTCCTGCAGAACTCCCATTTTAATCCTGTTGGAAAACCCGCTCCCCCTCTTCCTCTAAGTCCGGAATCTTTTATTTCTTTAATTACATCATCCGATTCATATTCTGTTAAGGCCTTCGCAAGAGCTTTATATCCGTCGAACGCAATATATTCATCTATACTTTCCGGGTCCATTAACCCACGGTTGGAAAGTGTTATCAGCCTCTGTTTTTTATAGAAACCAATCTCACTCATCTTAGGTATGGATATTTTTTCTTTGGGCAGTTTATATATAAGGTCGCGTACATGTCTGCCTTCCAGTAAATGTTCCTGCACAATTCTGCTTACATCTTTTTCTGTGACCATTTGATAAAAAATATCATCCGGCATTACAGCTACAATAGGGCCGTTAGCGCATAACCCATTGCACCCTGTAATTGTTATTACAATTTCATCATTAAGGTCATTTTTCTTTAATTGATCTTCAAAGGCCTCCCTTATATTTAATGAACCGTTTGCTATACATGAAGTGCTTGCACATATCATTAAATTGGCCCTGTATTTTGGCATCTATAAAACCCTCTCACTTCCGATTACAAAAGCGTATTCTGTAACTATTTCTCCACCCATTATATGTTCTTTAATTATTCTTTTAACTTTATCCGGAGTTAAATCAATGTACTTAACAGGGGGACTGCCTTTTATCTGAACAGTTGCCATAGGTTCCTTGCTGCAGAGCCCTGCACAGCCGGAGTTGGTAATAATTACATCATCAATATTATCTTCCTCTGCTTCCGAAAGAAATGCCTTTAAAACTTCCCTTGCACCGGACGCGATTCCGCATGTACCCATGTGCACAGTTATTTTTGCCCTTTTATTATTTTCCCGCAGGATAATAACAGGCCTCATTTTTTGTTTTATTTTATCCAGATCTTCCGGTTTTAATTTCCTTGTTTTTATTTCAGTTTTTGCGTCAGGCATCTTAATCTTGCTCCTTCGTTGCCGTTTTTTTACTTTTTTTAATAAGCTTTAAAAGTTTACTCTGATCCATCTTGCTTTTATATTCATCATTAATTAAAACAAGAGGGCCTAAAGCACAGGCTCCAATACAATTTACAGTTTCAAAGGAGAAGTGATTATCCGGAGTTGTTTCCCCTTCCTTAATATTAAGTTCACGCTCCAGGCTCTCTACCATCTTTGCAGCTCCATTAATATGGCATGCCGTTCCAACACAAACACAAATATGGTTTTTCCCAACAGGTTCAAGTTTAAAAGATTTATAGAAAGTGACAAGCCCGAATAATTTGGAAAGAGGAATATCAAGTTCCTGCGATACTGTATTAAGCACATCTTCAGGGATATATCTATACTCTTCGTTAATGTCCTGAAGAAGCCCGATTATAGAGCCTTTTTCTTCTCTAAATTTATTAAGTATTTTATCAAGTTTATCCATTACTCGATCCTCACAAGCCATTTTTTCCTGGTATCAAATGTTTCATTCTCTATCATTTCCTTTACTGTTAAGATAAAATCCGGAATAAAAACATCAACATCATTTTTAACCTTTACCTGGCATGCAAGCCTTATATTTGCCTGCTTCTCTTCCCGCGACATAAATATTTCTTCTGTAGGCAGCATTTCTCCGCCTCCGGACGTGAGCTGTACTTTACAGTAGCCGCAGCTTGCCTTACCTGCGCATGAAGAGGATATTTTTATATTGTTAGAACTCAAATATGATAAAAGATTTTCTCCGCCCTGCACTTCCACCTCTTTTTTCTTATCATCTTTTATAATAGTTATTTTACATTTTCCATAAGTCACAAGAAGCCTGTTTGCAATTAAAAGCAGAATAGTAATTACAAGTAAAATTAAATTAATTACCAGTAAAGGAACAAAATTTATCTCAGTTATCATAGCTTTACCATCCCGGAGAATCCTAAAAATGAAAGCGCGATTATTCCTGCAATCGCCATGATTATTCCAGGCCCTTTAAGCCCTTTTGGAATATCGCCGATTAGCTTTAATTTTTCATTAATCGCTGCAACCATAACAATCGCGAGCATCCATCCAATAGCAGAGGCAAAAGAAAACACTAATGTTTCTGTGTAGGAATAGTCACGAATTACCATAAAAAGAGAAACAGCAAGCACAGTACAGTTAACTGTAATTAAAGGAAGAAATATTCCAAAGAGGTTTTGAAGCACAGGAAAAAACCTTTCCATTATCATTTCAACAAGCTGAACACTCGCGGCAATTACAATTATAAAAATTATATAATAGAGTATTTCACTGTCGTATTTTACAAGAATTAAATGATAGATTGGCCAGTTTATTGCGGCTGTTAAAGTAACAACAAAAATAACTGCAAAGCTCATACCCATTGCCGTTTTAATAGATCTTGATAATGAAATAAAAGGACACATTCCAAGCAGATAAGTAAGTGCAATGTTCTGAGTAAAAATTGCCGCAATAAGTATAAAAAGATACCTTTCCATTTATTCCTCCGTCACTTTGGAAAGTGTTCTGGAAATCCACAAAATTATTGTAAGTACAAAAAATGCACCCGGTGCCATTGCCATAACTACCCAGTTTGTAAATCCAGCAGGCATAATCTGAAATCCGAGTATAGTACCAAACCCAAGAAGTTCACGTATAATAGCTATGGTTATTAATGTGTAGGAATAACTAAGACCATTTGAAAGCCCGTCTATGACCGAGAGAGACACCTTATTCTGAACAAAAAATGCTTCCGCACGGCCCATAATAATACAGTTTGTGATAATCAATCCTATATAAGGCCCTATTGCATCACTGATTGCAGGGAAGAACGCATTTATTATTCTGTCTACAACAATTACAAAAGTAGAAATAGTTATCATATAGATTATAATTCTTCCGCGTGGAGGAATTATTTTTTTCATAGAAGATATTAGAAAGGCAGATGCAATTAATACAAAAGTAACTCCCGCACCCATTGCTATTGCATATTCAACTTTATTGGATACAGCAAGAGCAGAGCATATTCCGAGCACCATGGAGAAAACAGGATGGTCCCTCCACATTCCTTTAATAAAGGTCTTAAAACCTTCAGTACTTTTCAATTTCATGCTCACCTCAATATATTTAAATAAATATCAGCTTGTTCATTAAGCAAATCTATGAATGCATCACAAGTCATTGTTGCGCCGGAAATAGTATCCACTTCATTTTCGTTTGATGAAGTTCCAGGAGAAACTGCTATAAGTTCGGGAATAATAAGCTTTGAAACAAAGGAATCAAGGTATTCTTTTTCCGTAATTCTTCCACCCAGACCAGGGGTTTCTTCCTGTTTGATTATTGTTATTCCTTTAATTGTTTTTAAATCAGGTTCCAATGCTAATATTCCTTCTATGGGGCCCCATAATCCGGACCCGGAATATTCAAATGCTAATTCTCCAGCCTGAGTTTTATATATTTCTTTTTCCTCGCCATTTATTTCTATTTTTATTTCTGTAATATTGTTCTCATATACTTCATCAAGGTTTTCAATTTCATATGGAATACCAAATGCATTTAATATGCTTTTCTTTGTTTTAATCTCGACATTTCTTTCTATTAACGGAGCTGTATAAAAATCTACAGCAAGAAGTATTGTTGTAAGTATACTGCTCAATACGAGTATTGTTACTATCATCATAATTTTATCTTTCATGATTCTTCTTTTACCTTAACTTCCCGAAATTTATAGGAAACAACAATTTGATCTATTAAAGGAGAAAATCCGTTCATAATAACAATACTGAACATAACTCCTTCTATATAGCCGGAAAAACTCCTTATTAAAACAGTTAAGAATCCACATAGTATTCCAAATATTATTTTTCCCGCCCTGGTATAAGGGGATGTGACAGGATCGCTGGCCATAAAAAATGCTCCAAATAACAGCCCTCCAGTTAAAAGCTGAAATATAGGTTCTGCAATTTTCTCAGGCATAAATATATTTCCAACAAATGAGAAGGCAGCAACAGTTAACAAATAAAAGAGGGGGACTCTCCAGTTGCTCACTTTACTCCATATTAAGCCCAATCCCCCGGCAATTATTCCAATTCGGAATACTTCTCCAATACTTCCTGCTGTTCCACCAAATAAAAGATCTATGTAAGGAACAATCTCTTGAGTATTCTTAAAATCTAAAAGCGGTGTCGCTGTAGTTATTACATCTGTTAGAGGAATTTGATATGCAGCAGACATTATCCCCGGAAATGCTATTGTAATAAAAAGCCGGCCAACAAGTGCAGGATTAAAAATATTTTTGCCTGTTCCGCCGAATATCTCTTTTCCGAATAAAGCACCAAACATTACTCCAACAGCAACAACCCATAATGGAGTCTGCGGAGAAAGTGTTAAAGGAAAAATAATCCCTGTTACAAGAAATCCTTCATGAATTTCCTTTTTTCTTACAACCGCAAAAAGGACCTCTACAAAACCGCCTGCCGCATATGATACTGCAATCATTAAAAGTACTTTAACTCCAAAAAAGTAAATAGATGCCAGTGTGGCAGGCATAAGACATATTATTACTATAGACATATACCTTTTAATATCCAGACTGTCAGAAATGTGTAGAGTACCAATTGTAGTTTTGTCTGTTCCAAACAGCGCTTCATCTAAAGCATTAAGAATAGGTTTAAAGAACTTATTTATAAACTTTACTGAGTACATCTTGTCCAGAATGATCCTGAATATCTTCATTTATTTAATCTCTTCATATTGATTTATTGCATCCATATCCACATTTATTGTTTTTAATGAAGGAAACAGGGAACTCTGTGCTAATATTTCCTGTTTTCCTTTTTTTATATTTTGTGCAACCGGTATTTTCGAAGGGCATACATAAGTGCATAAATTACAGTCTACACAGTCAAATATTTTCAGGTTAATTATACTTTCATCAATAATATCCCTTTCTACATATTTGGAAATTAGAAAGGGAAGAATATTAACAGGGCAGACAGAATCACAATAATTACAGAATACACAGGGCCTCTGCTCGCCCCTCATATTTGTAGTACAATCTTTTTTTAATATAGAAAGGAACGTATTAGAGTAAGAGTCTTTTCTTAATCCGGGACGTGCAAAAGCAACAAATATTCTGCTTGTTTCTTCAGGGATTGCTATTATCTTATTAAAAGTCCTGTCTACAGGGGTATCATTCTCAGAAATAACATTGCCGTTTAAAAGATTATTTCGTATTAATCTTTGCTTGAAACCTGAATTTGAATAAACCTTAAGTATATCTCCGACAGTTGTTCCGATTTTTACTTTAAGATAAATGTTCTCTTTAAAACCGGAGCCGCAAAGGGCAACTATCCGTTCTATTACAGGCTTACCAAGACATACAGCATCATGCACATGCAGAATAGTCTGCATACTTAATACAATTACCCCTATGTTTGTAGAAGAAGTTTTATAAGGATATTGCATATTTAGTATTGATGAAATTAATATTTCCTGTTTACCCTGAGGATACATGGAATTTAATTTATATGTTTTCATCCAATTAATTCCGGATAATGATTCAGTAATCCTTTTATTGAGTTTTTTTTCTTTTTTATTTAAAGCAATATGAATAATTGCTTCAGGCATTACTTTATTTAATATCTTAAGGCCCTCTATAAGATTTAAAAAACCGCTGCCATTAAGAAGAAAAGTGTTTGAAAAATCATAAACTCCGGAATCAACTCCATTAATAATTATATGCTTTACATTTTCCGGCGCAATATTAGAACTATTATAGCCAGTAGGTATTCCATCCAAATCCAGTGAACCTGCACCGGATTTATAAATTAATTCTTCTAAAGTTTTTTTAGGAAGAGAACTCCAATTCGAATTAAAAGAAGGCATCGGCTTCCATTCAGAACTGCCCGAAGACTTTATTATTACACTGTTTACTTCTCCATTCTCATCTGTAATCTGAGATTCTATTATTCCATTTACAGGTGAATGAACAGGATTGGAAACAGTATTATCATCAATCCCTATTATTTGTCCTGCATTTACAGAATCGCCAATATTAAGAATAAAAGGTACTTTTTTTCCAAATCCCTGTTTTAAGGGTATTACATATTTCTCCTGGCTTTTTAATCCTGCCAGTTTTTCCTCCGGGGCAAATGAGAAGCCTTTAAAATTATAACCTTTGGGTATTTTTATCCGTTTTTTCATAGTATAGGAATCCGCTTTATAATCATATAATCTATTATATGCAATAAGTGTTCCTATGTGCAAATTATTTCTATTAAATTTCAAATATTTACTTTTAATCCATATTTTACAGGTAATATCAGTATTTTTCTTAAATATTAAATATAAAATCACATATTAAAAGAAAATAATAAAATACCTGGCATTACAAAAATGTAATATATTACAAAATAGTAATATATTATCGCCAATCTATAATTTTGTAATTTGAATAAATTAATGGAAAACACTTAGAAATTTAATTCTATAAAAAAAGCCATAACTATGTACCATTTTAACTACATCCCCGGCTAAAAAACAGCCAAAAAAATAATTTTACAAACATGTTCACATTTTTTATAAAATCTGGCATTATATATAGTAAGTACAATAGGCTATGATAGCAGAAAAATTTTTATCATTTATTATCAAAAATACTCGTAAAAAATATTTTAGATTAAAAGAATCAAATAAAGAAAACCCCATCAAACTCCTGGAAGCTGAAAAATCCAAAAATTATCCTTTATATATACATATACCTTTTTGTGAAGAGCTTTGCCCGTATTGTTCATTTAATAGATATGAATATAAAGAGGAAATTACGAAAGAATATTTTAAATATTTACGCAAAGAAATTAATATATATAAAGATTTCGGGTTTACATTTAAGGAATTATATATTGGCGGGGGAACACCAACAATTGATATGAAGGAATTGGAAAAATTAATTTATCTGCTTAAAAGTAATTTTCCTATTCAGACAATTTCAGTAGAGACAAATCCGAACCATCTTACCAATACCAACTTATCCATATTAAAACAATTAGAAGTTAATAGACTATCTGTCGGGGTTCAAAGCTTTGACAATAACATATTAAAATCTATGAAGCGCTATGATAAATATGGGAGCAGCGAGAGAATCAAAAATTCCATAAAAATGGCAAATAATTATTTTAACACATTAAATATCGATATGATCTTTAATTTCCCGGATCAAACAATAGAAATGTTAGAAAAAGATTTAAATACTCTTCTGGATCTGGACGTCGGGCAGGTTACTTATTATCCATTAATGCCTTCTACGAATACAAACAAGGCAATTAAGAAAATATGGGACAAAATTAGCTATAAAAAAGAGAAAACTTTTTATTATACAATTGTCGATAAACTTTCTTACAAATTAAAGCAGACTACTGTATGGTGTTTCTCGAAGAACAATTCACTTATTGATGAGTATATAGTTAATACAAACGAATATGTCGGATTGGGAAGCGGAGCTTTTGGATATTTAAACGGTTCCATTTATATTAATGAATTCTCAATCCAGAGATATATAAATAAATTAAAAGATGGCATTTTACCAAATCTTTTTAAAAAAGAATTTACAATAAAAGAACAGACCCAATATGATTTCTTAATAAAATTATTTGGTAAAAATCTTAATATTGAAAATATAAATAATAGGTATTCTATTAATTTTTTAAAATATTTTAAAAAAGAATTATTTTTTTTTAATACGATAAATGGAATCAGAATAGATGATAAAAATATTTCTCTTAAAAGAAAAGGATTATACTATTGGCTAATTATGATGAGAGAATTTTTTATTAATGTTAATAACTTCCGTGACTATTGCAGGCAAACATATTCTTAACTACTATTTGATTTTATATTCCTTTATTTTCTGCCAGAGAGTTTTTGTTGTTATACCAAGTATGGAAGCAGCTTCAGTTTTATTAGAATCAGTTAGTTCTAATATTTTTATTATATGCTCTTTTTCAGCATCTCTTGTAACCTTTTTTAGAGCTACTGCTTTCCAGTTCTTCTTCTTTTCTATCATATATGGAGGTAATAAATTTTTTTTAACCATACCATTAGGGGATATAGCTACAACACGTTCTATCAGATTCTGTAATTCCCTAATATTCCCTGGCCAATCATAAGAAATAAATAGCAGTAATAGTTCAGGTGAGATTGTTACATTTTTATTTATTTCCAGGTTATATTTTTCTAAAAAATAATCTATCAGTAAAGGTATATCATCTCTTCTTTCTCTTAACGGCGGAATATTTATTGGTATTACATTTAATCTGTAGTATAGATCTTCTCTAAAATTACCCTTTTCTATTTCATCCTTTAAATTCTTTTTTGTTGCAGCAAGAAATCGAACATCAATTTTTATTGTTTCAGTACCGCCTACTCTTTCAAACTCTTTTTCCTGTAATACCCTTAAAAGCTTAACCTGGATTTCGGGATTTACATCATCAATATCATCTAAAAGCAAAGTACCGCTATCTGCAAGTTCAAAACGCCCGGGCCTTCTTTTTAAGGCCCCGGTAAATGCCCCCTTTTCATAACCAAAAAGCTCACTTTCCAAAAGTGTTTCCGTTAAACCCGCACAGCTTACTTTTATTAAAGGCATATTTTTCCTGGAACTTAAATAATGAATAGTCTCCGCGATTAATTCTTTACCTGTCCCGCTTTCTCCCTCTATTAACACAGTAGATTTTAAATCAGCAATATTTTCTATTCTGTCATACACAACTTGCATTACTTTACTTTTTCCAATAATATTATTTAGTGAAAAACGCTTATTCAACTCTTTTTTTAGTAGCTTATTTTCCCTTTTCAAGTTCTGCAATTCTAAAGCTTTCTGCATAATAAGAACTAATTCATCCGCAAGAAAAGGTTTTGTTAAATAATCAAAAACACCAAGTTTCATAGCTTCTACAGCAGTTTCTACAGTACCATAGGCAGTCATTAAAATTATTATTGCTTCATCTGATATTTCTTTAATCTTTTTAAGTACTGTCATTCCATCCATTTTCGGAAGCTTCAAATCCAGAATGACTAAATCGAAATTTGATTTTTGAAAAGACCTAAACCCGTCCAGCCCATTGTCCTCAACAGAAATATTAAAACCTTTATTTTTTAAATTATCCACGAGCATACTCTGCATTAAATCATCATCTTCTATTATTAAAACATCAAAATTCCGCATACTAATATTTTATCCTTAGCAAGCAAATAAACATAAACATCCTTGCCCTGTTATCTTAAAGATTTACCATTCGAATAAAATTTATAACCACATCTAAATAGTTATTATTTCATTATGACAAATTGTTCCACTTTTAAAGCCAGCATCTCTTTTTTTAAATTATTTTGAATCATTATTGCATGATAATAATACTTTATATAACTGTCAAGTTTCACAATTAAGTAAAATATTAAGATTTGAACTTCTTTAAATAATCAGTTTTATTATACAATACATTTTACAATTTAATTGACTTTTTCCTGTTTTATTTTTTTTAAGCTTGACAACATCAATAACTTTACCTAGGATTAATTTAGTATATAACAAATAATGACGAGGTATTTACGTTGAGAATTCATGGAGGATTTACCCCTAGAATAGAAGGACGGCCTTTAAGTGTTGTAGAACAGATTTCTGTGCCTGATAAAATGTTTATCGCACTCGAACAGAATGGTTTGTCGTATACGTCCTTAATACAAAATGAACAAAAAGTACAATTTGGGGACCTCATAGCAGAAGCTGATATTAAAGGGGGTAAATTATATCTTCCTGCCCCTGTTACAGGCATTGCCGGTTTAACAAATGTTACTAAGCAAATAATCCTGGAGACAACAGATTCAGAAGTAAAAAATAACATTTTTGAAGTAATGAAACCTCAGAATATCACAAAAAATAAGATTAGAGAAAACCTTTCAAAAAGCGGTATCTGGCCATTTTTCTGGAGCTCTGAAACAGAAGGAATACCCAGCCTGAATCCTTCCGAACAACCGAAAGCAATTATAGTTAATTCATTACTGACAGAGCCGTTCCGGGCAAGAGGAAAAGTAATTCTTCGCTGCAATTGGAGCCGGATTGTAGAAGGGCTAAAATATCTCCCGCGTCTTCTTGCGGATTATGGTAAAGTCGAAATAGTACTTACTAATAAACGTGATCCTGTAGCGGTAAATATGTATGATGACCTTGCAGGCCATGCCTGGGTTCGTTTTCATCCGACGAAGCTAAAATATCCAATAGAAAATCCATTCTTATTAAGCAAACTCTTCAGGAAAAACCACCACTATCTTTCAAAAAGTGATACTATATGGGTTATTAACATACAGGGAGTAGGGGCAATTGGACGGTGCCTGGCAGAAGGGGTACCACTCCATAGAAGAATAATTGCATTAGGCGGCCCGGGCAATCCAAATCCCAAACATATATCAGCAAGAATTGGTACACCCGTAAAACATATATTAACGGAAAAAACAAATGAAGAAGATGTAACTATTTTAAGAGGAGGTATTTTAACAGGATATCCTATCGATTTTAATAAAGATTCTGTAAACTATACAGATGATGCATTCTTTTTTCTACCAAACCTGAAAAAGCGGGAATTTCTTAGTTTTTTACGTCCCGGATTTACTAAAACCTCCTATATGCCTATTTTCATTTCAAAAATAACCAGAGCATATGATAGTAATATTACCGCTACATTCAGGGGAGAAAAACGGCCCTGTATAGCATGCGGTTTATGTGAGAAAATCTGCCCTGTTAATATGATGCCTCAGGTGCTTCACAGGTATCTTTATAATGATGGCCTGGATGAAGCTCTTAAAACCGGACTTAACCTTTGCATTTTCTGCAGATTATGTACTTATGTTTGTCCTTCAAAAATAAATCTTGATTATCAGTTTAAAACAGCAATAGAACTAATAGATGCAGAAAAACTTGAAAGTCAAAAGAGCAATGAGTAAATGATTAATAATTATTTAAGATTGGAATTAAATTATGAGATTACTTGAGAAAATATTAAACAAAATGCGCCCTGCATTTGAAGAAAAAGGAAAACTATTATTTTTTTATCCTTTATTTGAGGTTATTGATAATATACTTTATTCTCCGGCTAAAAGGCCGCAGCATCCTCCATTTGGAAGAGATCCTTTAGAAATAAAACGTTATATGATATTAGTCATATTCGCTCTTTTTCCCTGTTTTATTGCTTCAGTATATTTTTTTGGTTTGCACATTATATTTATGCTGCTTGTTTCATATACTGCCGGCGGAATAGTGGAGGTATTGTTTTCCTTAATTCGAAAAGAAGAAATTAACGAGGGCTTTCTTGTATCAGGTTTTATTTTCCCTCTCATCCTCCCGCCCAACACTCCTTTATGGATTGTAGCAATTGGAATTGTTTTCGGTATTATTGTTGGCAAAGAAGTTTTCGGAGGGACGGGAAGAAATATTTTTAATGCCGCTCTGGTCGGGAGACTTTTTATTGCCCTGAGTTATCCTGCATTATTGGCTAAATCATGGCTCGCTCCTGCAACAGGGGGCTGGGGGAACTTGTTTCAATTCGCTGCAGAACAAGGTACAGATGCAGTTTCTACAGCAACACCTTTAGTACTGGCACGTGGAGGTGAATACACTTCCATATTCGACCTATTTATAGGCAGCATTGCCGGAAGCGCAGGAGAAACTTCTGCTCTTGCAATACTGCTTGGAGGAGTATTTTTAATAATTATTGGAATCGTCAACTGGAGGACTGTTGTTGCAATTATTGTCTCATTTGCAGGAACAAATTTCATTTTAAACATTATAGACCCTTCACTTTCGCATTCAATATTATTTAATCTTCTCTCCGGCGGACTGCTATTTGGAACATTTTTTATGGCAACAGATCCGGTAACAGGCCCGGTTACGAGTTCTGGTAAATGGGCTTATGGTTTTATTATAGGGTTCTTAACAATACTAATAAGAACATTTTCCGGTTTTGTAGAAGGGATAACTTTTGCAATATTATTAGGAAATATTTTCTCTCCAATTATAGATCAGGTAGTAATTCGTTTAAAGTCCAGAGGGTATGCTAATGAAAGATAACATTTCTACTATAATTTTCGCTTGTGTACTTGGTATTATTTGTGCTTTGCTGCTTTCTACTGTAAGCCAGTATACGGAGCCTTATAGATTAGAAAATGAGAAATTAGAAAAAGTATTAAATTTTCTTGAAGCACTGGAAGTACCTATAAGCGAAGGACTCGATGCAAAAGGCCTTTTGAATCTTTATGATGAAAAAGTAACAGTAAAAGAAATCGGGAGTTTAACATTATATGAATATGCAGAAAACGATTCAGGAGCTAGAATAACAAAAGCAATAGCTGTTATTTTTACAGGAGCAGGTTTGTGGGGGCCTATAGAAGGAGTTATTGCTTTCGAACCGGATTTTAAAACTATTAGAGGTATACGATTTTACAGTCAGGAAGAAACTCCCGGATTGGGAGGAGAAATAGGTTCGGATTGGTTCCAGGAACAATTTAAAAATAAACAAATAATATCAGGAGACAATACACCCGGTTTCGAGATAATAAAACCAGGGGGGATAACAGATATTAATTCTGTTGACGGGATATCCGGAGCAACGATGACCGGTGATAATGTACAACTCATTCTCAGAAACCTATTCATAGAAATATGGAAGGAGCGAAACAATTATGTCCAATAGTCTGCCAGGTAAAATTAAAACGACAGAAATATTTAAAAACGGCATATTAAAATCAAATCC
>SDBV01003928.1_pt1 | contig 21591 bp, 15 predicted proteins | sample 2277081 | NCBI WGS metagenome assembly SDBV01 (sample SAMN10402039, study PRJNA504765) | marine sediment metagenome | isolation source: marine sediment core GS10_PC15, 223 cmbsf | place: Arctic Ocean: Southern Knipovich Ridge | collected 2010 | reverse complement strand
AAATATATTATAAAAAATAAAATAAATTTAGACACGGATATTACAGGATTAACGCGGATTAAATAAAATTTATACAAATATTATATAAAAATCCTTTTAAATCCTGTTAATCTGTGTCTAAACCTTTAAAATAATTAAATTTTGTATAAAAAAAGTTTATTAGAATCCATATTTATAATTGCTGCTAAGTTCCTTAGAACCTTGTTATTTTTGTAATTTTACTTATATTTAGAAGGCTCGATATTGTATTTTTTTACTCTTAAGCCCATGATTCGCTCTGTGAGGCCCAGTTCTCTTGCAGCTTTTGCAAGGTTTCCTCTTGAAGTTTTAATTGCATCAATAATTATATTTTTTTCATAGTTAGAAACCGCATCCTCTAATGTATTATGAAGTCCTGTACCTGTAGATTCTGCAGATTGAAGGCTTGGGGGCAAATGATGGCCGTGTATAACTTCTATAGAACTCAGCAATGATGCTCTTTCTATACAGTTTTCTAATTCTCTTACATTACCCGGCCAGTGATAACTCATTAGGAGTTCAATTGCAGGGGTTGAAATGCGCTTAATTGTTTTATTGTTCTGTTTGTTGTATTTCTCTATAAAATGATCTACTAAAAGCATAATATCACTTTTTCTCTTCTTTAAAGAGGGTATATGTATAGGAAAAACATTTAATCTGTAATAAAGATCTTCCCGAAATTTATTTTCTTCTATTAATGCCTCTAGGTTTTTGTTTGTAGCAGTAATAATCCTTACATTTACACGTATAGAAGAACTTCCACCTACTCTTTCAAATTCCCTTTCCTGCAAAACTCTTAAAAGTTTAACTTGAATAGAAGGGGACAAATCACCAATTTCATCAAGAAAGATTGTTCCACTATCTGCAAGCTCAAATCTACCCTTTCTCATGGACACAGCACCGGTATACGCGCCTTTTTCATGGCCGAATAATTCACTTTCAATTATTGTTTCCGGTAATGCTGCACAGTTAACCTTAATAAACGGCTTGTCCGCACGCATGCTATTATAATGAATTGCATTTGCTACAAGCTCCTTACCGGTTCCGTTTTCCCCACGTATTAACACATTTGCTTCGCTTTTTGCAACCTGAGCAATAAGATCAAATACCTCCTGCATAGCTGCAGACTTTCCAATAATATTTGAAGGCATAAATTTATTTTTTAATTTTTCCCGCAGCTGGTCATTTTCTGCCAAAAGCCTTTGCTGTTCCTCCTGAATATTCCTCCGCAACTGAACTGCCTGTGCAATCATTACACATATAATAGAAAGTATCCGGACATCTTCTTCCAAAGTTCTTTCACTGGAAAACAGCTTGTCTACACTAAATGCACCTACTGTTTCATTCTTGGTTTTTATTGGAATACATATAAAAGAAATATTTAAGCCTTTTAATCCGCTTCTGGCCTCTGTCCTATTTAAGAATTCTGGTTCTTTAAATATATCAGGAATAACAATAGGCTTTCCTGTTTTAATTACTTTGCCGGTAATTCCTTCACCTAATTTATACTTGCCTTTTTTCTGCTGTTTATTGGAAAGTCCAAATGCAGATTCTATAAATATTTCATTCGTCTGCCTGTTCAAAAGTGTAATTGCGGCCCTATGCATTCCGAGTTTTTCTGCAGCAACTTTTAATACAGAATCAATTACATTTTTAAGTTCTATATTTTCTTCTAAAATTTTACTTATATCGAATAAAAGCGACAGCTCTTTAGCCTCTTTCCGGTTTTCTGATATTTTATCCATTATTATTCTATTTCTGTTAAATATTTTTCTGTTTCAATTGCGGCCATACATCCGCTTCCGGCTGCTGTAACTGCCTGCCTGTATACCATATCTTTTACATCTCCACATGCAAAAACTCCAGGAATATTTGTTTTAGTAGAACCGGGCTTTGTAATAATGTATCCTGTTTTATCGAGCTCTAGTTGATTTTCAAGGAAATTAGTATTCGGCTTATGTCCTATTGCAAAGAACAGCCCGGATGCAGGCATTTCACCTTCCTCCCCTGTTTTTACATTTTTATATTTAACACCAGTTAAATTGATTTCACCAAACGCTTCACTAAGAACAGTACTCCTGGATATTTTTATTTTTACATTAGATTCTACCTTATTCTGCATTACTTTGGAAGCACGCATTACATCCCGGCGCATGAACATATTAACAGTACTGGCAAACTTTGTTAAATATAGTGCTTCTTCGCATGCTGTGTCGCCTCCACCAATTACTACAAGAGGTTTATTTCTAAATATGGGAAGCCCTCCGTCGCAAACTGCGCATGCGGATATACCTTTTTGCCAGAATTCTTCTTCTCCAGGTACTTTAAGCCTTTTTGCTGTTGCACCGGTTGCAATTATTATTGCCTTTGTTTTATATTCTTTTCCTTCCGTATACACTCTATAAGGATTAGTGCTTAAGTCTAATTTAGTAACAGTTTCTGTAAATATTCTTGTTCCATATCGCTCAGACTGGTTTCTCATCCTCTGCATCAATTCAAAACCTCCGATTCCGTCAGGAAAACCCGGAAAATTCTCTACATCTGTTGTAGTTGTTAATTGGCCTCCAGCTGCTACACCGCCTGCCATAAATCCTTCCAGCATTACAGGTTTAAGTTCTGCTCTTGCCGAATAAATGGCCGCAGTATGTCCTGCAGGCCCGGAGCCTATTATTATTACATTTTCAATCATAATTTGTTTTCCTTATTTTAGGAAGTGAGTAAAAATAATTTCCCTATCCTGCTTGTTCTTTTGTCCATTTTCTGCGTTGGAGTAAAAGTTTAAAATACTCATATACATCAAGTATATTCCGTTTTTAAACTTCCACTCCGCCTTGAATATAAACAAAATAACTTCACAATCTAAGGAAATTATTTTTACTCACTTCCTAACATTAATTTCCATACAATTTAATAGCTTTAGTTAATTCTCTATCAAATATTTCTGAAAATTTCTTTACACTATTTGTGTTAGACATTTTATTTGACTCAACACTCATGCCCATATCCCGTAAATTACTTATAAAATTTCTTAAAGACAATCTTTCCTTTATTTTTTCCGCTGTATAGTGATCTCCCCTTGGATTTATTACTACTGTTTCTTTTTCCAGTACTTTGGCAGCAAAGGGTATGTCCGCAGTAATTACAATATCACCCTTCTCTACCAGGCTCAGGATTTTATTATCTGCTGCATCACTGCCAATCTCAACAAATATAGATTCAGCAAAAGAAAAAGAAGATAATTCTAATTCAACATTAGCAACAAAAATTGTTTTTACGCACAATCTCTCAGAAGCACGCAATATAATATCTTTTATTTTACTGGAACAATTATCAGCATCTACCCATATTTTCATTTATCAATCTATATTAAAATATTTTTTCCTGAAAATCAATATTTTTGATTTTTTTTTCAAAAAGCACTCTACAAACATTTAGTTTAAATTTTTAATATTTTCAAATTTCTTTTAAAACCTGCTGACAATTTGTTATTTTTCTGATATCATGCTTTCAACCCTCCGGCGTGGACGGGACGTCTTCTGTTGCGAGTAAAATTTAGCATGACCAACAGAAAGGCCGAATAAATACGGCGTACGATTATGGGAGGGGGTTTTATTAACATTATAGAGAAATTATCTACTAATAGAAAACTCAAAAAGTAGTTCCGCTTCTCAATATCCATGTTTTCAACAGCATTCATACACCCTTGTATATCAAGGTTCCTAATTCAAAATACTTGTAAAGTCGGGCTGTCGATTGACTTACTTTGGCCAGACTTTTATAATTCCTTTAAATTATTTATGGGACAAACTTTATGATCTCCAACTCACAAGCTATTGTTTTTCCGGACGGTGATTCACAGGAAATACAACATAAACTGAATATTAATGATATAGTTGATTTAAATGGTATTCAGCTTCGTCTTCCGCTACCTACAGCTAAAATGATTGCATACAGGGTCCATAGAATCTCAACAAAAAAAACAAGAAATGATGAAATACGGGAATACCATCTGGATTTGCTGACAAGAAATGATATGCAGGATCTGGTCTGATTATTCTGATTGCAAAAATCCCTCGTCGCAGCTCTAATGCAGAGATGGAGGCAATAAACTAGTGCCTGACCACCTGACCACAAGCTTGCATGTGGTCAAGCCACAGCCTTATGAGAACAGGGATACCTCAGAGCTCAGTTCCAGAGTTCTTTATTTTGTTACCTGAAAAAGGACGACATCACCAAATCCAAATCTTTTTGCAAGTTTATCTACAGGCTTTTTAATAAATCCCGGAACAGTACCTTTTGCAAGCCCACCCCACGTAACCATCTTTTCTAACTTGAATCCGGCTTTTTTAAGCATGGTCCTTAAAGTCTTTTTACTAAAAAGAGTTAAGTGATCCGCAATAGCAGACCTCCATTCGGCTCCAAATATTTTTGCCTGGAATCCTTTTACATTAGGAGTTGTAATTATTGCTTTACCGCCAGGTGCCAATACTCTGAATACTTCCTTTAAAAAAGTCAGTGGAGAAGGAATATGTTCAATTACATGAGAAAAATGAATAACAGAAAAATGCTCATCATCAAAATTTGCATCCCCCAGGGTTTTTATTACTATTTTCACGCCCCTGTTCTTTATTCCATACTCAGCAGATTCTTTGCAAATTTCAATACCAGAGGATTCCCACCCTTTATTCTGCATATATTTAACAAGCAGTCCTGTTGCACAGCCGATATCAAGAAACCTTTTGTTACTAAAATCAGAAAAAGGTTTATCAAAAAATTTAACATCTTTAAGGCCGAGCTTCATTAAATTAAAGAAATTCTTATCATTTTCCAGCTCATATATAAAATATTCATTTTTATATCTTTCTTTTAAGTCTTCAAAAATTGGCTGAGGGTCCTGAAATACAAGCCCGCAGGATCTACATCTTACATATTTAAATATCTTACAATTTAGATATAGTTTAGTTTTATTGCAGCCGCATAAGTTGCAGTTTAAGCTGACAAGTCTTTCGGCTCTGCTGCCAATAGAAAATGTTTTCATTAATATCCTTTTACTCTATTTTTAGCTGAACATCAAATCTTGTTTCAAAACCGTATATATCTTCTACGGTTAACGATATATTATTTACACCTTCAAAAAAATTTATGCTGCCCAGTTTAAAAAGCCATTGGTCCTCAAAAATATTAGTATTATATAGATCACTATATCCAATATCCGTATTCCATATTACAAACCTGTTTTCCTGTTCTTCTAAAGCATTTAATACAATTGATGCTACTTCGATACCACTGGAAATTAATGTAAATCTGTATGGCACAATCCGTTTTTCATAATCACTAAAATCGCTTATACAATACACCTTTACAAATATATCTCCGAAACCAGAAGATATTATAATGCCCTCAGAGATTTCCTCAATTTTATTATCTCTATTTATAAATAAATTCTCAATTATAGGACCATCATAATTTCTCGGATTTCTTGGTAGTATCTGAGGGAGAAGAGGAGTGTTATCTTCATTAAAAATTGGATTAATAATAATATGCTCACTTATATCAATTAACATAAAGAAAAGATACGGGCCTTCTGCTGCTCCGGAATCACCAATTCTTGCAATTGGTTTTATAAAATCTATACTTGATAAAAAATCCCATATTTCCATTTGCTCTGTTTCGTTTATATCTTCTGTATTGTAAAAATAATAATCATTTTCCTTAAGAAAACCAGCTAACATATTCTCTAACAGATCTTCATCCTCAATTTTATTTATAATATCACCTTCAAAGCTTTCGGCACTAATTCTATAGGGTCGTTTGCTAACAATATATGAATCCAGATTTAGTGAATCCTTCTCCAGATGAGAATAAATTGACTGAATTCCACCCTCATGCTGTAGAACTAATAAGTTTCCATTTCCACGCGGTACAGTACTATAATTATCATCTTCTTTGTAATAAAAAATTATATCGCCATCTGCAACTGGATAAATATTTTGATGTTCGCCGCCTAAGTCTATTCCGGCATAAAAACTGTTCCCATTGTTCTCACCAAAACTTGTAAGTAATATTCTTCTGGCAACAGGCCAATCCAGGCCAATAGCATTAAAAATACAAGCTGCTAATAAAACAATAAATATCAGGAATATAATAATATGTCTCAACATAAAACTCCATTTCTTACTTCTACATTTCAATTAAATCAAAACGTAATAAATGTGTATTATAAGAGCCTTCGCCCTCTTTTGCATAATAACCAATAATAAGTGATTCATAAATATCTTTTAAAAACACATTTCTATACGGAATAATTTCTTTATAAATCAGATTATCATTTATTCTATAAACCTGAAATTCAGTAAAATCGCCATATTCAGAGAGGATAGATATAATTCCACGACTTTCTATCTCTCTAATTGATTTTAAACTTCCCTCAATTGGGATATAATTCATTTTATTATCATAAAGATTAAATATACCAAGGCTGCCCGGACTCTCAAAAAATATATACTTATCAGAGTCAGAAAAAGAAATTAAAACTTCTCTTCTAAAATCTGATTTCAGATCTATAAAATTTACAGTAGCATTATTAAAGTCCGGCCCTTTAATATAGAAAAATCTCTGAGGATTTATACCGGATATTCCGGCGATTACTGTTCCATCATTATTTATACAACTTCCATATATTACCTGGATTCTGCTCCCGCCTGGTAATACTTCAAATATTTGCTCCCCCATGGGATCAATCAATTTTAAACGGCCGTCTAAAAGCCCGATAAGAACTAAATTGTCTGTAATGCTTATATTCGTTATTAAAGAAGAAAATTCAATAGACCATACAATATCACCTTCTTCATTAATTTCAGAAAGTCCTGTGGAATCATTTTTAATCATAAAAAGCCGGTCACCATTTTCACTAAATTTAGGATATCCGCTTGTCCAAAAACTTGAAACATACTCACCCTCTATATCCTGAACAACAAAAGTATTTGGAAGGTTAGAATAATTAATAAAGCTCCTTTTTGACAATGCAACATTATAATCCACCTGCTGGAGAAGTATTAAATCTCCCTGCAGATCAATAAATCCGAACATTCTTCCTATTTTAAAATTAAAAATATACTGCCCATTTTCTGACAATTCGTTTTCAGGAAAATCAAGTTCAACCGTATCTGATGAAAGGTTTTCAAGAGATTCAATATGCCATACGGGAATAATAACAAGTTCTTTGTATAATGGTATTGGAAATAAAATAAAATACAGAACCAATAAAACAGTTGCCAGTGGAATAAATCCTTTTATTCTTTTCTTTTTCAGCTTATACTCCTACATTCGTTTCTGCTTACGCTTTTGTTCTTTCATATCTGTTTCGAGTTTATTCTTCCATATTTCAATTTTTTTCTTCGCAATATCTGCTTTCTCCGTTTCACCTAATAATGTATGAATTCTTTTTAATGCAGAAAGATAATTTATTGCAAGCTGCATATCATCTAAACGCCTCGTTGATAATTCATACTTTCCTCTATATTTATCTGCAGAAGTTTTTAATAATTCCTTAGCCAAATTTAAGTGCTCCTGCACCTCTCTGTACCCTTCAGATCTCGGGTCCATTTTTAAAAATACCGTTTTAAAGTTAATAAGGTTTTTTGTAACAACAGCAAAACGACCTATTAGATCTACAAAAGCCCATTTCCATTTTGAATTCTCACCATATCCGCTTTCAACTAAAGAAATAGAAAATCCAAGTTTCTTTACAAGGTTATATTTTTTTATTTCATTAAACGAGTTTATAGATTCAAGACCTTCCTGATACTCGGAAAAAGGCATATCAATATATCTGGAGGCAATCTCTTCTAAATATATTAAAACTTTATAACAGCATTTTCTTGCATTATTTAGGCCAGATTCGTATTTAACACTCAATAAAGTAACAGAAAGTGTATTCATTAAAACATAGTACGAAATGAGGTTCAGGTTCATATCTGCAACCTGCAATCTTAAAAGGTTCTGCTCTAAATTTCCTTTTTTTAAAGTTGCAGCTATCTTTTTTTCCTGCTCCAATAAATCATTAATATTCTTTTTGTACTCATTTATTTTAAGTGTATATTTCCTTCTTGCCTCTTCACTAATTTTTGCCATTTTTACTTCCTACCGATGATTTAAGGTCTATGCTTTCTCAGCAATTCTTCTGCATGTTTTAATCCGGTTTCATTTTCAGTATCGCCGGAAAGCATCCTCGATATTTCTTTAATTTTTAAATCTCCCTTAATTCTCTCTATCTGTGTCAAAGTTCTATTATCCTTAACATTTTTCTCGACTTTAAAATGATTATCGGCTTGTACAGCAATTGTTGCAAGATGTGTAATACAAAAAATCTGCTTAATTTTAGAAAGATCCTTTAATTTATTTCCTACAGCAATAGCTACTTCACCACCTATACCTGCATCCACTTCATCAAATATTAGTACATTTATATTATCTGATTCTGCTAAAATGGATTTTACTGCTAACATTACTCTGGATAATTCTCCGCCGGATGCAATTTTTCGTAATCGTTTAAATGGTTCACCCGGATTTGTAGAAATCACAAATTCAATATTATCCGCGCCATACTTTGTGATTGCATTATCTTTTTTATTTCTAACAATCACCCTGAATTTTACTTTTACCATACCAAGACCGGATAATTCCCTTTCGATTTTCTGTTGAAGAACCAGTGCTGCTTTATTTCTTTTATCTGATAGTATTTTTGAATTTTCAGTAAGTTCAGCTTCAAGTTTTTCTATATCCTGCTCAAGTTTCTTTTTTTCATCATTCCAGTTCTCATACCTCGCTAAAGTGCTCTTACTTGACTCTACATAATCCAATATTTCTTTAATACTGTTGCCATATTTTTTATTTAAAATATTTATTCGGGATATTCTTTCTTCTACAATTGTTAACCTCTCCGGATTATACTCTACAGATTGCTTATACTCTCTAATACTTTCTGTAAAATCCTCAATTTCGTAAAATGCGTCATTTAACTGATTATTGAGCTGTGCAAGATTAGGATCTATCTGTATGAGTTCGTCCATGTCATTTTTACTGTTTCGGAGGCCAGTAAGGCTCCCGCCTTTGCTTTCTGCTATATTAGAATGTACCTGTTCCAACAGCCGAAACAGATTTTCATGATTAACAAGAATTCTATGTTCCTTTTCAAGTTCTTCTTCCTCTCCGGATTTTAATCCTGCTTCTTCAATTTCTTTTATTGCAAAAGTTAAAAGATCTATTTCTCTTAAACGCTCTCTTTCGGAAACAACAGAATTCTCAAACTGCTGCTTAAATTCATATAATTTTGTATATATTTCTGTCACATTTTTGCATAATTTTTCTGTATTGCCAAATCTGTCTAAAAGCATTCTATGATTTTCTACTTTTAATAATGATTGATGCTCATGCTGGCCATGAATATCAAACAAAAGTGTTGAAAATTCTTTTAATTCACTTATCGTGACAGGAACAGAACCTATAATTATTGATCCCCGGCCGGATCTCTTTACAGCTCTTCTTATAATGATTGTGTCCTCTTCAGTACTTATTCCATGTTTTTCCAGCCATTCCTGAGCTTCTGTATTTTTAGAAACACTAAGAATTCCGGATACTAGTACTTCATCTGTTCCGGAACGTATTATAGAAGTATCTGCTTTCTGGCCCAAAAGCAGGCCCACAGCACCTATCAATATGGATTTTCCCGCTCCAGTCTCTCCGGAAAGTATATTTAAACCCTTTGTAAATTTTAAATTGACCCGTTCTATTAATGCATAATTAAGTACATTCAATTCCTCAAGCATTAATAGGCTCTCCTGCCCAGTTTAGTTTTGTGCAGAGAATTTCATAGAAATTTCTCTTATCAGAACGTATTATATTCGATTTATGTATGTATTTTGTACAGATAACCCTATCATTGGGAAGCAGAGGAAAATGGTCTCTTCCATCTACAGATAATATATAATCTGCTCTTGATACTTTTTCAATTTCCAATTCTATAGTTTCATTTCCGGAAACAATTAAAGGCCTGTTTGATAATGTAAAAGGACAAATAGGATTTAGTACAAATGCTTCCATTTCCGGATGCAAAATAGGGCCTCCTGCTCCCATAGAATAGGCAGTAGAACCAGTAGGGCTTGCAACAATAAGGCCGTCTGCCCTATAGCGCCCTACATAGCTTTTTGAAAGAAAAAGTTTTAGCTCAATTAGCCTGGAAAATCCTTTAGTACCTATTACTACATCATTTAATCCATGAAAAGACCCGATTACTTTATCCTTTCGTACAACATCAGAATTGATTATCATTCTTTCACTTATTTCTATTTTCTTAGACCTGTACTTCTCAAAAACTGAGATCCATTCATCCTTTGATATTTCTGTTATAAAGCCGAAGGTTCCAAGATTTACCCCTAATATTGGAATGTTCTTAGAAGCTACAAGATGCGCACAATAAAGAAGTGTACCATCGCCACCTACTGATATTGCAAGTTCAATATCATCTAAAAATAAATCATCAAAACTATCATCAAATGAGTATACTACAAGCTCAATTTTAAGCTTATGGAAGTGTTCCTCCATTTCTTTTAATACTGAGCGGGCCCCATCTTTCATTAAATTTGCTACAAGCAGTATTTTCTTAATTTCATTATTCATATGGAATAAATTACTATAGCCAGTTAATTAAAGGTTGTAAAGTAAAAAATAAAGTATGTTTTTTATGTCATTAATTAATATTAATATCAATATAATTAAAACATTTAATACCAGCAATTTTAAATTTGCTTAGAAATATTTAATATTTGTTATATGCTATCAAAAAAGGAAAACCGGTTACTCCAATTTTTTAAGATTTCACAGATATATTTTGAGGAATCTGTAAAATTGATCATAATTATTTTAATCAGTGCTAATCGATGTAATCGGGAGTTTCATATTTAGAATTCCTGATTTAATACAATTATAGATTTACATTATGAACTTATTACTGTATATTTCGTTATCAATAACTGGAAGGATCATATTTTATTAAGGTATATTAACAATTATATTAACAATTAATAGTATTATAATTCATTACTTATAATAAACTTTATATTTGTGCAATATTATTAATATGAAAAAAAATATAAATAATTCACAAATCAAATCTCATTCAAAAAGATCTTTAGGAATTTGTGTTGGCGCATCTTCTATAAAATTGATAGAAATCAATGAAAACTATAAAGTAAATAAAACTATTATAAGAACTCACAACTGTAATCCTAGAAAAGTACTAAAAGAAATAATTAACTCTATAAATTTAAAAGATTATACGCATTGTGCTGTAACAGGAAGAAAGTTTAAAGACCTGGTAAATCTTCCCAAGATAACAGAGCCCGAAGCATCAGAATATGCTTTAAAAAATTATATTAAAGAATCAGGAGAAAAAGCTGTAAATAATACAAAGAATAATTTTAATGCATTAATAAGCCTCGGCAGCGAAAACTTTATTTTATATCAGCTGAATAAATCCGGAAATATAATAAATGTTCATACAGGAAATAAATGCGCTTCCGGTACAGGAGAGTTTTTTCTACAGCAAATCGGCCGTATGAATACCGACATTAATGAAGCAGTTAATTTAGCGGAAAATTCCAAACCTTACAGAGTATCAGGTCGATGTTCTGTTTTCTGTAAAAGTGATTGCACTCATGCTCTAAATAAAGGAATCCCTATTGGTAATGTCAGCGCAGGCCTTTGTGATATGATATGTAATAAAATACTTGAATTACTTAAGTCCATAGAAAAAAAGGATATAATAATTGTAGGCGGCGTAACAAAAAATTCTTATATTGTAAATCAACTAAAAAGTAAAATTGATAATATAGTTATACCTGATAATGCTGAAAGCTTCGAAGCATTCGGCGCAGCTATCTATGCATTAGAGAATAATAAAAAAATAAATGGCAGTATAGAAATCAAAAATGAAATAACATCTTTTGGTTCTTTACCTGATCTTAAACTCTCACAGGGGCTTGTAACATTTAAAGATCATAAACCGGCAATTCCTAATGATAACGATGAATGTATCATAGGACTGGATGTCGGTTCTACTACAACAAAAGCCGTATTACTAAGGGTTTTAGATAACAAAACTGTTGCATCTGTTTACTTAAGAACAAACGGTAATCCGGTTAAGGCTTCCAGAGAATGCTATGCATCACTTTATAATCAATTAAACAGAACAAAAGTAAAGATAACCGGTCTCGGGGTAACCGGCTCCGGCAGACAAATTGCCGGTATGCATGCTCTAACCGATGGAATAATAAATGAAATAATTGCCCATGCTACTGCTGCAAGTTTTTTTGATAAAAACGTAGATACAATAATTGAAATCGGCGGTCAGGACGCAAAGTATACGTATCTTATTAACGGAGTTCCATGTGATTATGCAATGAATGAAGCATGTTCCGCAGGTACAGGATCATTTCTTGAAGAAGCAGCCGGGGAAAGCCTTAATATTAGTTATCTGGATATTGAAAAGTTTGCATTAAAAGCAAACAACCCGCCTAATTTTAATGATCAATGTGCTGCTTTTATAAGCAGCGACATTAAAAATGCTTCTCATGAAAATGTAAATAAGGAAAATATTATAGCCGGCCTGGTTTATTCTATTTGCATGAATTATAACAACAGAGTTAAAAGTAATAGAAAGGTCGGGGAAAGAATATTTATGCAGGGCGGTGTTTGTTATAATAAAGCTGTTCCTCTGGCCATGGCATCTATTTTAAAGAAACCTATTATAGTTCCACCAGATCCTGGTCTCATGGGAGCTTTTGGAGTTGCGTTAGAAGCAAAAAACAGAATAAAAAACGGCCTTTTAAAAGAATCGAAGTTTTGTTTAGAAGAACTTTCATCCAGAGAAGTAGAATACGGGAAGAGCTTTAATTGTGCAGGTAAATTAGAAAATTGCGATAGGGGATGTTCAATAAATAGAATAAAGATAAACGGAAAACTTCATCTATTTGGAGGAATATGCAATAAATACTATAACATAGCGCATAATCTTTCAATAGAACCAAAACTATTAGATATTGTTAAACAAAGAACCGAGTTGCTTTTTAAAGGGATAAAGAAAACAGATGAAAAGACTGGAAAAGCCATAGGTCTATTAAAATCTTTTCATGGAAATTTATTATATCCGTTATACAATAATTTTTTTACAAGACTTGGATTTGATACTGTTCTTGCTGATGAAATTGATCCGGAAGGAGTAAAAATGGTTTCATCGTCATTTTGCTTTCCTGCGGAAATTTCACATGGTATGTTTATGAATTTATTAAAGTTAGAACCTCAATATATTTTTCTTCCTCAATTAGTTGAACTTTTTGTTCCAAACAGCAGTTTAAAAGGATTGGGGAAAGAACATCATTGTGTATGCATGCTCTCACAAAGCGAACCATATTTCCTTAAGAGTGCATTTAGAGATATACAGCCCGAAATTATTTCACCTGTTCTTGATTTTTCAGAAGGCTGGGAAACTATGGAAAAAGAATTTATAAAAATTGGAAAACAGCTTTCCAGGGACAAGAAAGAAAGCAAAAAAGCTTTCCAATACGCCATTAAAGAATTTAGCAAATTCAATATCAAAAAGAAGGAATTGGGAGATAAGCTATTAAAAGAACTTGAATCAGACAATTCGAAATTAGCAGTCGTTCTTTTTGGAAGATCATATAATGCATTCACTTCGGAAGCAAATCTTGGAATACCTGGAAAATTAGCTTCCAGAAATATAGTTGTTATTCCTTATGATTGCTTAAGATATGAAATGGAAGAATCTATTGAGAATATGACCTGGGCTGTGGGCCAGGAAATACTGAAAGCAGCAGCATTTGTGAAAAAACATCCACAACTTTTTGGTGTTTATGTAACAAACTTTAGTTGCGGGCCCGATTCATTTTTAATCGGATATTTTAGAGATATAATGAAAACTAAACCGTCTCTAACCCTTGAATTGGACTCGCACAGTGCAGATGCAGGTATAAATACACGTATAGAAGCTTTTCTTGATATTGTTATTAAGTATGTGAAATTACAAGTAGCAGATAAAGATGAACCCTCTTTTTACCCGGCAGAATTTAAGTTTGATAATGATAAACCTGTATATGTTTCCAGCGAAGGGAGAACAGTATCCATAAAAGATCCTAACGTTAAAATAGTTTTCCCTTCAATGGGAAGAACAGCTTCCGAGTTGCTTTCTGCATCGTTCAGGGGTATTGGATTTAATTCCGAAGTAGTTGATTTGCCGGATTTTTCTACTTTAATGATTGGCAGGGCAAATACATCATGTAAAGAATGTCTTCCACTAATATTAACGGCATCTACCCTGCTTAAATACGTTGATACTAAAAGAAAGGACAACGAATTGACATTATACTTTATGCCGACTACGTCAGGTAACTGCAGATTTTCACAATACTACGTTTTCCTTAAGAAACTTATAAAGAAAAAAAGAATTGATAATGTTGCATTTTTTACACTGACAGCCAAAAATGGATATGCCGGATTAGGTGTACAACACCAGCTCAGACTAATAACAGCAATTACTATTGGTGATATTATGGATGACATAAAAAATGCTTTGCTTGTTTTGCCTGAGAATAAGGAAGAGGCATTAATTGTTTTTAATAAACAATGGGAAAAGCTTATTAAATGTTTTGAAAATAATTGTAAAAATGTTTATGATATATTAAATGATGTTGCTTCCGAACTGTTTAAAATAAAACTAAAAATAACTCTCTCAAAAGCAAAAAAAATAATCCTTGCAGGTGAAATATATGTAAGAAAAGATGAATTCAGCTCTCAGGAGCTTATTAAACGTCTTGCAAGCAGGAATATTATAACGAAAAGGTCGCCTATATTAGAATGGTTATACTATGCAGACTATAATGTTACAAATCAGCTAAAAACGAAACTTAAGCTAAGTGAAAAAATAGAGTTTTTTCTTAAAAACATATTAGTGAATAAAACTGAAAAGAAGATAAAGAAAATTCTTTCAAAATCCGGGCTTTATGAATATGAAAAGATAGATATAAAAAAAATAATTAAAACAGGAAGCAGGTTTGTCAATCCGGCTCTTACAGGAGAGGTTATAGTAATTGTCGGTATATTTTTTAATGAAATGCTAAAACATGCGCATGGTATTATTTCCGTCGGTCCATTCGCGTGTTTACCTACACGTGTCACTGAGTCTATATTGTCCCGGGAATCACAAGTTGCTGACAATAAGCGTTTAAGTTTTCTTGATAATATTGATGAATTAAAAAAAATCCATACTTTACCTTTTTTGTCCGTAGAAGCAGATGGAAATCCGTTTCCTCAGATTGTTGAAGCAAGAATTGAGACTTTTTCTCTACAGGTAGAAAGAATACATAATATGTTAAATAAAGAAAACTACTTTATAAATTAAAAATTGTCTTTTTGACTATAAAAAATTCTTATTCTTATTGAATTGTCTGCATTGAAACACAAATGTTTCCAGCCGCGCTTCCGTATTATTCTCTTTTTGTCCGTCATAATTTAAATTTAATACCGGAATATTATTATTGTCTGCCCTTATTCGTTCCAGCATAATATTTGCAATATTTCCCGGCATACAGGTAAATGGCATTACATTTACGAGCCCGGCAGCATCATTATTTATATAATCCATTGCTTTCCCAACAGTTATCCCAACTTCTTCTTCAAGTTCAGGCACCAGCATAGGATCACAATACCCCAATACCTTTTCCACTGGCGTTTCTTCTTCGAGATTAAAAATATCAAATACTTTCTTTATTTCATGCTCTCTGGACTTCTGGTAAAGATCTTTTATATATGTTCCAAACAATGCAAAATATTTTTTATCTTTTTTAAGGTTTCGTTTCATATAATAATTTATATAAAGAAACCATTCGGTAAGAGTTGGCGGCATAAATACTTCCGCACCGTACTTTTCCAACCTTTTTATAAGATTATTATTGCTAAATTCATGAGACCGGACAAATATCTCACCGATAACACCAACAACAGGCCGCTTTTTGCCCGTATCTGTTTTAATACCTTTATATATTTGTACAATTTCTAATAATACACTATTAAGATCCCCATTATGCTCTATATTATTACTTAACATTTCAAGGCTTTTTTTATAAGCATTATCTGTTTCACCTTTGTTTAATTCATACGGCCGTATTTTTCGTGTAAGTTTATCAATATAATCCAGAGAAACTATTCCATCCCAAAGTATTTTTTCGAAGCCCTTGTTTATATAATTAAAATCTTTATAAAACGAATAACTCTGGTTTGGTGCATAAATTGGAACATTATCATAGCCTAATTCATTTAAAACTGCATATTGCAGAGTGTGATAATGATCGAATCTGCATGCTCCGTTTCCAGTAGGCATGAAAAAAGCAGACTCTTCCGGTATAAAAGAAGGATCATTAACTATTTTGCACATATCACCTGTAGTCATAATACATGGGAAACATTCTTTACCGCAGGTATATTTTCTGCCCCACTTAAGACTTTCTTCATCAGATACAGTTATCTTTCCAACTTTTGCACCACTACTAATTAATGCCGCTTTAACGATGTGTATATGATCACACATATTAGGTAAATAAATAGTTCTTTTTTTACTTCCCTTTTGCGTCGTTTGCGTCGATTTCTTTTTAATTTTATTAGGTGTGCCTATTTTAATTTCCGTCTTTTCAAGTGTATCTAAAAATGCTTCTACTCTTGTTGCAACACCGGCATCTGCACTATGTTCATCAATCTCAATTGTTAAAAAAGGCTTATTGCCCATAGCCATACCAAAGAAATTAATTAAAAACGAATCCGGGCCGCATGCAAAATTTGTAATGTACAGAGCATATAAATTTGGATGTTCACGAATAATTTCTGCCGAACTTAATATTTTTTGGCCATACCGCCACGACATATTCGGCCAGTCTTTTTTTAAATTAATTTCATCAAGAGCCAGAAAATCAATAGGTATTGCTTTGATACCCAACTTTCTTAATTTTTTTGGTATGAGCATATTCATACCATTATCAAAACCATTATAAGGCCTGCTGACAATAACAATTGCCTTTTCATTCGGCTTTAAATCCGATAATGCTTTTTTTCCTTCATTTAGGAGAGAGCTATAAAAAATACCCTGTGTTTTTATTGCTGTTCGCACAGCTTGCTTAAAAACATTATTTTTAATACCAAGCTCATTTTTAATATCAACTAATTCCTTTACAAGGTTATTTTGTCCTTTGTTCAGATGCACTCTTGGCGCAAACAGTTTTATTTGCTTTTCTTTTAACCGAAAAGTAGCATCTAAAATACTTGCTATATATATAACATAAGGACATGCATGCGCAATTTTTAAATCTTTGTTTGAAGTTTTTAATCCGCGGATTTCCGGAATAAATAAAAAATCGATATCCTTTTCTAATAGATTTAACAAATGTCCATGAGCAACTTTTACAGGAAGACAGGTGGAAGCTACAACATTTTCTACACCCTTATAAATGATCTGCTGATTGGTCTCATCCGAAAGAACTATCTCATAACCTAATTCCCCGAATAAAGCTTTCCAGAAAGGAAAAAACTCATTATACATCGTAAAAATACGCGGCATACCTATTTTACCCTTTATCTGTCCCGGAGATTTATTTAATTTATATGTATTATGGAGTAAATCTCTACGTATGGAGAAATAATCTGTTTCTTCAGACTTCAGGATCTGGTTATTTTTTTCCGCTTTTTCATATTTATCGCATCTGCTTCCGTAAAATAGAGTCTTCCCTTCTTTTCCTCCAATAGTTACCCTGTTAATCTGACATTCGTTTGAACAACTTTTACAGTCAAAAGAATTAATTTTGTAATCCAAATTTAAAATATCAAATCCTTTAAATTTGGTTTTGCCGTTTGCATTTTCCTGAGCAATAATTGAGCAGCCATAAGCCCCCATTACTTCATGGTGAGGTGGAATAATTACTTGCTTTTCTGTTACTATATTAAATGCAGCTTCTACTCCTTTATTAAAAGCAACTCCGCCCTGAAAAAATATTTTATTACCTATTTTTTTTCTTCCTACAACTCTATTAAGATAATTATTTACAATAGAATAACTTAATCCGGCAACTACATTTTCTTTTTTTTGGTCCCGTTGAAGATGGTAAACTACTTCGGATTCCATAAACACCGTACATCTGTCATTACATCGAACAGGGCTGCTTGCACATAAAGCCATATCACCAAACTCTTTTTTTATATTTAAGTTCAGCTTCTCGGCCTGTTCTTCTAAAAATGAACCAGTTCCGGCTGCGCAGGCTTTATTCATAGTAAAATCGATAATATGCCCATTTGACAATGATATATACTTTGAATCCTGGCCGCCGATTTCAAAAATAGTATCTACTTCCGGATCTACATGTAAAGCTGCTATTGCATGAGCTATGATTTCATTCTTAACTGCATCCGCTCCTATAATATCTCCGATTAAATATCTTCCGGAGCCTGTTGTGCACACTCCTTTTACGGTTACGAAATCCCCTACTTCCTTGCTTATTTCGGACAATCCCTGTTTAACTGCTTCTATAGGCTTTCCAGCAGTCATCAGGTAACGTTTTGATATTATTTCTCTATCTTCATCCATTAATACCAGGTTGGTACTTAAAGAACCTATGTCCACTCCTAAATATGCTTTTATATTACCTTTTATTTTATATGGTTTTAATTTCTTTCCATTGGAACCATTCTTAGCAGGTATTAGAGGTTGAAAACCTTTTTCACTTTTTTTGTTCTTTTTTAAATGCTCCAAAATGTCTGTATGTTTAGCAAGCATAATTTTAGACGGCTTTTGAATACTGAAAAGAGCAGCACCAATAGCACCCATAACCTTAAAATATTGTGGAATAATTAGCGATCCATTTTTAATTTCTAATGTATCCTCAAAAGCTTTAATAATTCCCTGATTGGAAGCAACTCCTCCCTGAATGGCTATCGGTGTACTGAACGTTTTACCTTTACCAATAGTGCTTTTAAAATTTCTTGCAATTGCATAACATAGTCCGGATAAAATGTCTTTAACGGGAGTAGCTTTCTGCTGAAGATGAATCATATCACTTTTTGCAAATACACTGCACCTTCCGGCAATCCTCGCCGGTGACGATGATTGTAAAGCAAGACTGCTGAATTCTTCTTCTATAGAAATATTCAACCGTTTGGCTTGTTGATCAAGAAAAGATCCTGTTCCTGCCGCACATAAAGTATTCATAACAAAATCTTCTAAAACAACAGTTTCTAAATTATCATCTTTACGTAATAGCAAAAGCTTTGAATCTTCACCACCAATGTCAATAAGTGTTCTAACTTCCGGATAAAATTGTCTTACAGCCCAATGGAAAGCAATTATTTCATTCACATAACAGGCCCCCAGTATTGATGCAATTTCTTTTCCGCCCGAACCGGTTACTCCTGCATGAGAAAAGTTATCTGTACTATACTTTTTAAAAAGAGCTGCTAAAACATTGTCTAATGTTAATGCTGCAAACCCATTATGACGTGTATACGTATGATTAAGGATATTAGTATTTTGATCTATAACAACTGTTTTGACACTTACAGACCCAATATCTATACCCAGGAAAAGTTGTTTTTCCATCTTTTAATTTCTCCCTGTTTCTAAAGCACCTTTTATAGATAAATTATTTAAGTTGATTATAATAGTAAATTTTAAAATTTGTATCAAGTCTTCGTAAAGCTATTCTGCAATGTTGAATAATATTGATATCTCGAGCAGATTTTACAAGACTGCATCAAAAGCATGTAGGTCTTCCTTATCACACTATCGGTGTAAAATAACCTAAATATTAACTAAATGATATAATCATCCCTTATAGGATCTACAATGATCCACCTGCCAGGATTTAGCTTGTGTTTATTACTACTTACCAGTTTATATCATTCTTATATTCATAAGTTTTATAATTCTTTAATGCAGAATTTGCATCGTACAATGATTCTTTAATTATATTACTGTATGAATCATATTCATAAGTGTGATATGTCTCAATTATTGAATTTAGAACGAACCAGGAGTAGCGTCTTATAACCTTACCGTTTGTATCATATTCAGGCAACATCATAATTATCCAAAATGCCATCTGCATTGTAATATGATTTTATAACAAATCTGTAACTATTATTTGACTCACTAAAACCGTATGGCACATACACAATAAAACAAAGTATTGTAACTATACTCATTATTATTTTTTTCATAAAACACCTTTTACAAGTTTTATTTTTTATAGATTACCATACCATCACACTTAATATTCTATTTTAAGAATCTAAACTTGTGTCATTGTAACCATCATAATAATTTTCGTCAAAACTTCTTTAAAAGTAACATTTTCTATTTAAAATATTGTTCAATAATATATAATAAGGTTACCCAGATCAATTGATTAATACAGGGGCTATTAAATGAAAAAACAGAAAACAAGACAGCAAATTAGAAAATTTATTTTGATTATAAGTTTTCTTTTGTTTCCAATAACTATTAATTTTTTCTCTCCTTATTTGATTATTGATGGCATAATAGGAGGTATTATTACCGGAAGTTTTTTTACATTTTCAATTATGTTTTTGACTTCCCTGTTTTTTGGCCGTTTTATTTGCGGATGGCTTTGTCCCGCAGGTGGTATTGGCGAATTATGCTTTCAAGTACAAAATAAACCTGTTAAAGGGACAAAAGTAAACCTGATAAAATATTTCATCTGGGTTCCATAGATTTCTTCAATAATTTTTTTCTTAATTCAAAATACCAGTAAAATTTCAATTAATCCTCTATACCTTACTGAAACCGGTATAAGTATTGATGAACCTATCAAATATATTATTTATTATAGTATAATTTTAATTTTTATAGTGCTTTCATTGACTCTTGGAAGAAGAGGAGGATGCCACAGTTTATGCTGGATGGCTCCGTTCATGATTATCGGGAGGAAGATTAGAAATACATTCAGATGGCCTTCTCTTCAGCTAAAAGCAGAAAGTTCCAAATGCACAGACTGCAAAACGTGTACAAACAACTGCCCAATGAGCCTTCAAGTAAACAGTATGGTAAAGTCAGTATCTATGGAAAATTCAGAATGTATATTATGCGGGGAGTGCGTAGATGGATGTCCGGAAAATGTTATTAAATACAATTTTGGGATTTTAAAAAATAAAAACAAATAGAGCTCCAGACATCAGGCCGGTTATGCAGGATTAGCTCGGAATTATTCTTTAACATCGTTTATTCCTTTTGGGTGCAAATTGCTTATAATGCAGCAATTATAAATATGGATTCTAATAAACTTTTTTTGTACAAAATTTAATTATTTTAACTGTTTAGATACAGATTGAGGCTGTCCCGCAACTCACATAAGAATTAATAGACACAAATAGTTTCTTATTAATTTTTTAGACACAGATTTTTTGTCATCTCATTTTAATTATTTTACTTTTTTAAGGAAATATTGG
>SDBV01003927.1_pt1 | contig 21598 bp, 20 predicted proteins | sample 2277081 | NCBI WGS metagenome assembly SDBV01 (sample SAMN10402039, study PRJNA504765) | marine sediment metagenome | isolation source: marine sediment core GS10_PC15, 223 cmbsf | place: Arctic Ocean: Southern Knipovich Ridge | collected 2010 | reverse complement strand
TACATTGCATGCCGTTGGCCGTAAAGCGGTAAATGCTGGGGGTTTGGGGGCAAAGCCCCCATGTATGATTGACGCAGGCATCAAAGATAAAGTAGAAGTAAAGCGAAAAGTGAAAGATTTATATTCATCCTGTTATCCTGTCAAAAAAGAAAGATTTCTTTGATGCTGTCTGATGGGCGAGATTAACAGGAAAAACTGTGAACGGTTACGACTTTTTGTGTCCATAGAAAACCAACTTGCATTATGATCGGAATAACGTATCATAACATATTATTTGGCACTTAGGGTTACTTGTGAAGAAAGACAGGGTTGTCATGGTGGCTGACAGGAAGTCGCAGGAATCCAAACAACTCGACGAAATGCGGCGCGGTGGCCTGCAATGGATGGGGATCGGCGTCGAATTCGCTGCCGTTGTGTGCGGGTGCAGTTGGGTGGGCAACTGGCTGGACAAAAAAGGCGGCACATCTCCCGGTTTTCTGGTCTTATTTTTTCTCTTCGGTTTTGTCGGCATGATCTATACAATGATTAAGCGGGCCGGAGGTCTGAAGTGGAAAGACGACGGTGGCAGCGATGGCAGCAGTAACAACAACATCAATAACGATGGCAACGAAGGTGGTAGCGAAGGTAACGACGGTGACGGTGGCAGCGGCGGTGACGATAATGATGGCCCGGGCTGAAAACGAACGGCTTTGACGGCCCGGGTAAATGGAGTCGATGTTAGTTACCGGACGAAGGTCTTGAAGGTTCGGATTTCCAGATTTCTGGTCATGCTATCCGGTGCGATTGTTTTCTTCGCACTGGTGTTTCGGGTTGGGTTGGGGTTCGGCCCCGAATCGTGGACCGGTTGTGTTCTGGCGATGGCGCTGTGTGCGTTTTCGGGCGTGTTGTGGCTCGGCGGCCTTGTCAGGCTCAAACGCGCACCGGAACAGGCGTTCGCCGACGTTATGTGTAGTGGGACATGGGTAAGGCTCAGGACTGTCGTGGTCGGTGCGGCTGTGGTGGGTTTTGTGATTGAGCAGGAGTTGGCCTGGTTTTTCGGCTGGACGGTTTTTTTCTATATGGTCGTTCTGGCGACAGAGACGGCACTGGTTGTATGGCTGTTCAAGGAATATGATCGCAAACGGGACATTGTAAAGAATGACGGCAGTAAATTCTATCCTGGCGCAAGCCTCGCTTCTCGATGAGATAGCCAGTAAGGTGCTTTTTCAAGTCGGGCCGGTGGTGTTTACCAACCATATGCTGATGATATCGCTGGCGACGCTGCTGCTTATCATTGTTATGCCGCTGACGCTGCGGAAAAAAGTCATGGTGCGGGTCGGTTTCGGCAATGCTGTCGAGGCGATATGCCTGTATATCCGCGAAGAGGTGGCCATGCCCTTTCTGGGCGAGCGAACTGACAAATACATCGGCTATATATGGTCGCTGTTTTTCTTTATCCTGACCCTGAACCTGATCGGCATGGTCCCCATAGGCAAGGCGATATACCTGGTCACCGGCAATGAATTCCATCTGCACCTGGAAGGAGCCGCGACCGCCAACGTCTGGGTAACCGGGGCGCTGGCATTCATGGCGTTTCTGTCGTTTCACATCTCCGGCATTGTCGAGCAGGGGTTTGTCGGATATGTCAGGAACTTCGCACCGAAGGTTCCCTGGCCGATAATGCCGTTTATGTTCTTCATGGAAACGATCAGCTCATTTGTGAGGATGTTTTCGCTGGCGATTCGGTTGTTTGCCAATATAATGGCCGGCCATGTCCTGCTGATCGTGCTGCTGAGCTTTACAGTTATCTTCAAGAACTACTTCGTGGCCACGGCTTCGACGCTGGCAGTGGTGGTGATGAGCATGATGGAGATATTTGTGGCCTTTCTGCAGGCCTACATATTTACGTTTTTGACAACGATATTTATCGGGATGAGTATCCGCCCGGAACATTGATGTTTGGCATTTAGTGTTTTAGCAGATAGTATATGGTACCCGTTGCGGGATTTAATGGATGAAATGCTATAAAATTGTTTTCTGATATGGAGGTTTTTTTGAGATGCTGGAATTGACCACGAGTATCATGCCGGCTCTTTTGAGCGCGGTGGACATTACGTTCGACGACAAGGGCCTTGGTATGATTGGCGGCGTAATTGCCTGCGGGCTGATAGTAATGGGTGCGGCCGGGGGCATTGGCAATCTTGCAGGCAAGGCCACCGAGGCCATCGCGCGTCAGCCCGAAGCGGGCGGTCGAATCTTTACCACGATGATTATCGCCGCTGCCCTTATCGAGGGGCTGACACTGTTCGCACTGATTATCTGCCTTATGGCCGTGCTGTAACATGGCTGTGCTGTAACATGGCTGTGCTGTAAATATGACCGATAAGGGTGTGACAGATGCGATCAGGAATCGTTTTCTTATTGATGCTGATGCTGGCGTCGGGGGCAGTTGCCTTCGCGGCTGGGCCGTATGGCGACGAAGATGGGGACGCAGCCGGGGACGGTTCGCCGAGTGTCTTTACGGGCCATTGGGCAGAGTCGCTCTGGACGGTGGTGTCTTTCTGCGTGCTGCTCTTTGTGCTGTGGAAGCTGGCGTGGAAGCCCCTGCTGGCGGCGTTGCAGTCGCGGCAGGAGCATATCCAGGGACAGGTGGACGAGGCTGGGAAGATTCGCAAAGATGCCGAGGAGGTGCTTGGCCAGTACAGGGGCAAGTTGTCCGCTGCCGAGACGGAGGGCAGGGCGATTATCGAACAGCACATCAAGGATGCGCAGAAACAGTCCGCCGAGCTTATTGCCGGGTCGCGAGAAGACATAGAGGCTATGCGGCTTCGACTCGAAACTGACATCGAACGCGCCCGCAGGGTTGCCCAGAAGGAACTGCTCGCCCAGTCGGGACAGATTATATTGAACCTGGGCAGGGAGATACTCGGCAGAAACATCGACACCGAAGACAATCAGAGGTTCATAGACGATGCGATACAACGTCTGGAGCAGGAAAATCAGCGGGATGACGAACAGGGTGGCGCAGAACAGGTCAGGCCTGATAAAGTATGAGCCAGTCGCTTCGACATGTCGTTCGGGAGATATACTGCGAGGTGCTGTTCGAGTTGGCCGAGGAGACGGGCAAGATCGATGCGGTGCTGGATGGTCTCAAGCAGGTTTGCATTGTTCTGGATGCCGAGCCGGAGTTCGCGGCCATACTGAATTCGCCGATTATACGGGGCAACCAAAAGAGCGAATCGGTCCGACGGGTCTTTGCCGGCCACATCTCCGAATTGACGCTGGATTTTCTAAGTGTGCTGGCAAGACGCAACCGTATGGGTCTTCTGTCCGGCATAGCTGACAGATATGAGTTGCTGGTTGACAAGTATCATCACAGGGAAATTATCGAGGTTACGGTTTCGAAGGAGCTTGATCCGCAGCAGGTAGAGAAGCTTAAAGAGCAGCTGGGTAAAGCGATACAGGGCCAGGTGAAACTGTCGGTCGGCGTCGATGAGGGCATCATCGGCGGGATTATCATAAAGAAGGACGATATGATAATAGACAGTTCGGTCAGAGCGACGCTGCAGCGGGCCGCACAGGCGGTCGTGGAAAATACGAAATTGAAGACCAAACGAGAGGATGAGCGGGATGGGCAGTAGCACCGGGGTTTATGAAAAACGACTGGATGGAGCAGAATAGCGGTGGCATAGGGAACTATGAAATTTGATGTTAATGAAATAAGCAGCCTGATCAAACAGGAGATCGGGCGTTACAAGAGCCAGGTTGACGTGGCTCGCGTCGGTAAGGTCCTCGAGATCGGCGACGGCATCGCCCGTATCTATGGTCTGGACAGTGCCATGGCTGGCGAGATGCTCGAATTCGACGGCGGCGTTATTGGCGAGGTGTTCAATCTGGAAGAGGAGAGCGTCGGGGCGGTCGTCTATGGCGACTATTGCGGTATCAAGGAGGGCTCGGTGGTGCGCTCTACCGGCGAGGTGCTCTCTGTGCCGGTCGGCGAGGAGCTGCTCGGCAGGGTGGTTGATCCGCTTTGCAGGCCCATCGACGGTGGTGCGGCCATCGAAAGTCAGCTCCGCCGGTTCATCGAGCATACCGCCCCGGGCATCGCGGGCAGGCAGCCGGTTCGTCAGCCACTGGAGACGGGTATCAAGAGCATCGATTCGATGATACCGATCGGCAGGGGACAGCGGGAGCTTATCATCGGTGACCGTAAGACGGGAAAGACCGCCATCGCGCTCGATACAATTATCAACCAGAAGGGCAAGAACGTCGTCTGTGTGTATGTGGCGGTCGGCCAGAAGGAATCGACCGTCGCTGAGGTGGTCGCCACGCTGGGCAAATACGGGGCGATGGACCATACGGTCGTGGTGAGCGCATCGGCTGGGAACAGTGCCGCGATGCAGTTTGTCGCGCCCTACGCCGGTACCGCTGTGGCGGAATACTTCATGTACGAAAAGGGCATGGATACGTTGTGCGTGTATGACGATTTGAGCAAACACGCCGTCGCCTATCGGGAGCTTAGTCTGCTGCTGCGTCGTCCGCCGGGCAGAGAGGCCTATCCGGGCGATATATTCTATCTACACAGCCGGCTGCTGGAACGCAGTACCAGGCTCAGCGACGCACTCGGCGGAGGCTCGCTTACGGCCCTGCCCATTATCGAAACACTCGAAGGGCAGGTCTCGGCATATATCCCCACGAACATTATTTCGATCACCGACGGGCAGATATACCTTCAGCGTGCCCTGTTCCTGTCGGGCGTAAGGCCCGCCGTTGACGTTGGCATAAGCGTCAGCAGGGTTGGCGGCGATGCGCAGAAGCCAGCCATGAAAAAGGTCGCGCCAAAGCTGAGGCTGGACCTTGCCGCGTTCCGCGAGATGCTGGATTTTGCCCGGCTGGGCACTGAGCTTGACAAGACGGCCCAGAAACAACTGGACCTGGGCTATCGCATGGTCGAGGCGCTCAAGCAGAAGCAGTTTGCACCGTTGGACCTCGGTGAGCAGGTGGTGAGCCTGCTGGCAGGTTCGGCCGGTTGCCTGGACGATGTCCAGGTCTCCTTGGTGCCACACTTCATCGACGAACTGCTCGAATGGATGCGGCTCGAAGCACCGGAATATGTCGCCCGGATTAACGAGTCAGGAGAACTGGACGATGAGCTCCAGGAAAATCTCATCGAGGCGATCAACGCGTTCAAGATGATCTACAAATTTTCATACGGCAGGTAATCAATGGCTGGCACCCGTCAAATACTGCAAAGACGCCGGGCGGCGGAGAATATCAACAAGATTACGCATACGATGGAGACCGTCAGCTCCGTCCGCTATCGCCGGTACTACAGGATGTGGCTGGAGGGCATTGACTTTTATGACGCACTGGCACAGCTCGCCTACCTGGTCATAACCGCCCAGGAGAGCATTGCCCATCCGCTGATGACCGAAAACGACAGCCCCGTCAATGCCATACTGGTCATGGGCAGCAATCGCGGCCTGTGCGGCGCCTACAACGGGAACCTGTGCAGGCTCGCAGAGGTGCATATCAAGATGGCCAAACGATTCGAACGCGAACTGAAGGTATATGTACACGGTAGAAAGATCAGCAATCACCTGTCGCAAAGAGGCATCACGATCGAGCACGAATACGAAGATTTTGAGGAGATACCTTCGGTCGATCGGCTAAAGGAAATCGCCGACGATTTTACGCGGCAGTATATCAGCGGGGCCATAGGCAGGTTCGGCATCGTCTATACGCGGTTTTACTCGCCGGCCAGCCAGCATGCCCAAACGCTGTCGATCTTTCCGTTCGCCGACCTGATTGACGATCTGGCCACACGGGCTACGGTGATCTGGCCCTGGGAGCTTGCATACGAGGACTTCCTGCTTTCACCGTCGGCAGAGGAGATATTCGACGGACTCGCTACCATGATCACACATACCTCGGTGGCGGGCTGTTTTACCGAGGCGGCACTTAGCGAACACCTCGGACGCGTCGTGGCGATGAGAAACGCCACCGACAATGCCGGTGAGATGATCGACGACCTGACGCGTCAGTACAACCGGGCAAGGCAATCTCAGATAACCGGCGACCTGCTCGATATAATCGGCGGCATCCTTGCCGCAACGAAATAATAACAACAACGATAACGATGTTTGTATGTCAGAGTCTTGCAGAATGAATAAAGGAAGAATAATACAGGTAATCGGCAGTACCTTTGACGTGGAATTCGGGATCGAGCAGCTCCCGAAGATATACAACGCCATCGAAGTCAAAGGAGAGTTTCAGGACGTCGCCATCGATCTGGTAGGCGAGGTCCAGCAGCACCTGGGCGATGGCAGGGTACGCGCCATAGCCCTGGGCAGTACGCTGGGCCTTCGGCGCGGGATGATCGTGGTCGATACGGGCGGGCCGTTGATGGTGCCCGTGGGCAAAGAAACTCTCGGCAGGGTCTTCAATCTGCGGGGGATGCCCATCGACGACCGTGGACCTGTCGATGTCAAAGAAATGCGGCCAATCCATCGGCCCGCGCCGAAATTCGTGGATCTTTCGGCCAAGTCCGAGGTGTTCGAGACCGGCATTAAGGTCGTCGATCTGCTCTGTCCGTTTGTCAAGGGCGGCAAGACGGGCCTGTTCGGCGGTGCAGGCGTGGGCAAAACCGTGATGATACAGGAGCTTATCGCGCGTATCGCCACCGAACAGGGCGGACATTCTGTCTTCACCGGTGTCGGAGAGCGGACCAGAGAAGGCAATGATCTGTGGCTGGAGATGCAGAGGACAAAGATCGGCACCACCGGTATGAGTGTACTCGAAAATACATGTCTGGTCTTCGGGCAGATGAACGAGCCGCCAGGCGCCAGGCTCCGCGTGGCGCTGACGGGACTTACAATGGCTGAATACCTCTGCGAGATGAGCGGGACCGAGACGCTGCTGTTTATCGACAACATCTTCCGTTTCAGCCAGGCTGGCGCCGAGGTGTCGGCACTGCTGGGACGGATACCGTCGGCTGTGGGCTATCAACCCACGCTGGCTACCGAGATGGGACAACTCCAGGAACGCATCGCATCGACAACGTCCGGGGCGATCACCAGCGTCCAGGCTGTCTATGTCCCCGCCGACGACCTGACGGACCCTGCCCCGGCGACGACGTTTGCGCACCTGGACTCCTCGGTGGTCCTGTCACGCAAGATTGCCGAAAAGGGCATATACCCCGCCGTCGATCCGCTGGAAAGCTCTTCGCGTATCCTGGACCCCAACGTCGTGGGCCAGGAACATTACGACGTTGCCCAGCGGGTACTCGAATACTTGCAGCGATATAACGACCTGCAGGACATCGTGGCGATCCTCGGTGTTGACGAACTGAGCAGGGACGACCAACTGGCGGTCGCGCGGGCCAGGAGGCTGGAAAGATTCTTCTCCCAGCCGTTTACAGTCACCATGCAGTTTACCGGGCTGGAGGGCAAATATGTCACCGCACAGGAAACAGTACGAAGTTGTGCGGAGATATGCGACGGCAAGTGGGACAATCTGCCCGAACAGGCGTTTATGTACATCGGCCAGGTAGAAGAGACACGCCGACATTCTGAGAGATAATTGTTTGGCATTTAATACTACAATGCTACTTAAGATTTGCATGGCATTGACAATCTTTTATTATGCAGAATTTTATGTCAATCAGGTTAAATTCGAAATCCGAATATCGAAGCACGAAACAAATTCAAAAATTCAAATTACCGAAATTCAAAACAACGACAGGAGTCGAATCAAGCGTTTTTGTTTTGAAAATTGGGATTTTGAACATTCGATATTGTTTCGGATTTCGGATTTCGTGCTTCGGATTTTAAGACAATAAAACAGATTTTCATCATTAAATGGCGATGTAGTATTAACGCAGGACAGGTATTGAGCGATGGTTGGTTTTTTTTCGGGTGTATTTCGTGTTGTTCTGTTGACGCCGCACGGCAGGTTGCTGGATTGCCGGGCTGGGTCTGTGGTATTGCCAGGCCATGACGGCCAACTCGGCATACTGCGCAACCATGCGCCGATGCTGGTCAAGCTGGGCGTGGGGTTGATGCGTATCGAAGGGATTGCCGGCCGATCTGACGCCTGTTTCGTGGTCGATGGTGGTTTTGTGCGGGTCAGCGAAAACAACGTTACGGTCCTGGCATACGACGTAATCACCTTCGAGGGCATGGACAAGGAGATGGCAGAGGAGATGTTCTCACGGGCACGCAGTGTCGTCCATGGAGGCGATTATATCCGGCAGATTGATGATTTGGATGTTAAAAAAGCGTCTCTGATCGTAAAAATGGGACAGATGGTTTTGATCGACGCCGAGGCATAACAACGGTCCAGCCCCCGGTCCAGCCGCGGGGACCGCGACTGGGTGACGTCTAAACAGCAGCGGCAGTGTCTGGCCTTTGGCTGGGCTGATGGTAAAAAGAGGCCGAAACAATCAGCCTCTGAACCCCGCATTCAGCCAATCCCTGTTGGTCAGGCGGCAATGGACGGGCGGCTTCGAGGGCGAATTTGATTGCAATTTCGCCCGCAGGCGGTTATTATCCCTTCGAAACGAGGTTTCTGATGGGAAAAACACCCGAAAACAGTGACGGTCAACAGGCGGGCGTACCGGCTGTCAGCGACTATGTCGAACGTCTGGGCAACGAACACAGGATGCTTGTCGTACTCAAGTCGCAGCTCTACGGCGGCAAATGGGAGCCGATGCTGGATGATTTGCAGAATCGCCTCCGGGGCAAGCCCTATATCTTCAAGCTCGCCACCAGGATCAAGGATGATGTCGAACGAATCGAAGAGATGCAGGATTTCGAGAAGCAGCATAGTATAGACCTGGCCGAGTTTGTAAAACTGACTTAGCCGGCTGGGATTGTTTGTCAGGGTGAAGATGAGTTACAGGGACAATAAAATGTTGCGAAGGTGTTTGTTTTCGTATCTGGTCATGGTTGTCGCCGGGGCAGTCGGGTCTGTCCCACTGAGAGCTGCCGATACTTCGGAGTCGGCCCCGGCGGTTTCGGTGGCTCCGGTGGTTTCGGCGACCCTGCTCAGACATGCCGGCATGGAGAGAAACTGGCAGGTCAAACTGCCGTTGAAACCCGCCGAGCGTATCACCGAGATGCTCGTGTTCGAGGACTATCTCTATGTGTTGACCGACCGTAATTACCTGTTCTGTATTGATCGGGCGACGTCGGCGATGAGATTCGGTTTTAGCCTTGCCAATCCGGGCCTGCCCAGGTGCCGCATCACATACTATGACAAAAAGCTGTGGATGATGATAGGCAGTCGGCTTGTTATCATCGATCCGAAGACGGGCACGATTGCCGATTCGGTATCGCTGGACATGATTGGTCCCAGCGCCGTTGGCGGCATGTCGAGAAACTCCCAGCTGCTTTATATACCCGGCGCCGACCACCGGCTGCACGCTGTCGTAGCCGATGAGTATTGGCAGAGATTCTCGGTTACCGCTGACAACGATTCACTGATAACATCCGTGTTGGCCTATGAAAAGGCTGTGTTCTTCGCCACCGACGCCGGCAACATCGTCTCGATTCTGCCGGACATGCCCAAAAAACTGTGGCAGTTCGACGTACTGGGACGCATAAGCGCGCCGATTGTCAGGGACGGCGATTGGCTGTACGTGGGCTGTGAGGACACCAAGCTCTACAAACTCAGTACCGGCGAGGGCAGGCTGGGCTGGAAGGTGCCGTTCCAGACATCGGCACCTTTGACCGACGCTGCTGTGCCCGGTGCCGGGGTGATCTACCAGGCCGCCGGCGACAAGGGACTTTACGCTATCGACAAGCAGACGGGCAGACAACTCTGGAGGGTGCCAAAAGGCGTAAGCCTGCTCACCGAAAAGGCAGGCAGGGCCTACGTCCTCGAAAAACCATCCGTCCTTACCGTTATGGACAACGACAGTGCAAGGCGGCTTTACTCGGTCAATTTCGCCGCCGTCGCCACCAACGCGACCAATACCGCAGATTCGACTATCTATGTGGCCGGTGCCAACGGCCGCGTCATGAGCATAAAAATTGCCGACGACCAGCGGGGCCGTTGACAGGATCGTGCTGTTTGCCGAAAAAGGATTTTTTGAGAGAGGGTTGAAATGGATGTTAGGATCAGGACGGCGCTTATCAGTGTTTCCGACAAGTCCGGTGTTGTGGAGTTTGCCAAGAGTCTTTCCGACATGGGCGTCAAAATCATCAGCACCGGGGGAACTGCCAGGGAACTTGCACAGGGTAGCATCGACGTGGTCGCCATAGATTCGGTAACAGGTTTTCCTGAGATGATGGACGGCCGGGTCAAGACCCTGCATCCGCGGATACACGGCGGAATTCTTGCACTTCGCGACAAGCCGGACCACGTCCAGGCCATGAAGGAGCACGGCATTGAGCCGATAGACCTGGTCTGCGTTAATCTGTATCCGTTCGAGCAGACCGTTGCCAGGGCTGACTGCACCATCGCCGAGGCTATCGAAAACATCGACATAGGCGGCCCGAGCATGGTACGGTCCGCTGCTAAGAATCACAAATACGTCACCGTCGTGACCAGCCCGGCGCAGTACGACTGCGTCATCGAAGAGATGCGCGTAAACGACGGCGCTGTCAACGCAGATTTGCGTAAGGACTTTGCCCGGGTCGCCTTCGGCCTGACCGCCTCCTACGACGCCGCTATCTCACGGTATCTCAACGACCGCGCGGAGATACAGTATCCCGAACGTGTTTCCATCTCGCTGACAAAGGATAGCGAACTGCGTTACGGCGAAAATCCCCACCAGAGCGGGGCGTTTTATAAGCTGCCGTCCAGCGGTGAGGTCAGTATCGGCTCGGCACATCTCCTGCCGGGGGGCAATGCCATCAGCTTTAACAACCTGATGGATGCCAACGCGGCATTTGAGCTTGTCAAGGAGTTCGCCGAACCGACTGTCGTGGTCGTCAAGCACCTCAATCCCTGCGGCTGCGCCCTCGATGACGACATACATGCCGCCTATGAAAAGGCATATCTCGGCGACGTAACGAGCGCTTTCGGCGGCATTATCGCGCTGAATCGCAACGTGGACAAAGAGCTGGCGACGGTCATCATGGAATCGTACAGCCGTTTCGGCAAGGCCCAGGGTGCCAGCGGATTCTTCGCCGAGGTTATTATTGCCCCGGCATTTGACGAAGACGCCATCGATACTGTCCGGACGCTGAAGGCATGGGGCCAGAGGGTCAGACTCCTGGAAACCGGACCCATTAACAGCGGTGGCCGGGATGTCGGCGAATATGACATCCGCTGCATAGTGGGGGGGCTGCTGCTCCAGCAGCGCGACCTGGTAGGCTGGGAGCCGGAGTTGCTGTCTTACCCGACGAAAAAACGACCCACCGACCGGCAGATGGCGGACCTGCGGCTCGCCTGGATCACCGCTAAACACGTCAAGAGTAATACCATCACGCTGGTCAACGGCAAAAAGCTCGTCGGGGTCGGCGCAGGCCAGATGAACCGTGTCGATTCCGGCCTGATCGCCATGCAGCACGCCGGCGCTCTCGCAGAAGGTGCCGCGATGGGTTCGGATGCCTTTTTCCCATTCCCGGACAATGTTGACAATGCCGCAAAGGCTGGTATTGCATGTATCATCCAGCCGGGCGGCTCAAAAAAGGATGACGAGGTTGTCAGAACCGCCGACAAACACGGCATCGCCATGGTCTTCGCCGGCAAGAGACACTTCAAACATTAGATTCCCGGCATCCAGCATCCGGTGTGTGGCACTCGGGGGCAGGTACGTCGTAAACAGTGCCTTTAATGTTCTTCAGGGCACGGGCGGCAAGCCAAGAGGGAACTGGTCAAATCGCCCTGATAATGACCGATAAAAACCAGTGTAGTTTCACAAAAAACCGCAAAAAGACGAAAAACGAGAAATAAAGTTTGCAGTTTTCTCAGTTAGATGATACACTCAGGGGACTACGGTGTGATTGTAATCGTTAGGTGGGTGGGTTCCAACGGTAGGTGATTTTTGAGAAGGTGAGGGTATGTACATGGATAAGAGGGGTTTTACGCTGATTGAATTACTGGTGGTCATTGCGATTATCGCGGTACTGATCGCGGTGCTTATCCCGGCGCTGGAGGTTGCAAAAGAACAGGCCACGGCCATCGTCTGTCTGGCTAACCAGAAGGGTCTTTGCAGGGCGTGGCACTTGTACCATGAGGAAAACGATGACTGGCTGGTGGGCGGATCGACCTATTCGTCGACGGACTATCGCTGGTGCAGGGAGCCGCTGAAAACGGCTGACCCCTCGTCAGCGAGCGTTTCGGGCAATGACATCACTATGGAGCACCGTCTTAACGGTATTCGCGCGGGCACGCTGTTTCCCTATACCGAAACCGAAAAAGCCTATCATTGCCCGAATGACAGGAACTACGTTACGCAGCCGCAACAGCAGTACAAGGTCTATCGAACGTATGCGATCTCCGGCCAGATGAACAGCGAAGATGGCCGTGGGGGAACAGTCAACTGGTACCCTGCCGGAACGAAGTCGTTTAAAATGGCCAAAAAATTTTCCGACATATCCTCGCCGGGTTCCAAATACGTCTTCGTGGAAGAAGACGTTGTCAACAGCCCCTTGCACAATCCGCAGGACCATAACCTGGGCGGTTTTGTCCTGATGAAGGACGGAGATTACTGGACTTGGTGGGACATCCCGGCCTATTTTCACAACGACCGCGGTACGCTCGGTTTTGCAGACGGCCACGCCGAGAAGCATACATGGCGTGATCCGCTCACTGTTGCCCTGATGAAACACGAAAGAGGAGCGCCTAACCAGCCCCTCGATCGTCAGCCGGATAACGAAGATATCGTGTATATGAACCAGGGATACTTTCCCTGTCGTTAGGGCATAGTGTAAGTCTCTACGTGATAGAAGATTTTATCCCGTCGGGAATCCGGTTCCCGTCGGGATTTTTTTATGCGCCATGGGAAAAACCAGGTGGCATAGACGCTGTCCTGCGGGCAACGTTCAACGATGGCTGTAAACGGCAGAGTAAAAGTGTACCACCTGGCGGAACAAAAATGTACCACCCACCCACTCACTATATAGCCGAGACAGTGTCGGGGGTTTTGGCCTTTACTTTGTGATTGCCGATACCTATACTGAACCGCTCAAGATGAAATTGTATAGGATCAGGTATGGAAAAGGTAAAAATCTACGATACGACACTGCGGGACGGCACCCAGGCTGAGGGCATTAGTTTTTCGCTCGAGGACAAACTGCTGATTGCTCGGCGGCTCGACGAGTTCGGCATGGACTACATCGAGGGCGGCTATGCCGCGGCAAGTGACAGAGAGATGCAGCTCTTCCGGCGGTTACAGGGCCAATTGAATAATGCCCGGCTCGTCGCGTTCGGCAGCACCCGTCGTGCGGACAAATCCGTCGAGGACGACGCCTCACTGCAGGCGATTCTGCAGACAAAGGCCCCGGCAGCGGCGCTGGTAGGCAAGAGCTGGGACCTGCACGTAACCGATGTGCTGGGATGCAGTCTTGACGAGAACCTGGCGATCTGCAGTGAGTCGGTGGCGTATCTGAAACATAAAGGCCTGGAGGTGATCTTCGACGCGGAGCACTTCTTTGACGGCTACAGGAACAATCCCGAATACGCGATGAAGGTCCTGCACGCCGCTGTCGGGGCCGGGGCTGATACAATCGTGCTGTGCGAGACCAACGGCGGCTGTCTGCCCAGCGACGTATATGATATTACCCGGGTCGTTTGCGGCGAGTTTTCGGGGATTCAGGTAGGTATCCACTGTCACAACGACACGGGCTGTGCGGTGGCCAGTTCACTGTCGGCTGTCTCGGCGGGCGCCCGGCATGTGCAGGGCACCATCAACGGGCTGGGCGAGCGGACTGGCAATACGAACCTGTGTGCGGTCATCCCGAACCTGACGATCAAGATGGGCATGGCGACCGTCGGCGCCGAAAAAATGGCGTCGTTGTCGGAGCTTTCGCGATTTGTAACGGAGGTTGCCAATCTTAATCCGGTGATGAACATGCCTTACGTGGGACGCAGCGCCTTTGCGCACAAGGCGGGGCTGCATGTGAACGCACTTCGTAAAAACAGGACCACATACGAGCACATCGACCCGGCGATAGTGGGCAATGAGAGCCGGTTTCTTATCTCGGAGTTGTCGGGCGTCTCGAACGTGCTGGATCGGCTGGAAAAACAGAAACTCTCCGACGACAAATCACTCGCGAAGAAACTCCTGAAAACGGTACAGGACATGGAGAGCCAGGGCTATCAGTTCGAGGCGGCTGAGGCCAGTTTCGACCTGCTTGTCAAGAAGGCGATCGGCACGTACAAGCCCGCGTTTGAGCTGTTTAAGTATCACGTCAACGTTGAGAGGAACGTGGCCGGCGAGATCATCACCGAGGCTACCATCAAGCTCAGTGTCGGTGGCAAGACAGAACACGTGGTCAGCGAAGGAGATGGCCCGGTCAACGCGCTGGACAACGCGCTGCGGAAATCACTACGTCGGTTTTATCCAGCTATCGAGGATGTGCACCTGATCGATTACAAGGTGCGTGTGGTCGATGCGCAGGCCGCCACCGCCGCCAAGGTGCGGGTCATAATCGAATCTCGCGATCACGACGGAGTGTGGGGGACCGTGGGAGTATCGGAAAACATCATCGACGCAAGCTGGAAGGCGCTTGTCGATTCGGTCGAGTACAAACTGCTTAAAGACGCCGAAAAGTAATACTGCATCGCAACTTAGGACTACAACGCCGCCTGGATTTTGCCTGACATCCATAGCCGTAACAGACATGTTGGATGCAATATAGGATTGGGGAGTTGATAGAGGAGACTCAGATAATGAAGCGATACGGCTGGGTAATAGGATTAAAAGAAGAGAAACTTGACGAATACAAGAAACTGCACGAGGAAGTTTGGACGCAAGTTTTGAAAATGATTGCCGAATGCAATTTTACAAATTATTCAATCTATTTGCATAAGCTCCCGGATGGGAATTATTACCTATTCAGTTACATGGAATATACAGGTGAAGATTTCAAGGCGGATTGTGAAAAGATGGCTGCCGATGAGATGACGCAAAAGTGGTGGGGTGTATGTGAGCCTTGCCAGGTGCCTCTTTCAAATAGAGTCGAAGGCGAGTGGTGGGCAGATATGGAAGAGGTATTCCACTGTGATTGACAAGAGTTGACGTCCACAAAATCAACTGCCACATCGCGATCTGGCTCAACAACGCTATCGCTCTGACATTTGTCACACCCTCAGACAATCTCGCAATCGCCCACACGCCGGGCAAACCTGGTCTGCCAAATGCCCGAGGTGCCGAAAGATCGCATAGTCGAGGAAAACAAAGGTGTCTGACCCCTTTAATTCTCCGGCAGAATAGGCCTACGGAAGGACTGTATGCCGGAATAGACAGTCACCACTACCATGATCGCGTATGTTACTATCGTAAACCAGTCGCCCCACGGACGCGATACGAACGCCCAGCCGATTACGACTGTGCCGATACCGAATGACTGAAGAAACATCTTGATCTTCCCGGAAACCACCGCCCCGAACTCCACGCCGCGTGCCTCAGCCATGTGACGCAGCACCGTTACCGCCAACTCACGCCCGACCAGGATCACCGCCGTGGCCCACTGCATAGTCGTTATCACCCACGACGATATGTTGTACGGCTGTTTCGTGAAGTTCGCCAGCAGTGGTTGGCCCACAATCGCAAAACAGATAAACGCCCCGCAGACCAGTATCTTATCCGCCAGCGGATCGACTATCCGCCCGAACTTGCTGGTCACCTCGAAATATCGGGCAACCGCCCCGTCAATCATGTCGGTTATTCCCGCGACAACAAAGAGAACGAACGCCGTCGTTAAAAACCGCCACGGCCTTAGCCCGTATCTCGGCGCAATAAGAACCATCACCAGAAACGCCACTGTCAATAACAGACGCATCACCGTCAGGGCGTTGGGTATGTGCTTTATTATTCGTTTGTCAGTCGGCCCGTTCACCATTTTCCCGCCCGTTCAGGAAACAATAACTGTCCATACCGGTACGATTCTAAACAATTCCGCGGATATTTCAACCATCAATCTGCTCGACGAGAAGATCATAGTCCTGCATCCCAGTTACGCGACAGTTTATAAACTCCCCCTCGGTGGCCCTGCAATTGTATATCCTGCATATACTGTCGATGTGCGGTGCCTGTCCGTAGTGCCGCCCCGTCGCCATCGTCGCCGCCGGCCTTGCTTCAGTTGCCGCCGCCGCAGTTGCCGTTCCATCGTCGTTTATTTCGTCGTCGTCCATTTCGTCCACCAGGCACACCAATTCCCGGCCAATGCGCTGCCGGCCCTTTTCAAAGGCAATCTGCTGCTGGGCCAACATCACCGCTTCGGCTCGCTGCTGTTTGACCTGGTCCGGTATCTGCCCCGGCATATCCGCCGCAGCCGTGCCCGACTCCGGATAAAACGTAAAACATCCCAGCGCGTCGAACTTCGCCCATCGTATAAAATCTACTAACTCCTCAAACTGACCATCCGTCTCGCCGGGGAAGCCCACGATGACCGTTGTCCGCAACGTTACGTCCGGCATTGCGGTACGCAGCTTGTCAATCAGCGACACCGTCCTGTCCTTCCGGTCGGCTCGACGCATCTCCCGCAGGATATGGTCATTGATGTGCTGAATCGGCATGTCGATATAGTTGACGACCTTCTCGCTGGCGGCGATTGTCTCGATCAGCCTCTCGTCAATGCCCGCGGGGTACAGATACATCAGCCGAATCCACCGCAACTGTTCGATTTTTTCCAGTCTGCCGATCAACCCGCTCAGTCCGTCCCTGATCCCCCTGTCTGCGCCGTAGTAGTTGCTGTCCTGGGCGATGATACTAAGCTCCACCGCCCCGCTGGCTGCCAACTCCTGCGCCTCGGCGATGACCATATCTTCGTCTTTGCTGCGGAACGCCCCCCGAATCGTCGGTATCGTACAAAATGCACATTTCCTGTCGCACCCCTCGCTGATACGCAGATAGGCCCAATGGCCCGGCGTAATCAGCAGCCTGCCGCGATCATCGCTGCATTTTACCGAGACGCCATACAGGTAATCGCCCGACTGTTTGCCCTTCAAACGAAGCGTGTCACGGATTATACGTCCGATATTATCCCGTCCGTCCAGCCCTACAATCGCGTCGATGCCCTTTACTTCGTCGTGCAGGGCCCTGCCCATCCGCTGAGCCAGGCAGCCGACGACGATGACCCTTTGGGCCTGGCCGATACGTTTCAACTCCACGGCCTGTCGTATCTCTTCGATGGCTTCGTCTCTGGCCGGGGCGATAAATCCGCACGTGTTGATTACCACCACGTCGGCCTGGTCGATCTGCCCGGTGACGGCAAAGCCTGCCTGTCCGATAATTGCCAGCATTTTCTCACTGTCAACGATGTTTTTCGCACATCCCAGCGCAACCATGCCAACGGTCGTTATTTGTTGTTTTTTTCTCTTACTCATGGGGTACAAAATAGCAAAATCGGCTTTGTCGGTCCATTGATTTATCGGACTATGGGAACAAAATCATCGCCTGAATGTCTAACGCATGTATATATATGTAAACGTAAGTGCTTTTGTGGCAATAAGATACAGACATTTGTGGAAATTGGGCAATAATGGTGGTGCAATGAGAGGTCTTGTTGTTTAAGGCAGAGGACCAGGAAAGAGCCAGAGAGGCGGGGGCCGGTTCCCCTGTGATGCGGCGAATAGTTACAGAAAAAGCTCAAGAATCGCCGACTACAGGTGGGTTGGATAAACTTTGATGTTAGTAAGGAGGGACAATGCTGCGCCGAACCAGACCCGGCAGTGAAAGTTTTGTCGGGTTTTCCAAAAATCTGTTTTTCCGGGGCGTTATAGTGTGTGTTTTCGTCGGTTGCATCGCCGGCTGTGGTGATTTTTTTGCTTCCAAAGTCACCGAGCTGGAGTCCCGGAACCTGCTCCGCGAGCTTGAAACTGTAAGAATCAGCCCGAACAGGGACATTCCCCTGCCCGAGATATATCGCCAGCCGCCCCGAATCATCGAAAGTGTCATCGGCGATAAAAAAGATGCCAAGCTGTTCTATTTCTCCCGCCACCACACGGTTGACAAACTCGCTGCTCTGGTCAATGAGCAGTTCATGAATGTAAAGCTCGACGCCAAGAATAAGACGATGTATCTGCCGGATTACAACGTTACCACCAATCTATCGACCAATCAAATGATCGTCCGCTGTCCGTCCCTTGAAGATGCCCAGCAGGTACTAAAGTTCCTGGATCATACGGACGTGCAGCCCATCCAGATTAAAATCGACTGTCTTATCTCCGAGGTCTATGCGGACCATACGATGGACTGGGAGACGAATCTGGAAATCCAGAATCTGTTCGGCCAGGAAATCAACCTTGTCGGTAAGCTGCCGGGCGCCGCCCTGCGCGACATCGCGAGATCTACTTTCGGGTTAAAGGCCGGCTATGAGAACCAGGATGCCGCGCCAGGTCACAAGTTCAGTGCACTGGTTGACCTGCTCGTTTCCAGGGGCTATCTGAAGATACTGATGAATCCGCAACTGGAGGTGGTCAACGGCCAGTCCGCGACCATATACACCAGCGAGCATGTCCCCATAGATGTAATTCAAAGGGTCCATCCCGTATCAGGTGTTATCACACAACAAACCGAATACAGGGATGTCGTCGATTCACTGACGATTACGCCCCGTGTATTCGCCGATGGCTACATCGGCATAGAGACCCATGCCGTCATCGGCTCCAAGGCGACGCCCGAAGGTGTGAAACAGGTTCCGATCGTTACGGAACGTTGGATTGACATAAAGGAAAATCGCATTCGTCAGGGCGAGAGCCTTATCATCGGCGGAATCCGCAAGACCGAACAGAGAAGCGTCGTCCGCGGTATACCGTTTCTGAAAGACATTCCCATTATCGGGGTGTTGTTCTCCAGTAAGGACTTCGAGGAACGCGGCAAGGAAGTGCTTTTCATCCTGACGCCCACGATCTCCACGGGCGGGATACCCAACGAGGAGATGGTAGCCGACATACAGCGTAAACACGCCCCGGTACGCGACAGTGACGGCATCATGGGTGGTTTTGGCTCTGACATGTACACCGAACTGGTCGAAGAGGAGGCCACCAAGGCTGAGATCCGCCGCGTAAAGGCCGAGATGCAGCGCACCGGCGCCGAGCGAAGGGCCAGTGCCCTGGAAGAGAAACTCGCCGATGCCGCAAAACAGCTCGAAAGTGAAAAGAGCCGCGCCGAGAAGGCTGAAGCGGATACCATGGCTGCACAATTGGCGGCAGAAGCGGAAAAGGCAAAAGCCGACGCCGCGGTCGCGGAAAAGAATAAATCCGCCGAAGATATGATGAAGCTCACCGAAGATGCTAAATCGGCACAGAGCGAGGCCGAAAAGTCCCGGTCCGAAGCCGCCGCTGCCAAAGCCGCCGCTGAAAAGGCCAGAAGAGACGCCGAGGCAGAGATTGCCAGGTGGATGAAACTGGCGGAGGAAAGAAACGGAAAACAAAACCAGCAGGAAGCCGGGGAGCAGCCGAAGCCTGAGGCAGACTGATGACAAACCCGCCGACAAACTCGCCGACGGTTCGAAGTGATGCGTTGGCACAAGTAAAGTGTGATATGTCCAAAATTGTTATGGAAAATATGTGCGAAAAGCAGGTCGTTCCTGCCTGGCGGGGATATCTTGCCAGCGTTATTCTGCCTGTCGTGGCGATTTGGATGGGTGGCTGCGGGGGTTTCTTCGCTCAAAAGCCGACCGAGCTGGAATCCCGAAACATACTGCGCAAACTCATGGTCGTGAAGGAGACGACCGGCGCGGCGATTCAAAAGCCCGATTTTTATATCAAGCTGCCCCAGATAACCGAGGGTACCGTCGCGGGTAAAAAGGAATTCAAGCTTTACTACTTCTGTAAATACCACAGGGCCGGTGCCCTGACCGGAATGATCAGTACTCAGTTCGCCAAACCAGTTTACAACAAGGGTGGAAACTCTGTCGCAATCCCGGCGATGCCGCTGGTGATAAGCAGCAATGCCGCCACCGAGCAGATTATTATAACCTGTCTGGACAGGGCGCATGCCGAGATGATCACGGAATTCCTGCAGATGGTCGATGTGCCGCCCATTCAGGTCAAGATAAGCTGCCTGATATCGGAGGTGTATGCGGACCATACCCTTGACTGGGAGACGAATCTGGAAATCCAGAATCTCCTGGGTGGAGAGATTAATTTGGTCGGAAAATTACCGGGCGCTGCCCTGCGGGACCTGGCAAGAGACAGCTTCGGCCTTGAGGCAGGCTATATTACCCAGGCCGACCAGGTCGGCCATAAGTTCAGCGCCTTGGTTGACGTGCTGACTTCCCGTGGCTACCTGAAGATACTTATGAATCCCGAACTGGAAGTGATCAACGGCCAGACAGCCAAAATTAGGATCGACGAGTGGGTGACAATCGACCAGATCAGCACCATCGATCCGGCAACGGGAGAGCCTTTCCTGTATCCGAAACGAGAGACAGTGACCGATTCGCTGGAGATTACGCCTCATGTTTTTACCGACGGCTCAATCGGCTTGAAAACCGTTGCGGCCATCAGTTCCAAATCCACACCTGAAGGTGTCAAGCAAATCCCCATCATTACCTTCAGGCGCATCGATATCGCGGAGAACAGGATTCGCGTCGGTGAGAGCCTGGTAATCGGCGGTCTCCGCAAGACCGAGCAGCGAAGCGTCGTTCGCGGCATTCCCTTTCTCAAGGACATCCCCATCATCGGGGTACTGTTTTCGAGCAAAGACTTCGAGGAACGCGGCAAAGAGATACTGTTTATCATAACTCCGACCATCTCTACCAGCGGGGTTCCCAACGAACAGATAATAGCGGATATACGGAAAAAGCACGCCCCCCCCAAAAATCGCCAGTCGTTTGCCGAACAAATCAGCGATCCCCTGGGCGCGAATATCTATACGGACCTTGTTGAAGAAGAGGCTACCAGGTCCGAGGTTCGCCGTGTTCGTGCCGAGATGGTCCGTGCCCAGGCTGAGCGAAAGACAAAGGCCCTTAAAGAAAAACTCCTTGAAACAACCGAGCAGATTGAAGCCCAGAGGACACGTGCTCAAGGAGCCCTTGCCGAAGGTCAGGCCGCGACAACGCTGATGGAAACTGAAAAGCAGAAAACCGCCGCCGCCGAGGCCGCCAAAAAAGACACCGACGCCGAGATCGCCGCGTGGATAAAGGCCGCCAAAGAAAGACAGCAAAAAGACATTAAAAAACCCTGACAAAAAAGTAGCCGTTCACAGTCAGAAACGGTGCGTTAAAACGTACCCTATGTGCTAAAATGTTACGATACGTAGTAACCGTGTCATGCCTGCGCAGGCAGGCATCCATTTTTTCATTTTGGTGCGTTGGGATGTCAAAATGGACCCCTGCCTTCGCAGGGGTGACTTCGATAAGATAATATGTAACCATTCACGGATTTTTTTGACAGGATAACAGGACAAAAAACAGATGATAAAAACGGGACTGTAGTAACATTACAGAGTATTTCGTATGTGGCAATGGAAAAAACAAAGAGTATATAAAACCGGGGC